>Ga0335075_10003602_pt1 | contig 24502 bp, 26 predicted proteins | sample Lox_Sample_24_FD_206723 | JGI IMG/M metagenome (GOLD analysis project Ga0335075, IMG submission 206723) | Soil microbial communities from Loxahatchee National Wildlife Refuge, Florida, United States - Lox_Sample_2.4 | ecosystem: Environmental > Terrestrial > Soil > Wetlands | place: USA...
TTGATACGCCGGGCCGGGCTTGACTTCAGAGTCTTCGACTACGTGATGGTCATGTGCCTCACGGGGACCACCATCTACCTGCTCGGAGAAATGTTCGAGGAGGTTCCAAAGGCTGTCGAGGCCAAGGCGGAGGAGCGGCCATGACGTCGGACTGGGCGCCGCTGGAACTGGTGCTCGGGCGAAAGCTGTGCGAGTGCTTCATGTTCATGGGACGATCCGGCGAACTCTGCCTCTACAAGCACATTGATACGCGCCGTTACCTCAACCTCGACGCCGAAGGGAGATGCTTTCGCTACACAGGGAACGAGTACGTGCCAGAGGAATTGCGAAAGGCCGTCGCGCACGTTTTCAGTTAAGAACACGGTGTTCGCGCCGGAACGACGAAGGCGCGGAAGAAGGAGAAGCAAATCATGAGCAAAACAGTGAACAAGGTCCTGCTGCTGGGCAATGTCGGCAAGGACCCGGAGATTGCGTCAACGAACGGTGGAACGCTGGTTGCCAAGCTTTCGCTGGCGACCTCCGAGCGCTTCAAGGACAAACAGGGCGAGTGGCAGGAGCGGACAGAGTGGCACAACCTGGTCGCTTATGCGCGCGGTGCCGAGATCCTGCGCGATTACGTGCATAAGGGGTCGAGGCTGTTTGTCGAGGGACGGCTCACCACGCGGTCCTGGGACGATAAGGAGAGCGGCAAGAAGATCTACCGCACCGAGATTGTGGTTGGCGACATCAGCCTGCTTTCGGAAAACGTGCGCTCAGGCAAATCCGCATCGGATCAACGGCCGCAGCGTGATGAGCGGCATGATGAGCCAGGAGGCGACTTTGACGGGTTGGGCATATCCGACCAGGATATTCCGTTCTAAAAGTGGTTGCCAGCTTCGTGAATCAGTGAAAACGGCCATTGCTGGCAAGCAGCAGCGGTGCGTCAACGAGTGACTCGGCCTTCTCATACCATCTGTTGGCAACAGTCGACGATTCGGAACCGCAACGGTTTCTATTCCCTGCGATTCCCGCACGAAAGGACGCTTCATTTTGCCCGCCCCACAAGGCATTGGGAAATTCAATTATGTGTTTCCATAATGGTCTCGCGGAAACTTTAATAATCCTGCCGAATAAATGCACAATCCCGCCAATGGCGTGTCATTTGATAGAACGCTTCCGGGGGCGCGTTAAACTGAGGGTGGTGCAAATTGACAGGCAGTCCAATCATCAGCATGATCGACAAACGCCTTGTTTATATTCTCGATGACGATGTTCGGGTTTGCGATTCCCTAGAGAGCCTGCTCGCTTCGCTCGGAATGGACGCAGTGAGCTTTCATTCGGCCGAGACCTATACTGCCTACCGCAAACCTGAAGTCGTTGCGTGCCTGTTGCTCGACATCAATCTTCCCGATGTCAACGGGCTTGTTCTCCAACAGGAGCTGGAGGAGACCGAACACCCTCCAATCATTTTCCTCACTGGATTTGGGGACATCGCTTCCAGCGTCCAGGCTATGAAGCGGGGTGCCGTTGATTTTCTTCAGAAGCCGTTTAGCAAATCGGAACTACTTCGCGCGATCAACGAGGCCTTCGAAAAGGATCTGAAGTTGCGAACCCTTCGGACAGAACTCGCTCAGCTTAATTCGCGATATGGCAGTCTCACGCCGCGGGAGCGTGAAGTATTACCGCTCATCGTCGCGGGATACCTCAATAAACAGACGGCTGCAACTCTCGGAATTCGCGAGATTACCTGTCAGGTCCATCGAGCGCAGATTATGAAGAAGATGTCTGCAAGGTCACTCGCTGATTTGGTCCGCATGGCTTCAAGGTTAGAAATACCTCTTCCAGCCGCTTATGGCGAGGAATGATCGAGCGCCAGCGTCTAGCCACCGTTTCCCCCGAAAGCGGAGTTGCCAGGCATCAATGGCGCGAAAACCGGTTTCGGACATCCTATGTGAACATATAATTGCCTGCCCGCTGCCCTGCGTCTACTATCGGTGCCGACAGTGTGGCACCCCACTCAAACTGAGCAAAGCGGCTCTCTACCAAAGTCCCGCAAGGCGATTTGAGGCTGTCTTTTTGGTTTCCAGACCTACTATTATTCCCTTGTATTAGGGGGAAGACACTTTGGCCTCGATAGAACAATCCTCACTTTTCTTTCGGACCGCGCTTGTTGTAGCGGTCTGTGCGGCAGCTACGGCGGTAGGCCTGTTTACTTCTCCTGGATTGATTTTCTTGCTCGCGGTGAGCATAAGCGCGCTCTATGGTGGGAGAATTCTCAGCCTGGCGGCGATCCTCTATGGTGCGTTGGCCTGCGCTTACCTCTCGTTAGCTCCTCGATCAAATCTCTACGTGACGAAGACAGAATTTGTGATCATCTTTTGCGTCACGGCGGTTTTGATCCGGACAATGATATTAGCCAAGAACAGCGCTGAGTCTTCTCGTAGAGCCCTTGCAGAGCGATACCAATTGCTCGTAAATAGTGCGCCAATGGCGATTGTATTCGTCGATGCGGAACATCAAATTACGAATGCAAACCCGGCAGCCGGGGAGATGTTTGGATTTACTGAGTCAGAACTGACTGGCCGGTCGCTCGATGGCCTGTTGGCCAACATCCGCTATGAGCGTTCCATCAAACAGGCCCTCTCAGGAATCCGACAAAGTGGCGCACGATTTAATGCGGAGGTTGCGTACAGCGAGTCAATACTCGATGGAGCGCCAATCGCGGCTGCTTTAATCAGCGATGTGACAGAGCAGACTCTAGCTGAAGAGGCGCTTCGCTCCACTCAATCTAGGCTCACTCGCGCATCTCAAATTGCTGCTGTTGCGGAACTCTCCGCAACCATCGCACATGAACTCGCGCAGCCAATCACCGCAATGATTACCAACGGGGAGGCGTGTCTCGGTTGGCTTTCTTCTGGTCGCCCGAATTATGAACAAGCACGGATTGCCGCTGAGCGGATCATTGAAACCGGCACGGCTGCGACGGAGATCATTCGCAAAACGAAAGGGTTGTTCCGTCGATCGATTCCAACCCCTATCACGCTTAACATCAATGAGGTAATTCGTGAGGTAACGGTCCTCCTTGCACAGAGAATAGAAAAGGCGGGACTGATCGTAAGAACCGAGCTGAACAAGTCGCTTCGCGGTGTCTTCGCGGATCATATTCAAATGCAACAAGTGCTTGTGAACCTCATACAGAATGCAATCGATTCGATGGAGATGTCGGAAGGCAAGGTCATCTGGGTGCGCACCTCCATAGATGCTTCCGAGTTTGCATTGATTGAGATCCAAGACTGCGGACGTGGCATCGAAGATACAGAGAGAATATTCGATCCCTTTTTCACGACCAAAGACAAAGGGTGGGGCGTGGGGCTTTCCGTATGCCGGTCAATTGTTGAGTCTCACTCTGGACGTCTTTGGGCGGAGTCTTTGCCTGGGAATGGAACGACTTTCCGATTCACAGTTCCTTTTGTTCCGAATGGGTTCATTATGCAGTAGCCTCCGGGAACAAGGTCTTTGAGCTTATGAACAACAAAGGAATTGTCGCAGTGGTTGACGACGATAGCCGGGTTCTGCAGTCGATTGGGAGCTTGTTGGAATCGGTCGGCTATGTGGTGCGATTATTCCCGTCGGCAGAGCCCTTGCTTGCGAGCAATGTCGTGAGTTCGGTTGGCTGTGTCATCTCGGACATCGGTATTCCAGGAGTCGATGGTATTGAGCTCAAGGCTCAACTGGCTCAAATTCAGCCAGATCTTCCTGTCATCCTTGTCACCGGGAATCAAAAGCAGGCGCGCAGAGTGGAGCTGAAAGGACTCGAATCACCGTTCTTTTTTGAGAAACCATTCAACACGAAGAAGCTCGTCGAAGCAGTGGATGCCGTATGCCGAAAGCTTTGACTGCCGCCTGATGGTCGAATGCCACCGCTCTGCTTCCTTTTGAATTGGCGGAACGTGCTAGAACGACACAATCTTTTAAGAAACGCTGTGCCCGCAAATAGATCGTAATGATTTGTTTGCTCTGTGCAGAACAGACTTCACCTTCGGCACTGTCATGCCGGCGAGTTCTGCGAGCTCTTTATTTGAGCAGTCGTAACGGTGTTTTAGTTGAATCAACTGCCGTTGATCTGGTCGAAGGCGATCGATAGCCTGTCTGATACGCCGAACGGTCTCGAAAACCTCGTAGGCCTTTTCGATATCGACACTTGTATCAGGTGTATCCATATAGCGAAGAAGGTCATCTTCACACAGCAACGTAATCGTTGAAGACGGACGCGACCGCCTTCTTCTGAGTTCACCCAGAGCTGTATTGATCGCAATCCGCGTCATCCAGGTTGAGAACTTGGCATCGCCTTTGAAATCCGCAATGTGAGTGAACGCCTTGAAAAAGGATTCTTGAGGCGCATCTTCGGTATCCTCACGATTCCTCAATACGCGATAAACGAGTCGGTAAACACCAGGCGCGTGTCGATTCCAAAGCTCTGCGAAAGCATTTCTGTCAGAGGCTTTGGCGGCCACGACCAGCTCTTCGTCTGGGATTGCAGTGGTAACCGCATGCGCAGCTCGGGACTTCACAGTCGTCTCCTGTGTGGGGAATATGACAAAGCATTCGTATGTGGCGACAGAACGCACCTATTTACGTCCGTTCAAGGCATTCATCGGGGCCGGAGCTGGACATCGCGCTTTGCAAGTGTTACTCAAGCCTGGAATCTCTTCAGAGGCGCATTACTATTCGCCTAGACACTCGGCGAGAAACCAGCATCGCTGTTCCGTCTCGTCAATCCAATTTTCCAGGAGACTTGTCGTCGCTACATCTCTGTGTTCGTCACACTTCTCGTGAGCGATCCTCATCGAAAGGACGAGTTGCTTGTTATCGGCAAGCAGGGCTAACAGCATTTCTTCAGAAGTGAGGCCCGTCCGCTCATTGTCCTTGATGCGTTGTAGCCTCCCAATTTCGCCTACCGAATGGATCGATTTAGCCCCGAGCTTCCGACCACGCTCCGCAATCTCATCCGTCATGCGGAAGAGTTGATCTCCTTGTTCATCAAGGAGCAGGTGGTAATCGCGGAAATGCCGACCACGCATGTGCCAATGGAAGTTCTTGGTCTTGATGTAGAGGGCAAACACATCAGATAAGAGGATGCGAAGCTCCCTACCGAGAACCTCCGCTCTTTCCGGCGATAATGTATCGATATCGTTTGAACTAGGCATCAGGTCCCCCCATCTGTAACATTCGACACTGCTTGGAAAATTCAGCACCGGAAAACATAAGGGAATGGATGAAATCGAAAACAGGGGGCCGCATAGCGCGGCCCCTGGCAGGTTTAGCTTCGGATGAATTCAAAGATATCGGCATTGATGACATCGGCATGAGTGGTCATCAAGCCGTGCGGGTAGCCCGGATAGATCTTAAGCGTTCCATTCTTCAGAAGCTTGGCCTGGAGCAACGCAGCGTCTTTGTAGGGGACGACCTGATCGTCGTCGCCTTGCTGGACGAGCGTCGGAACCGTGATGCTCTTCAAATCTTCTGTCTGGTCTGTCTCGGAAAACGCCTTGATGCCTTCGTAGTGTGCGAGGGCGCTGCCCATCATTCCTTGTCGCCACCAGTTCTCGATAATGCCCTGTGAAGACTTCGTGCCAGGTCGGTTGAAACCGTAGAAAGGGCCGGTGGGTACGTCGAGAAAGAACTGCGCTCTGTTCGCGGCCAGTGCTTGGCGAAAGCCGTCAAAAACCTCGATCGGCGTACCGCCGGGATTCTTATCCGTCTTCACCATCAGTGGCGGAACCGAGGCGAGCAGTACGGCCTTGGCTACGCGACCCTGAGGTTCCCCGTACTTGGCGACATACCGCGCAACCTCGCCGCCACCCGTCGAATGCCCAACGTGGATAGCATTCTTCAGGTCCAGGTGCTCAGCAACCGCGGAAGCGTCCGAAGCGTAGTGGTCCATGTCGTGGCCGGTGTCGATCTGTGAAGAGCGACCGTGACCTCGCCTGTCATGCGCTACGACACGGTAGCCCTTCGAGAGGAAAAACAGCATCTGATTGTCCCAGTCATCGGATGACAAAGGCCAGCCGTGGTGAAAAGCGATGGGCTGAGCATCTTTCGGGCCCCAGTCCTTATAGAAAATCTCTGCGTCGTCTTTGGTTCTAACAAATCCCATAACGTCCTCTCCTGTGTTTGATTGTGTCGTTGTCGCTGCGTGCAAATACGAGCCTGACTCCCCGAATGCTGCTCCTGCCGCCAGGGCACCAAGCGTGATCAAAACCTCGCGTCGGTTGGGGTAAAGCATGGTGTGATCTCCTTAGACTTTTTGGACGTCGCCGTGATTCAGACCACGAACTATGCGAGTGTCTTCTGAAAGAAGTCGGAAAGCTTAGCGACAGCAGGCCCCACGTACTCTGGCTTGTCGTAGAGATCGACATGGCTCGCACCCTCGATCCAAACGAGCTCTTTGGGTTCTTTGGCGCGCTCGAACGCTTCCGTCTCCATCCATTTCGTCACAGCTTTCGTGCCGAGAATAAACAGCAAGGGACGAGGCGAGATCATCTCGATGAACCGAAAGGCATCGAAGGTGGCCATCTTGTCAACGCTGTTCCACGTCATTGCCTTCATTGAGCGAGGATGTTGTGCGCGCGGGCTGATGTAATATTCCCAGCCGTCAAATACGTGCTGGCCTCCTGCTCGCGCTTGTGCCTCTGTGCTCGGAAAGAGTGCAAACCTCTGCACTTCTCCTCCCTTGGCTTCCGCAGTGCGTGCCTTACCCGCAGCATCCAGCATCCCTTGAAAGACAGCGGGAGGTTGATGGCCTTCCGCCCCACAGCGGAATTGCGCCGCAATATCAACTCCGCTCACCGTCGCAATTGCCTTGATTCTGTGATCGGAGGCCGCAGCCGTTACAGAGTAACCGCCAGAGGCACAGATTCCGAGCACGCCAATGTGGTCGCCATCTACATCGGGGCGAGTTTCCAGATACGAAACAGCAGCCTTGATGTCCTCGACACGTTGAGCGGGATCTTCAAGTCCCCGCGGTTCGCCACCGCTCTCGCCCTGATAGGCGGCATCAAAAGCCAGGGCGATGAATCCCGCTTTTGCCATGTGCTGTGCATAGAGTCCTGCCGTTTGCTCTTTGACTCCGCTTCCCGGATGACTCACCACGATGGCAGGAGAGCGCCCGCTTTTGGGGGACTCTGGAGAGTAGACAACACCCGCAAGTTGAATGTTACCGCCGGTTACAAACTTCACATCTGTCTTCATTTGGGTCCTTCCCGTTGGGGCACTGAGATGCACAATCTTGTCCCGCGAGGATTAGTACGCCACACTGCCCTCACGGAGCGCAATTATGTGTTTCCATAAGATTCTTGCGGGCTAAGGCCATCTGCGGGTAGACCAATCATGCCAAATACATGCACAATCCTCTCGAAACCAGCGGAATGTCGCAGACGCTCCAGACGCTAGAATTACTTCTATGAAAAGCTCTCGCTTGAGCGAACTTCAACGACTCGTTCTTAAGCATGGCACTGAGGACGGAAAGCCGCGTGGTGAGCTTCCGTGGGTTACGGTTGCCAGGTTCCATGCTCCTACCGAGCTTCTACGCTACGTCGCAGCGCCCATGTTTTCGCTGGTTGTTCAAGGCGTGAAACGGATAGGACTGGGCGAGCAGTTGTTCGAGTACGGCATTGGTGAATACCTTGTCACCTCAGTCGATCTTCCCATTAGCGCGCAGATAACCAAAGCCAGCAAGAAGGTGCCACTGCTTGGCGTGGGAATAGCTTTGCAACCGAAGTCAGTTGCTAATCTCTTGTTGGAGGTTGGTAGTGCTGAGATCACACGGGCCTATGCTCCAGCAGGATTGGGGGTCAGTATCCTGACAGACGATCTCATTGATGCTGTAATCCGTTTGATCCGATTACTTGAGAAGCCATCTGACATTCCGATTCTCGGTCCCAGCATCGAACGCGAAATTCTGTGGCGGCTGTTGAGCGGGCCACAAGGGGCAACAGTTCGTCAGCTTGGCTCGCCGGACAGTCATACCTTCCAAGTCAGCAATGCGATGCGTTGGATTCGAGCGAACTATGCCGATACTCTTCGGATCGAGACGCTTGCGCGAGTTGCGTGTATGAGTGTCACGTCGTTTCATCGCCATTTTCGCGAAGTATCATCGATGACCCCCATTCAGTACCAAAAACACATACGCTTGCAAGAGGCTCGTATTCGCCTTATGTCCGGCGACGATGACGTGACGGCGGTCGGCTCATCTGTTGGCTACGATAGTGCATCACAGTTTAGCCGGGAATACCGTCGTCTTTTTGGAACAGCACCGGGCCAAGATCGCGAACGGCTCCGGCGCTCTAAGAGTTCATCTGCGGAATGATTGGCGATGCCGTTGTAGGGGAGAGATGTAAGCCTCAAAGTCCTTCTCCATTTGCATCACAGAGCAAGCCTTGGAGCCACCTAAGCCGCCACATCGATGCTGGGGTTCAAAGAGGGGGAAGGTGCAGGAGGAGGAACCAGGCTGTTACGAAACTCAAAATCGAGAGCACATATAGGGTTTGCAGTTCGCAAAGAGCCCTATAGATTGTGGTCAAAGCTCAAGATTTTCTGGTTTCGTAACAGACTCGGAACTCGACTCCTGCCGCGCAGCCGGCGAGTGAAGGCCGGGGCAAAGCGAATGGAGGTGCAGGGGGAAAACAGCATGTGTTCCCCCTGCCGATTTTTTGCGAACACGAAAACGAGGGGCGACAGTGCCGCCCCTCATGGGTTGGTAGCGGGAGTGGTCTATGCGGCTTTTGGGGCAGGTTTAGCGGTGGGTTGCGCCGCCTTCTTCGCCTTTTCCTTGGTGACAAATTCCTGCCGCACCATCCGGGCGATGGCATCGGTGTCCACCTTGTAGGTTGTCGCAGCATCCTTCAGCACCACAGCGGTATTGCCTCGTGAAGCCGCGACTAAGATAGCGGACTCCACCAACGCGCGGGACAGCGTGCTTTCGTCGGCGCGGCGAAGGAATGCAGCGAACGCCTTCTTGACGCCTCCATCATCCCGCTTCTGCCGGATGCCGTGCTGCCGCGCCAGTGTCTCGACGTGCTGTTCATCCATCGTGCCTACCAGTTTCTCGACAACGAAAAGCAGGTCGCGCTTGAGGAGACGCACGGGTACAGCGGAGCCGATGGCAGAGAGAATGCGAAGGCCGGTGGTGCTGGCAATCGCTTCCTCGCGGCGGCGTCTGGCTTGCTCGGCCTTCCATGCCTCGTCGTCGCGGCTGGTTTGCTGCTTCGGATGATGCACCGGACAGGCGGGATTGGCGCAAACCTTATGGATGGTGCCAACGTCGTTCCCTTCGGTGATGATGGCGTCCGTGGCGAACTTACACACCTTGAACTCCGGGCGCTTGGCCTCGTCCTTCGACTTCGGCTTCTCGTCCCGAATCGCGGTGTACCTGTTGCGCGGGAGCACCGCACTACCTTCCTGCTGCTGGCCGTAAGCCGTGCTGATCTGCACCAGTCCCGGTTTTGCGGCGACGGTGCTGGCGATGTGCGCCTGTACCTTGCCCGCGTAGCATGTCGGGTCGGTGCAAGCGTCCTGCTTCCCGAAATCGGTAAAGAGTAGTTTGTTACCTCCGGTACGCTTGGGGCAGTCGGCACAACTGCCCGCCGAAGGCACAAGCTGCGCATCGCGTTTGTTGAATGGCGCGTCCTTCAACACCAGCAGGATATTGCTATCAATCCAGAACTGAAGATTGCGGACAGGTAGCAGGATACGCGTGGGCTTCTCTCCGCCGTTGTGAATCTCTTTGAAGCAAGCGGAGAGCGCAATTTCCTGCTGGTCGGCGGGAAGCCGCGCCAACAGCAGGGCGTGGCCTACACCGATCGCATCGGCATAGAACGCTTCGATGGCTGCCGGAACAAGGTCCACCAACTTGAGGCGCTGCGCGACGAATGAGGGAGTCTTACCCACTTTCGCGGCGATTTGCTCGATGGTGTAGTTGGGTTCCTCCAAGTCCAGCAGGGCGCGGAATCCCTGGGCCTCTTCCATCGGGTGAATCTCGGCGCGAATCAGGTTCTCTACCAGTTGTGCGGCCAGTGCTTCGGCATCCGAGAGATGGACGACACGAACGGGAACGGTGCTCTGCTCGGCCATCTGCGCGGCGCGGTAACGCCGCGCTCCGGCGATAATCTCAAAGCCGTTTTCCGTGAGAGGCCGCACCAAGAGCGGAGACAATACGCCTTGCGTCTTGATGGACTCGGCCAGTTCCTTCAAGGCATTTGGCTCAAAGGTTCTGCGCGGGTTGGTCTTCGACTCGTTCAACAGAGACAGCGGAACGTCGCGGTATTCAGTAGCGTTGACGACTTGGGTTTGCATGATGACAGGCTCCTTTCGAGCGGTTGAGGGTGAAGGCACGGAGCGGCACACGTCGGGCTATGTCCCGCCCCAATCAGGAGAGCGGACTAGCCGAGGATTTGCTTGTCTGTGAAGGCGTCCAAGAACCCCTGCCATCGCAGGTTGTTGTCCCACATTTCGGCAAAGCTCTTGTGTTCGTTGTGCCGTGGATCAGAGTGGACATACTGACCATCCACAATGTCCCGGCTCCACTGTTCAATCCCGGCGTAATCGTTGCGCCAGTAAAAGGGATTGAGCGAGAGCGTTCCATCTTCTGCCCGCTCAATCTCGAAACACATCTCGGGGTCGCGCATGGCGTCGCCGTTTTGGTTGCCGTAGTGACAGATAGAGATGGAAGGCAGACCCAACGGGCCGGACTCGTCCATCGCCTCGATGACAAGCTCCATATACGGCGCGTTGTCGATCTTGAGGTAGAGGCTGGTCCGCCAGCCTCCTGCCTTCTCGATGATTTGGAGTAGGGTCTGCATTACGCCACCTCCGACAGTTCATCGGTGGTGGCTTCGTCCGCGATGGGCGGCTCCAACGCGGCAAGGATTACACTGGCGGTCTGTTGAATCACTTCCAGCGATTCAGCCAGCAGTGAGGCGTTGCCGTGGTAAAGCTGGATGTAGTCGGCAGACGCGCTGCCTGTCACCAGCCCAACGGCCTTGCCAACCACAAACGCCACAGCCTCGGCCTCCGTCTCGCGTACCGTCTTGGTCGTTGCCGTGCGGCGTTCGGCTTTGTGCAGCAGCTCGTGTGCCGTCTCATGGATGAGTGTTGAAAACTCCTCGGCTTTCGATTGCCCGGAGAGGATGGCGATGCGCCCGCCATAGCTCACGCCTAACGCGCCTTGCAGGTTGTCGCTATAGACAAGCTGAATGCCTTTGCTGTGAAGGAAAGCGGCCAGCCGGTCGATGTTCTCGCCGGGGTCGCCTGACACTTCTCGCAGGGCGGGTAGGTCTACGCCGTCGGTCTGCGAAACATCGAAGACGTAGGCATTACGGAATCCCAACAGAACGCGCTCGTTCTGTTTGGTGATGTCCTTCTGTGCCTCCTCTTCTTTCTTGCGGCGAACGCCGACGATGGGAGCAAGGATGCGGATGCCTTTCTGCCCAACCTTCACGCTGCGGCCTAGATTCTTCCACGTCCAGAATCCGGCTACGCGGGTAGCGGTCGGCATTTGCCGCGCAATCTCCAGCACGTTGCCGAAGCTGTAGTTGTGAAAACGGCTCATGGCTGTGAGGTAGTTGGTGAGGGCGTCTGATTGTCCGGCCTCCAACTGCTCAATCAGCAGCTTGATATTGGCGGCAATGAGTTCCTGTTTGGTGTTGGGCTTCTTGCTGTCGATGGCGGTGACGCTGTGGGTATTGGCTGTGCTGCTCATGGTGTTTTCTCCTTTGCGTTTGCTGTTGTCGTTGCCTTTGCTTTTCATGCCGTGCAGTCGGCATGTACCTACATGCCGAACGCCACGTGGCGAACGCGGGGGGTAGCAAGTGCAAGGAGAGGGGGATCACCCACCCTTGGAGCGGAGGCAAAGCTGGAGCGGAAAGGGCGAAGGGCTGCACAAGCGGAGCGCGGAAGCCTGGGGAGACTCCTTGCGCGCGCGAGGGGGCAGCGCCCCCATAGGAGGCTTGTCTACCGCATGGTGCGCGTCAGCGCACCGGAACGATGAGGGTGGGCGTTGCGGGCGGGAAAGGCCCGCTGGGGTGGGTAGCGGAGAACGCGAGAGCGGTCGCAGCGAGGGAGGTTCCCCTCCCTCGAAAGAAATCAGCGGGAAACGGCGTAGGCGGAATAGTCCTTCAGCAATTCAGGTTGTCCGCCTTGATTGCGCGTCAATTTGGCTTCGAGTGCTGTCGTGGTCTTCAAACACGAAGAGAAGACGGTGCCATCGGTGAACTCGATGCAGATCTCCGGCCCCTCAGTGCTGTCCTCGTAGATAGTGAAGCTGCTGATGACCTTTCCAACGAATTCTTTGCATTCGACCATATAAATCCTTTCTCCTACTCGCGCGGTTAGCGGGATGAGTTTTCGATAAAAAGACTTCCCTGTCGTGGCGAAGCGGCCCGAACATCGGGTACGCGCGTGAGTGCGGCTGTTTTCATGAAATTCGAGAAATAGGCTGCGAGTATGCCTCTGCACGAATAGACGAGGATTGCGCTCCAGAGCAGAGGACTACCGAGGGAGTCTAAACGTGATGCAGCATGGAATGAAGGAAACATGCCCCGCTCCTCGACCGAGTTCAGGGAAGAAACGTTTGCGGTGCGCCCCCGCAAACTGCCCTAAAAACCCGTGATCGGGGAGTTGGAAAGCCGAACCAAGCCCGGCTCCTACGACCTTTAGCTTTAGGGGCCTGGACATACGTCGCAGGCTCCCCGACCGCAAAGGCCAAGGGAATCTTCAGCACGCGAAAGGCGTGCCACAGCTTGGTTTGGGGTTTCCACACCCCAGGACGGTGCGTACCCGTCCCGTATTCATAATTTCGGATCAGGGTGCAAAAAGCAACTGAGACAGGGGACGGCAGCGTTATTGGCTGCGGCAACCGCAAGGGCAGGAAGCCTCTTCCCACTTCTGCTACTGGAAATTGCCTCGTATCATGTTCTTACAGAAACATTCCGAGGCCCTACGTGAAGGTTGTTCAGTTGAAGATCGAGAACTTCCGCGGAATCGAGTGCGCGGAGCTGAAGTTCGATAATCACGCTCTTTTGCTCGGAGCCAATAACGTCGGCAAAAGCACGATCTGCGAGGCGCTTGATCTTGTGCTCGGCCCAGATCGCTTGAATCGGTTTCCGCCTGTGGAAGAATACGACTTTTACAACGGAAAGTATCTCGAACCAGCGAAAGCTGAGGGTGATGACCCCACGCCCATTAAGATTCGGATCGAAGTGTTCCTCGTCAATCTGAGTCCCGAGGTCGAGAAGCGTTGTGCAAAGCATTTGGAGTTCTGGCATGTGGCAGACAAGCGTCTCTTGACCGAAGGGGAGATCGCAGCGGCCACGCCCGGCATTTCCATCTACTGCCTGCGCCTGGAGACGATCGGCGAATATGACCCGACCGAAGATGAATTCACCGCAACCACCTACTACACCCACAGCCCAGACGCAGTAGAGGGCGAAAAGCAAGAGGTATCCCGCTCGATAAAGCGGCTGTTCGGCTTCCTGTATCTGCGGGCCCTGCGGACAGGAACGCGCGCGTTGAGTCTGGAACGCGGCTCGTTGCTCGATATATTGCTTCGCTTACAGAAAGTGCGTACGGGACTTTGGGAGCAGGCAATCGCAAGATTGAAGGCACTCGACATTGAACAAGACGCGGCGGAACTGGAGCCCGTCCTCAAAGCAATCGAGGAAAAGCTGACGAACTATGTCGCGGCCAGCAACCCCGGCAGGAAGACGAAGATGTTCATTTCGCAGCTTACGCGCGAGCACCTGCGGAAGACGATGGCATTCTTCTTGGCTCTCCGCGATGACCAGGAACCTGTGCCGTTCCAGCAGGCCGGGACTGGAACGCTCAACACATTGGTGTTAGCGCTCTTGACCTTCATAGCTGAACTCAAACCCGACTCGGTAATCTTTGCGATGGAGGAGCCGGAGATCGCCGTCCAACCCCATACGCAACGGCGTATCGCAGATTATTTGCTGAGTCACACGACACAGGCCTTCGTCACTTCACACTCCCCATATGTCATCGAACGATTCACAGCGGAGAATACATTTCTTCTGACTCGTACCGGCGGCGCGACCTTAGAGGCCACATGCGTCGCAGACGCAACAGGACTGAAGGAGAATGACTACAAACGCTACGCGCGCCGTGGCTTGGCTGAGTGCATGTTGGGGAAAGGCGTCATCCTTGTAGAAGGAGTGACCGAGTCGCACGCTTTGCCCGCGTTAGCTCGATCTTTAGAAAGCCAGGATGCTTCTCTCAATCCATTGGACCTCGCAGGCGTGACGATCTTCGACGCGGAGAGTGACGGCCAGATCCCGAAGTTCGCAAAGTTTTTTCAGGCATTGGGTCTGAAGACCTTCGGCTTCTACGACAAGAAAGTCCGCGACGCCGCAGAAACGGCAAAGTTCGCCGCTTCCCTCGATGTAAACGAGGAGCATCCATATAAGGGTTTTGAGCAATTGCTTTGCGCCGAAGTTCCAGTGCCCCGCCTGCGCTCATTCCTGCAAGACCTGCTCGACAATGGACTCGACGCAGTGCAGTACAAGATTCCAACAACTTTACCGGTAGATGATAATGCGATTCCTAAGCTGGTTGTCAGCCTACTGTCCTCCGCAAAAGGGGCCGGGTGGGCGATGCGCCTGCTGGAGCAATGCCAGCCGAATGAGCTGCCCGCCACGGCAGTCCAATTCCTTAAAAAGGTCTACATCCATTTCCCGCCGCCACTGATCACGCCGGTGCCCCCTGCGCCCCCGGCGCAACCATGAAGATATGCGCGGAGCGTCAGAAGCTGCTTGATTGTGATGGCCACGCGATGGTCACTGGCGGGCCGGGAAGCGGTAAAACTACGATTGCACTGAAAAAGGCCCTTGTTCGCATCGAGAAGGGGATTAATCCCGGACAATCTGTATTGTTCCTGAGCTTTTCGCGTGCAGCAGTCGCCCGGATCGTTCAGGCGTCTCGTCTTCAGTTGAGCAAGGAGGGGCGTGCCTTGCTCAACGTCCAAACCTTTCATTCGTTCTTTTGGGACCTGCTCAAGACACACTCGTATCTCCTCGGCGCTCCACGCTCCGTCCGCATTTTGATGCCGCAAGATGAACGTGTGCGGAGCCAAGGAATTAAAGCGGACAAAGAACCAAAGAAATGGGCAGAGTGGTTACAAGTGCGGGAACAGCTCTTTACTTCGGAAGGGTTGATCGCATTTGATCTTTTCGCGCCAAAGGTCGCAAGTCTTCTTCAGCAGAGTCCCCTGATCCGAAGCCTCGTCGCAGAGCGATTTCCGCTGATGATCGTTGATGAAGCGCAGGATACGGGACCAGACGCCTGGCGTTGCATCGAACTTCTCGCTGCCGAGACGCAGATTATTTGTCTCGCGGACCTTGAGCAACAAATCTTTGATCATTTGCCAGGTATTGGGCCAGAGCGAATCGAGGCCATTAAGTCGGCTTTGCATCCCCTAGAAATTGAACTCGGCTCGGAGAACCTGCGTAGCCCTGGCTCCGAGATAGGGGAATTCGGCAGAGACATTCTCTCCGGTAACGCACGCGCAGGGGGATACAAAGGGGTCTCTACGCTCTCGTTCAATCCAAGCTCGGATCTCGGCCTAACCATGCGCCGTGCGCTTGGCTGCCTCAAACGAGAGGTTCGAAAAGAGACCGCCTCATGGCCCAAGACCATTGCCATCCTCGTGCCCTCCGGCAACGAGGCAGCGAAGGTGTCGGCGAGTCTGAATACCGGAAAGAAACCCGTACCGCACAAACTGATGTTTGACGAGGACGAGGCGCGGCTGGCGGCTCGATTTGCTGCATATTTGCTGGAACCACGCGAACACGTAACTGAGGCGATAGAGATCGCTGAAGGACTGATGATGCTAGCAGATTTGAAGAAGGCGGCTGGCTCTAATTCCGCAGTGCAACAACTGCTCGGCTGGGCCGTGAAATGCCGTGCCGGAAATATCAGCACGGCTGCGCAGGTTAGGGCGCTACGTGAGGTGCTTTCTAAACTCAAGACGAACACCTTTTCGGGCAACCCCGCAAAGGACTGGATTATGGTCAAGCAGGCGTTGCGTGCATCGGGTGACGCGATGTTGATCTCAGTTGCGCAGCACTTGGACTATCTTGTTGCGTTCAATCGCGGGAAAAGGATCAGTGCCAATCTCAGCGCCGCCTGGGAGTCCACAGGGGCGTACCTACGCGCCCGCGAAGCACTCGACGCCGCACTTGAGCAGGACCTGATGCTCGATGGAATTGATGATCCTGATGGAATTCAGGTTATGACGGTTCATAAGGCGAAAGGAAAACAATTTGATGGAGTGATCGTTCTTCGCCGCCAGACGCATAACGGTCAAACTCTCATTTCAAATTTCATTTGGCGCGGCGATAAGCCACCCTATCGAAGGAGCCGAAAGATCTTGATGGTTGCTGTGACGCGAGCGAAAGCGCACACGTTGATGGTGCAGCAGGTGTGGCCGTCATGCCCTATCATGGACGTTCATACCCTTCGGTCTGTCTATGACAGAGGATAATCTTCCCTACAATGCCTACCTATAGTCCAGAGGTTAGCAAGGAAATTGTCGAACGCATCGGTGTAGCCGAGACGATGCACAATTTTGTACTTGCGACCGTGCCAGACAAACTTATTCTGGACACTGACCAAAAGGTGATCATCGTTGCGCTGCTCTCCCTAACGATCGAACATCATGGAGCAATTCTTCATCTGTTGCGCTCTGGGCGGTTCGATGGGAGCGCATTCGCTCTCACGCGCCCGTTGGTTGACGCTGTCTATCGTGCTTTCTGGGTTCAATTTTGTGCCACACCAAAGCATCTCGAAGCGATTCGTAAGGGAGATTTTCAGTACCCTCCTTTGCCGAATATGGCCGATGAAGTAGAGAAGCACATGGGTTATACAGGCGGTCTCTTCACGATCGTTAAACCCTTCGTCATAGCGTTGCATGGATACACTCATGGAGGGCTTGAGCAGCTTGGTCGGCGATTCGACGACCAAGGCAACGTGCGCGCGGCATACGATGATGGCGCAAAGATCGAGGTGGTCAATGCCACGACCTCTTATCTTGTGATGCTTGCGGTCGCATGGTGCCAGATCGTAGCAGGAGGGCAACCTGAAAAAGAACCTATGTCGGCTGCGATTATGACTCGATATAGTGAGCTTTTTGGGAAGCTGCCTGCGCCTGCCGAAACTTGAGGCTATGGCCACTCAACGGCTAGAGAAGCATAATTTCGGCTCTAATGGAATCCGGCAAGCAATCTAGACACGGCGCGTGTCAGCGCGCTTGAGGACAATACCGCGATGGCATTTGATGAATTTGAGGAAGAGAACGAGATAGTCGGCGACGAATGGGAAGCGTTTCGGGATGATGACGGCGAGCCGATCAATCTTGAGCACCTTGCGAAGCTAGATCTATCGCGACTGCCAGACGATGTAGCTGTCTCCATAATGGACGACTATTTCCCTGAGACAATAGTCACGCGTGACGGTGAATCGCTTGTCTGCGAAATCTCAGAACATCTCTACACCAAGTACTGGGAGCACAAATTCTCTGCATATGCCTTTGCCGAAGCTATGGAACGCGCGGTCAAGCGTCTGACTCATGAGGGACACCCCTTCGCACATCCCTTGCTTGATACAGAAGACGTCCATATCTTTGTCCGCTGGCAGTTGCTTCTTCCACTCACCACTGCACCGGAAGTGCTCGCCTCTGCGATAAAAGCCGCTTTTGATCTTGTATGGCAGCGTGCCGACGCGATCCTTGAAAATTCCGACTCCGTGCTCATTCTTGGAAAAGACACCGGCGCGGCCTTGGATCGGTTAAAGAGGATTGAATCCAAATTGCAGGATCGTGGCTATTACACCTACATCATCAAGGAGCAGCCGGACAAAGCAGGTGAAAGTGTCGTTCAGAAAGTCATGCGATATGCGCTTTCTTCCAAGTTCGTTTTGATAGAGAACACCGAGGCATCCGGGCATCTTTATGAGATTCCTCACGTCGCAAAGGCCGCCGAATGCGTGACCGTCGTGCTGCAAGAGGAAGGCCACGGCGCTACGTGGATGTTTGAGGATGCCTATGCGAAGCATAAGCATTGGCACAAAGTGGAATACGCAGGCGACGCACTGGAGGCGGCTGTTGAAGAGGCTGTTGCGTGGGCAGAGGGATTTGCAAGTGAATTCAGCCACCACCAAATCGGTACGTTACCTTGGCTCAAGAGGTAGGGCTGTGATCTATATGGACAGAGCCCTACCATGTTGCGATTGGCAGATGTTCATCGAACAATGAGCCTATTCCACCCAGGATGCAAAGTTTTCATACCCGTCATCGGCATTCCACTTATATGTCTTGTAGAATTTGCCAAGGTTAAAGCCCTTTCCTCGATATGACGATCCAACGCTAACGCTGTATGAAGCGGAGCCGTCAATTTCTTCGTACTTTATCCACTTTCCACCGCTCTTTTCCCATAGCGTAGCTGTGGCTCCATCGTCGGAATATGTCACGCCAACGTATTCGAGCGGATTTGGGCCGAGGTCTTTCGTCTGGCCATCCTTTCCCTTGATGCCATTAATATGCACGCCGAAAATATGATTGTCCCGTTTGAAGCTTTTTAGAAGCTCGTAACGCACCCACGGTCTGGAGTAGGTGCTCGAACCAATAAGGACGCATGTGTTGGATGTGTTCTGAAGCCCGGAATTGATGAGGCGCTTGAGAGCAACTTTACCTTGACGTTTCGCTTCTTCCCATATGGAGGCATCGTAGAAACCGGCGGCGACTCGATCCGTTTTCGCTACCCAATGGTTCCGCACCACGTTTGCACGAAAATCGATGACATCTTGATAGTGAAAGCTGAAAAAGACCCTATTCGCCATACCGCCCAGACACCTCCCCCCTCAATACTCAAAAACGACTCTCTCAAAGTCCTGCTTTAGCATATGATAGCGAAGAACAGGCGAACATTGCAGTATACTGGAAGCATCGAGTGCAGTGCCTTCTACACAAGGACTGATATGCCGCTCTACGAACTGGCATTGATGGGCGAACCTTCCGACGATGAAATCGCGGCTGTGGAGGACTGCCTGTCAAGGGTGATCGCCCCGTTTGGCCTTCAGCTCGGTATAGACGTGGGCTGGAGTGCTCGAGCCACCGCGTTCGATCCAAGCCAGAAGACCTCTGCTGCCGTAGGATTCTTCGGTAAGCCAGGCACGTCATCGGATGGAATAGACGGTCTGCTCGCTCGTGGCATTCCGATCATCCCCATAGCGCAATCGGCTGGTTCGATCAGCGCTGATCTTCCCACTGCGCTCAAACCCTTTAACTGCTTGACCTTCAATGGCGATGGAGCCCTCAGAATCGCAACGGCCATATTGGAGTGCGTGGGTCTCCTACCACGGCAACGTCGAGTGTTTGTCAGCTATCGACGCGATGAAGCCAAGGAGGCTGCCCTCCAGCTATTCAACTACCTTTCTGGGAAGATTTTCGACGTTTTTCTCGATACTCATGGAATTCTTCCTGCGGAAGACTTTCAAGGCGTCTTATGGCATAAGCTCTGCGATTCCGATGTTCTGGTCATGCTCGATACGCCGACGTACTTCGATAGTCGCTGGACGAGCGCAGAATTTGGACGGGCGCTCTCAAAAGGAATCTCGATTCTACGTTTGGAATGGCCAGGCGTCGTGGGATCTCGTCGGACCGCGACAACCAGCAGACTTAGCCTCAGTACCGCCGAAGTTGACATTACCACGGGCAGACTCACCGAGGACGCGCTCGGCCGCATCGCCGAGCAGGTTGAAATCGTGCGTGCTCAAAGTCATGCGATCAGACATCTCAACCTGTTCAGCGCGTTGAAGCGCGACGTTGAATGCGTCGGCGGCACGGTGACAGGAGTAGGTGTTCATAATGCAGTGTTTGTGCGTTTGGCAGATGGGCGAGAGATCGTGATCTATCCGACACTAGGAGTGCCGACCTCCATCACTCTCAATGAGGCAGCCGAATACGCTTCTGGAAAAGAGGCCGCCATCCTCTACGATCATATTGGGCTGCAGGAGCACTGGCTGCGCCACTTGAAGTGGCTGGGACAGAACATTTCCGCAGCTCGTTGGGTACGTGCGACAGAGGCCGCTTGGGATTTCGGCGGATGGGGAACGCCATGAGCGCCATATTTCTTTCTGCGAGCGTGCCGGTCCTGGGGCGGGGTAATTACTTTGAATCTGCGGACCCATTTCTAATTCAAATGGCAGTTCGTGAGCTTCTGACGCTGGCATTAGGGCGTCGCCGCATCGTTTGGGGCGGTCATCCCGCTATCACGCCTATGGTTTGGGCGGTATGTGAGGATTTGGGCGTGTCCTATTCTAATGCTGTCGTCTTGTACCAGAGTCGCTTCTTTGAGGAAATCTTCCCAGAAGAGAATGTTCATTTTGCAAATGTGACCTTCGTTGACCCCGTGGACAGCAACAGAGAGGCTAGCCTGCTTGCGATGCGCCGTGCGATGCTCTCTCGCGATGATCTTAGCGCCGCAGTTTTTATTGGCGGGATGGAGGGGGTATTGGCGGAACATCAGCTCTTCACGGAGTTTCATCCATCTGCAAGAGTGTTAGCCGTGCCTTCCCCAGGTGGGGCGGCGCGCGATCTTGCGTTTAAGTTGGGATCGCCGACCCAACAGCATTTAGAGTCCGTGGACTTTGCGGACATGTTTTGGCGCGAATTGAAAATCAGTCCCGCCGAAGAGCGGAAGGTTTTGCCCACTGATGGTACTGGAAAATAGCTGTTGATTATCAAATGGAAGTTCTAGGCGTTCAAATGATTTTGGTTCTCCGAAGGACAGGGACGTTTCATGACGACGAGACGACATGTATTCATTAGCCACCATCACGCAGATGACCAAAAAGTAGATCAACTGACCAAACTCATTGCAAAGGACGGCAGTGATGTTCGGAACAGTTCTGTTCGAATGAAGCCGGCCAACCAAAGAAGGATGGACGAAGGACGGGTCAAGGACGAGACGATCAAGCGTCTCCTGCGGATGAAAATCTCCTGGTCTTCTACTGTTGTAGTGCTAATCGGCAAGGAGACCCATTCGCGACCATGGGTCAACTGGGAGATTGAGCAGGCCGCGAAGCAGGGCAAGCGCATCGTCGGCGTGTATGCACACGGCGGTACCGACGCCGAGAAGCCTGAGGCTCTCGAAAAATACGGATCTGCAATCGTAGCGTGGAACAATGAAAGCATTGTGGACGCAATAGAGGGAAAGAACAACAATTTCGAGAACTCGGACGGTTCGACGCGTGAAGCGGTCCACCCTGGGACAACGAGGGTGTGCTAGCTGGTGGGCCACTTATATATGTATGTTGTCGATCGGGATTTCGGGTTCGCGCCCAATCCTTTTCACGGAACGTGCACCCTCGCAACTTGCATGCCACGCATTCGAGCGAAGGCAGGGCCAGATGATTGGGTGGTGGGCATGGGCGGTGCGCGCCTGAAAGCCACGGGCCGCTGTATCTACGCGATGCGCGTAACCGAGACTATGACCTTCAATGACTATTGGGCAGATGCAACGTTCCTCGATAAGCGCCCAGTGAGGAATGGAAGCAGTGTCATGATGGTTGGCGATAATATCTATCATCGAGATCGTGCCGACGCACCCTGGCAACAACTCGACTCCCATCACAGCAATCCTGATGGAACTATCAACCCGCTGAACGTTAACAAAGACACAAGCGCTGACAGGGTGTTAATTTCTCGGGATTTCTATTACTTCGGAAGAAGGGCGCAGATGGTTCCGGAAGCGATACTTAAAGGGCTAGGTTACAAGAATGGAATCGGCCATCGAAAATTTAACCCGTCCGATAGCGCGGCGTTCGTTACTTGGCTTCGAAACGAACACAAGATGGAACGCAACCTCGTAATGGCAGATCCTTTTGACTTTGAGCAGTCGGATAAGCGGTACTCCGGTAAAGGAAGTTCGTTGCGCTAGGGAGCCGGGCATAAGCGGATCGACCTGGCAATGCGAACCATGTAGAGGTCCATGAATGACATTCGATGAGTATCAAGCGCGAGCAGCAGCTACAGATGCCTCAGAGATTTCGAAAGGCGAAGATTTTTCAATTCTCCTTCTTGGACTTGCCGGGGAATCCGGATCATTGCTCACTCTCTATAAAAAATGGCTACGAGACGGAGACGCGTTTCAAATCGTCGGTGATCGCATCTCCGAAGAACTCGGCGACATCCTCTGGTATTTGGCCGCGATTGCCAGAAGGCGGGAGCTCTCTCTTGATCGAATCGCCGAAATGAATTTGAAGAAGACGGCTTCTCGCTGGCTTGGCAGCGCCGAACATAGCCTTTTCGATGAAGAGCGTGTTAGCAATGAACGCCTGCCTCGAACATTTGTTGCTGAGCTACGTGATGTCGATGATGCCGAGGGACACCGCGTAATGCGGATGACTCTGGATGGGGAGTCGTTAGGATCTCCGCTTACTGATAACTCATATGAGCAAGATGGCTATCGTTTCCACGACCTCTTGCATCTTTCTTTCGCCGCTGTATTGGGTTGGTCTCCTGTCATGCGTTCTTTGCTTCGCAGAAAGAGAAAATCTGTTCCACTTCTCGATGAGGTTGAGGATGGAGGTAGAGCTATTGCGATTGAGGAAGGTATCGCGGCTCTCGCGTTTAGCTATGCTACGCAACATTCCATGTTCGATGGTGTAAAGACCCTTGACTGGTCTCTTCTGCAGACGTGCAGCAATATGAGTGCCGGACTGGAAGTGAGGAGCCGGCAGCTCTTGCTTTGGGAGGAGAGCATCATCAAGGCATTCGCTGCATGGCGACTAGCCACCGCCGAAGGCGGTGTTCGCGTCTTCGGTGACCTGACTAAGCGAGAGTTTCGATTCGAAACTCTCGCTTAGATGTTTACTTTCCATTTATCCGGGAACACAGGTTCTGGAAGCGAACCGGCGGTTCGATATGCCTGCTTAATTCTTGTGCGACCGGAATACCCTTTGATTTGAGGGTGGGCCACGCGTGCATACTTATCTGTTTCACAGAAGAGGTTTTGGCAGTCGATCAGTTGCAGTGGCCGGCCAAATATTTGAACTGGTTCAATACCGTAATCAGCCTGAAACCTCTCTTGTTCTTCGCAAACGAATTGAATAAGTGATGCAGCTTCCCCTGGGATCATGTCTGGAAAGCACTTCTTCAAGCCATCGAGAGCTCCCGGCCCCGCGACGACGAACTCCATTTCAGAGAAATTGGTGATCGACGAGTAATTGATGTCAGTGATGAATTGATAAGCCAGAAAATCCCCGATCATCGGAAATGATCGTAAGAGAGAAAACCCCTCGCGCATAGTTTTCAGGCCAGCGAGTTTATACGGCACGTCATTCTCAAGCATTTGCTCAAGCAGCCGAAGGTGTGCGCGATGCTTTCTGCTCTCCCCATTTGGTCCCCCCGAGGGCATGATGTAGGCGGCTGAATAGATTCGTTTCCCTTTCGAAAGAGCATCGGTAAAGACCCTATCAAACCGCTCGAAGCGAAAGGAGTCCAGCCGAACTTCTCCTAAATGCTGAAGCAACAGCTCCCAAGTGTCGATCTTGTTAAACAGCTTGAAAAGGAGAATCCTAAAGAAGAGCTCGTTTACGGACTGGTCCCCCTTTTGGATGACATTACGGACCAGGTATTGAGAAGTACGATCCAAAACGCGGAAAGCGTTTGTGAATTTGAAATGCTGAATGATCGGGTCCGTCGTCGAAGGTGATACTCCTTGTAGTCTGCGGGTGAAGACAGCGTGCCGTTCAGCCGCGAACTTCCAATAGGTGAAGAAGACGGGCGATACTCTCTGCTGTTTGCCATTCAGCTTAATGAACGAAAGCGTTTCGTGAGCCTCGCCGTTTTTGGTGTCGAAGAGAGCTGGTTGCACCTTTACAGGCTACCTCATAGGAACCGAGCTTTAGGGCATAATCATACGTCGTACGGTCCTCAACTGCTCAATGCTGAGGCCATTTCAATGGCGGAAGCCTTCGTAATCATATGACCAAGACTGTTGGAAAGCGATGATGACGAATCTGTATAGATGTGGGCTTCTGAAGATGCCCGCGAGATGGAAACATAGGCAAAACGAGCGTTGATGAGCTCGGGATGGACTTGCGTGTCGATGTTCACCAAGACCCGATCAGCAGTGAGGCCCTGCGAGCTATGCGAGGTAACGGCATAGCCGTGGTCGAAGTGCCGCATTTCCGTGGCATTGAACGACACGGATTTACCACCGTCCATTCGTACGGAGAAACGCCCGTCGCGGTCGATACGTTCGACCGTGCCGAGGTCGCGGTTGGCAACGCCCAGCTTTCGATCGGGTGCGGTAAACGAAAGCCTGTCACCTACGGAAAACTCCCGTTCCAACTCCTGGTAGGCACTGATGCCGAACAGCCGGGCCGGATCGTATGTGACATGTTGGCCGCTCTCCGTCTGTACAGTGAGCATGTTTTCTTTGGGTTGTGT
>Ga0335075_10003603_pt1 | contig 24494 bp, 23 predicted proteins | sample Lox_Sample_24_FD_206723 | JGI IMG/M metagenome (GOLD analysis project Ga0335075, IMG submission 206723) | Soil microbial communities from Loxahatchee National Wildlife Refuge, Florida, United States - Lox_Sample_2.4 | ecosystem: Environmental > Terrestrial > Soil > Wetlands | place: USA...
AAGGCGTCATCCTGATCGCGGCCACCAACCGGCCGGATGTGCTCGACCCGGCGCTGCTGCGGCCGGGCCGGTTCGACCGCCAGGTGGTGGTGCCGAACCCCGACGTGAACGGCCGCGAGAAGATCCTCCGCGTGCATATGCGCAAGGTCCCGCTGGCCTCCGACGTCGATCCAAAGGTGATCGCCCGCGGCACGCCCGGCTTCTCCGGCGCCGACCTCGCCAACCTGGTGAACGAGGCGGCACTGCTCGCCGCCCGCATGGGCAAGCGCGTCGTCGCGATGCTGGAGTTCGAGAACGCCAAGGACAAGGTGATGATGGGCACCGAGCGGCGCTCGCTCGTGATGTCCGAGGCCGAGAAGCGGATGACCGCGTATCACGAGGCAGGCCACGCGCTGTGCGCCATGCACGAGCCGGAATGCGATCCCGTGCACAAGGCAACCATTATCCCACGCGGCCGCGCTCTGGGCCTGGTGATGAGCCTGCCGGAGGGCGACCGCTACTCGAAGTCGAAGTCGAAGCTGCTGTCCGAGCTCACCATGGCGATGGGCGGCCGCGCGGCCGAGGAAATTATCTTCGGCCCCGAGAAGGTCTCCAACGGCGCCGCCGGCGATATCAAGATGGCGACCGACCAAGCGCGGCGGATGATCACCGAGTGGGGCATGAGCGACAAGCTCGGCATGATCGCCTATGGCGACAACAGCCAGGAGGTGTTCCTCGGCCATTCGGTGACCCAGGCCAAGAACGTTTCCGAGGCAACCGCCCGCGAAATCGACGCCGAGATCAAGGAGATCATCGACCGCGCCTATTCGAAGGCGCGGCGGCTGCTGACCGACAACATCGAAGAGCTGCACCGCTTGGCGCGTGGCCTGCTGGAGCACGAAACGCTGACGGGCGACGAGATCCGCACGGTGCTGCGCGGCGAGCCGGTGATCCGTAAGGTGGTCGATGAGCCGGCGCCCGAGAGCCGCCGCGCCTCGGTGCCCACCACTGGCCGCCCGGCCGCGTCACCAACGCCTCCGGCCGGTGGGCTGGGGCCGGCGCCACAGCCGGGATGAGCCGCCGTACACCTCTCCCGCTCTGCGGGAGAGGTCGCCACGCGAAGCGTGGCGGGTGAGGGTGCGTCTGCGCCGGGACCCTCACCCGGATCGCTACGCGATCCCACCGCTCCCGCAAGGCGGGGAAGGCGTTCGGTCATGGGCCGACATCCCCCTGGACCGCCCACGCGTCATGGGCGTGCTGAACGTCACCCCCGACAGTTTCAGCGACGGCGGCGTGCATTTCGACCGTGAACGCGCGATCGCCGCCGGACGCGCGATGGCCGAAGCCGGTGCCGACATCATCGACGTCGGCGGCGAGAGCACACGCCCGTTTTCCTCGCCGACCGATCCCGCCGAGGAACGCGCGCGCATCATCCCGGTCATCGCCGCGCTGGCGGGCACCGGCCTTGTCGTCTCGGTCGATACCCGCAACGCCGCCACGATGGCGGCCGCCCTGGATGCCGGCGCGCGGATCATCAACGACGTCTCGGCCCTGACCCACGATCCCGCCGCCGCGCCCCTGGTTGCCGACCGCGGCTGCCCGGTCGTACTGATGCATATGCGCGGTGAACCCTCGACAATGATGAACTTCGCGTCATACGCGGACGTTGCCGCCGAGGTCGCCGCGGAATTGACCGAACTTATCGAAGCAGCGCGGCACGCGGGTATCCGACGCGAGCAGATCATCCTCGACCCCGGCATCGGCTTCGCCAAACAACCTGCCCAGTCCGTCGAACTCCTTCGCCGCCTGCCGGAGCTGGCAGCGCTCGGGTTCCCGATCCTGGTCGGCGTATCCCGCAAAGGGTTTATCGGCCGGCTGACCGGTGTTCATCAGCCACGCGACCGCCTTGCCGGATCCCTGGCCGCAGGCCTGTTCGCCGTCGCCCGTGGGGCTTCGATTCTGCGTGTGCATGACATCTCGGAAACAGTTCAGGGGCTACACGTTTGGCACGCACTTGCGGCCGATTGAGCGGCTTTAGCTTCCATTTCGGCCCTGATGTCGCTACAATTCGGGAAGAATCCTCCATTGCAATACCCATTCCGGATTTTCGCATGAGCCAGGCGCGACGGCTTTTCGGCACCGACGGAATCCGCGGAACGGCGAACGCCGCGCCGATGAACGCCGAGACGGCGCTGCGATTGGGCCAGGCGGCCGGGCTGCTGTTCACCCGTGGTCCCCATCGCCACCGGGTGGTGATCGGCAAGGACACCCGCCTGTCGGGCTACATGATAGAACCCGCGCTGACCGCCGGCTTCATCGGCGCCGGGATGGACGTCACCCTGGTCGGTCCGTTGCCGACGCCGGCGATCGCGATGCTGACGCGCAGCTTGCGGGCCGATCTCGGCGTGATGATCTCGGCCTCGCACAACCCGTTCCAGGACAACGGCATCAAGCTGTTCGGCCCCGACGGCTTCAAGCTGTCCGACGCCACCGAGCAGGAGATCGAGGCCTTGATGGCCATCGATCTCGGGCCGCGGCTTGCGCCCTCGGCCAAGCTCGGCCGCGCCGCCCGGCTCGACGATGCCGCCGGCCGCTATATCGAGGCGGCAAAGGCAACCTTCCCGCGTGGGCTTCGCCTGGATGACCTGAAGATCGTCATCGACTGCGCCCACGGTGCCGCCTATCGCGTTGCCCCGACCGTACTGTGGGAACTGGGGGCCACCGTGCTCCCGGTCGGCGTCGCGCCGGATGGATTCAACATCAATCGCGGGTGCGGCTCGACCGCGCCGGCGTCCCTCTGTGCCCAGGTGGTCGAGCACGGGGCGCATCTCGGACTTGCGCTCGACGGGGACGCTGACCGGCTGCTGATCTCCGACGAGCATGGGGAGCTGATCGACGGCGACCAGATTCTCGCCCTGATCGCCCGCTCCTGGGCCGAGGCCGACCGCCTGCGCGGCTCCGGCATCGCCGCCACCGTGATGTCGAACCTGGGGCTCGAGCGCTTTCTCGCCGGGCACAAGCTCGCGCTGGAGCGCACGCAGGTCGGCGACCGGTATGTTGCCGAACGCATGCGTGCACGGGGCATGAATGTCGGCGGCGAGCAGTCGGGGCACGTCATCCTGTCGGACTTCGCGACTACGGGCGACGGGCTGGTGGCCGCGCTGCAGGTGCTCGCTGTGGTCGTCGAGCGCGGACGGCCGGCGAGTGAGGTTTGCCGCGTGTTCACGCCGCTGCCGCAACGGCTGAAGAATGTGCGCTTTGCCGGGGTCTCGCCGCTCGGCGACGTGCAGATCCAGGCGGCCATCCGCTCGGCCGAGGCGACCCTGAATGGTCATGGCCGGCTGTTGATCCGGGAAAGCGGCACGGAGCCTATGATTCGGGTCATGGCCGAGGCCGAGGATGAGGCGGTGGTGACGCGGCTGGTCGATGATCTCTGCGCGATCATCACCAGTGCGGCCGAGTTGCGCACTCGGGCGTCCTGATCCGTTGACGACAGCATTGGGCCGAGTGCTGGTCGTCGCCGGATCCGATTCCGGGGGTGGCGCGGGAATCCAGGCGGATATCAAGACGATTGCGGCGTTGGGCGCCTATGCCGCAACCGCCATCACGGCGCTGACCGCACAAGACACGACGGGAGTTCACGGCGTTTTGCCGGTCCCGGCGGATTTCGTGCGCCGGCAGATGGCGGTGGTGCTGGACGATATCGGCGCCGATGCGGTGAAGACTGGGATGCTGGCCGATGGCGCTGTCGTCGAGGCGGTGGCCGCGGAACTGGCGTCGCGTGCGCGACCTGTCGCATTGGTGGTCGATCCGGTGTTGTTCGCCAAATCCGGCGACCGGCTGCTGACCGAGGACGCAATCGCTGCCCTCAAGCGCAGCCTGCTGCCCATGGCCACGCTGATCACCCCCAACCTGCCGGAGGCCGAGGCGCTGGCCGGCATGGCGATCCCCGACCTGGATGCGATGCACCATGCCGCGGCTGCACTGCTGACGCTCGGGGTGCCGGCCGTGCTGCTGAAAGGCGGACATCTGCCGGGCGACGCGGTCGTCGATGTGCTGGCGACCGAGGCCGGGATCGAGGAATTCACCGCGCCGCGGATCGTCTCGCGCCACACGCACGGGACCGGCTGCACGCTGGCGAGCGCAGTCGCGGCCGGCCTGGCGCAGGGGATGGGCCTGCGCGCCGCGGTGGAGCGGGCGCGAGCGTATGTGCGTGCGGCGATTGCTGCGGCGCCGGGCTTCGGTGCCGGGCATGGGCCGCTGAACCATATGGTTTGGGTTGACATGACACGACTTTCGCAGCGATTTTTGCGATCGTAACGAAATCTGATCTGGCCTGATTCATCGCGTACGATATGGTTTCTGCTTCACTTGTGATTGGCGATTCCGTAAGAATCCCCCCCTGAAGTGTGAACCAGATCACGGACAGAAAATCGCTGCCGATTCAGATTGCGCTTCTGAGCAATACCGAAAGGATGACACTCCGCCGGCACCGTCGGCGTGCCCGGAACTGGCGGAAGATGGCCAGCACAAGCCCGCACATCACGGGTGTGCCGCCTCAGAACATGCGGACAAACTACGTACTAGCAGGGCGGTGATTCAGCCCTGATCAAGCCAACAATTCTTGGGGAGGTTACACATGAGCAATGACAGTCTGAACGCGGATAGCGTCAGCCAGTTGGCCGCGCAGGCCGATGCCATCGGGCGCCTGGCGCAGGACAGCGGCGGATTCGCTGCCGCGGTTGCGGCGTTCCAGTCAAGGAATCCGGATGCGTTTCGCTGGGTCCTGGATCGCCTGAACCTGGTTTCGAATTGCGAGCTGATCTGCGAATGGGTGCGGATCAAGAATTGCGTGCTGCGATGCGTGGAGCTTTGCGGTCCGCTGGCAGAAACTTCTACTGTGCCTGATCTGCGCCAGTTCGCGCAAGTGGTCGTGCAGCTCGCGTCCAACGACAAGTTGCTGCGCCGCGTCGTCGATGCGGTTTCCTGCGGCAATGCGGACGAATACCGTGCCGCAGTTGCTGAACTCGAGCTCGGACCGTTCTGCCACCTGGTTTGCCGCTGGGTCTGCGCGGTCATTTATCGCCGTGTGTGCGAGATCGTCTGCTCGCCGGAGCGTGTGCCGGTTGCGGACGCAGTGAGCGAGATCAGCGCCGCCGGCAAGACGATGGCGCGCCTGATCGCCGATGAGAAGGCGTTCGACAGTGTCGCAAAAGCCGCGGCGGTGCTCGACTGCGAGCTCGCCAGCTCGGCCATCGAGCAGGCCGGCTTCGCCGAGGAATGCGAGACCATCTGCTGGGTGATCTGCGGTTGGCGATGCTCGTTGATTTGCCGGGAGCTGTGCCTGCGGCCCTCGCCGGTACTCACCGGCGCATATGCGATCGAGGAGGCGCGAAACTTCGCGCTGGCAGCGCGTCCATTGGCAGGCCAGCCGCGCGCCCTGCGCGACCTGGTTGCGGCTGTACTGAATCGCGATGCAGAGTCCTATGGCTCGATCATCGCCCGGTTGGGGGCTCGAGCCTTATTGCGAGCAGGTGTGCGCCTGGGTATGCGCCGTCACCTGCGCCGAGTTCTGCATTTGCGTGTGCCGGAATCCGGCGCTGCAGCCCTGGTTCACGACGGTGGGATATTTCGACATCTACACGGATATCGACGCCGTATCAGGGAAGACCAACAAGGGTTTGCCGTTCGCGAGCCTGGGCTACCATGGTGGCCCGAATTTCGCGTTCTTCGGGTGCCTGCAACTGGGCGGGTTCTGTCCGTCCACCTCGCCGGTCTTCAGTGGCGTCCCGATGAAGTATCGGTTCCTTTATGACAATGGCTCCGGACCGCTGCCGATCACCGGCGGTCTGGTCTGCCCCGTCGAGGCGGGGACCCGGCTGCTCAACTGGCCGCAGAACGTCGGCGGCATTGCCGCCGCCACATTGGTTCCGACGTTCCAGGCGGTGTGGATCAGCTCGGTGGCGCAGCCGGACCCGACTCCACCCGCGCCGGGAGCGGCCTGGGTTGCGCCCACCGCGCATTACATCGTGCCTGATGCGAATGGTTGGGTCACGGTTGACCCGAACGCCGTCGGCGGCGGTTTCCAAACGCTGATGGGCTTCGATTCAACCCAGGCCGTCCCTGGAGGCAATCCGCTTCCCGGCGTTCCAGCCGGAACGGCCGTCCCTGCCGCGGCCCAGCGGACCGGGACGGATCTGTCGATCACGTTCCAGGCGACCCGAACGACGACGCTGCCGCCCGGCACCGTTCCGGACTACTCCAACGCGCTCAATAAGATCCACATCAACAACTGGACCGAGGTCAATGAGCTGAATTTCCTGGAATTCGTGACGGGTTGCTGCACGCCGATCAATGCGACGCTATCAGTGCAGTTCACCGTCGATCACGAAGAGATGGATTCCGGAGCGTGGTCGCTGGTGATCAGCAGTTGCGCATTCTCAACGCCGCTCGACATCACCCCACATGTTTCCGGCCCCGGCGTGACGGTGACCGCCCGCGGCGGCTCGGGAACCATCGTCGAAAACACCAGCACCTGGAGCCTGTGTTCCTATACCGTGACGCTGACAACCAGGCCGGGGCTGACGACCGGCCTGGTTGACCGGAGCGCGATCTATGACTCGCTGACCTTCTGCATCTGAAGCCACTGATCTGCCGGTCGCGGTCGATGGCAACGCTCAGGTGCATGGAGTGCAATCGCCTTGACGGATGAGATGCGGACGCGTTTCGCACTGGCCGTTCTCGCGACCTGGCGGATGACTCACCTGCTGGCGAACGAGGACGGTCCGGCGAAGATAATTCTTCGGATCCGCGTGAAGCTGGGCGATGGTGTCATCGGGCGGCTGATGGATTGCTTCAACTGCCTGAGTCTGTGGATTGCGGCCCCGGCCGCCCTTCTGTTGTCCTACCGCCCTCTTCCATGGGTGGTCGGATGGCTGGCGCTCTCGGGCGGGGCCTGCCTGTTGGAACGGTGGGGCGGGAAGCCTGTTCTCACCGAATCTGCGTCACACGGTTTGGAAGGAAACGACAATGTGCTGCGGTAGCGGTCGTGCGGCCTGGCGTCGCGCTTCAACCCCATCGCCTGTGCCTGCGACGGTTGTTCGGGCTTCGGGACGGGTGGCCAATGGGGGCAGCGCCGTTGGTGTTGAGGGCCGGGAGTCGAGGACCTTGCAGGGCTCGGCTCCGGCAGCCGCGTCGTTTCATGCGTTCGTTATTCGTTACACAGGAGCTTCGGCAATCCGCGTGCGGGGACCGGTGACGGGACTGCCTTACGACTTCTCCGGCGCTCGACCCACACAGGCCGTGGATGTCCCCGATGCAGCCGCCTTGGTACGGAATGGCCTGTTTCAGCGTACGTGATTATGGCCGCGACGCGGCGGTGTTGTTTCTGGCCCGAGGCGACCAGCTGACCCAGTGACCGCACCCGCGGCGGAATGCGCTCCGCTTTCCGCCCTACGGGGCTGCGCCCATCCTCCCCTTCCAGATTCGTCGGCGGAGCAGCATGCTTCCGCGAAAGGCCAGAGACGACTGGAGGGCTGCATGGGTACCGTCAACACCAGCTTCGTCGCGCCGCGCCAAATGCTGATCGGCGGCGGCGCCGTCCGTCGGATCGCTGAGGTGCTGGGCACCTTCGGGGTGTCCCGCCCGCTCGTCGTCAGCGATCCGGTGATGGTCGGCACCGGGCTGATTGCTCGCGTGCTGGAGCCGCTGGCGAGTGCCGGCATCCAACCGGCGGTGTTCAGCGACACCGTCTCCGACCCGACCGATACTGTGATCGAGGCCGGCGTCGGCGAATTTGCCCGCGGCGAGTTCGATTGCCTGGTCGGGTTCGGCGGCGGCTCGCCGATCGATACCGCCAAGGCGATCGCGATTCTGGCAGCGGGCGGCGGCAAAATGCGCGACTACAAGGTGCCGGTGCAGGCCGACCGCGGCGCGGTGCCGGTCATCGCCATTCCGACCACCGCCGGCACCGGCAGCGAGTGCACGCGCTTCACCGTGATCACCGATACCGAGCACGGGGAGAAGATGCTGATCGCCGGGTTGGGCGCATTGCCGCTGGCGGCGATCGTCGATTACGAGCTGACCTTTACGGTTCCGCCGCGCACCACGGCCGATACGGGGGTCGATAGCCTGACCCACGCGCTGGAGGCCTATATATCGAAGCGCGCCAATCCGTTCTCGGACGCGCTGGCGTTGTCCGCCATGAGCCTGATCGGTCGGCATATCCGCACGGCCTATCATGAGCCGCGCAATGCCGTGGCGCGCGAGGCGATGATGCTCGGCGCCACCCAGGCGGGGCTTGCGTTTTCCAACGCGTCGGTGGCGCTGGTGCACGGGATGTCGCGTCCGATCGGTGCGCATTTTCATGTGCCGCACGGGCTGTCCAATGCAATGCTGCTGCCGGCGGTGACGCGGTTCTCGGTCGGCGCCGCAGAATCACGTTACGCCGATGCAGCGCGTCGCATCGGCTTCGCCGAGCTCGCCGACAGCGATGCTGTCGCGGCAGCGAAACTGGTCGCCGGGCTGGAAGGGCTGAACCGCGAGCTAGCGGTGCCGAGCCCTGCTGCCTATGGCATCGATGACGCGGTCTGGCATGGCAAGCTGGAGCTGATGGCGGAGCAGGCGCTCGCCTCCGGCAGCCCGGCCAACAATCCGCGCGTTCCGGCGAAGGAGGAGATCCTCGCGCTGTACCGCGAAGCCTGGACGGGTGTTCCGCCGAACGCGCCGCGCTGAGCTTGTCGTTCCGGCGTCATGCGACGGTGCGGAGTTCTGCTACGAGGAGAGGATGAACATGACAGCTACTCGACGCACAGTGCTGAAGACCGGATTCGCGGTGGGCGCGATCGCCGCGACCGCCGGGCCACGGCGCACGTGGGCGCAGGGTGCGCCGCCCGCCAATAAGACGCTGCGCGCGGTGATGCAGGCGGATTTGCGCGTGTTCGATCCGATCTGGACCACCGCGAACATCACCGGTTACCACGGCGCGATGATCTACGACACTCTGTTTGCGGTCGATGCGCAGTTTGCCCCGCAGCCGCAGATGGTCGGCAAGTGGAGCATCAGTGACGATAAGAAGCTCTACACCTTCGAGCTGCGCGACGGGCTGGGCTGGCACGACGGCACGCCGGTAACGGCAGCCGACTGTGTCGCCTCGTTGCGCCGCTGGGCGGCGGTTGACGCGGGCGGCCAGGCAATGATGGAACGCGTGAGCGACATTTCGAAGAAGGACGACCGGACCTTTATCATTGCGCTTAAGGAGCGGTTCGGGCCGCTGCTCGACGAACTCGCCAAGCCGATCACGCGTGACTGCTTCATGATGCGCGAGAAGGACGCCAACACGCCGCCGACCGAGCAGGTCAGCGCCAATATCGGCTCCGGCCCCTTCCTGTGGAATCGGAACGAAGCCAAGCCCGGGGTGCAGTACGTCTATGACAAAAATCCGAAATATGTGCCGCGCGCGGAGCCGCCTTCAGGTCTGGCCGGCGGCAAGGTGGTCAAGCTCGAGCGCGTGATCTGGGAGAATATCAGCGACCAACAGACGGCGATGGCCGCGCTGCAGTCGGGTGAGATCGACTTCTACGAGGTGCCGCCGATCGACCTGCTGGGTCAGCTTGAAAGCGATCCGAACATCAAGATCGATCAGTTCGATAAAGGCGGCAACATCGTCATTCTGCGGATGAACTTCCTGCACAAGCCATTCAGCGAGTTGAAGGCGCGTCAGGCGATCCTGTACCTGGTGAACCAGGAAGATTTCATGAAGGCGTCATTTGGCAATCCGAAGTACTACGGCACAGTGGATTCGATCTTCGGCACCCATACACCGTACGTGAACGACGAGAACACGGACTGGTTCCACCACGGTGTCGATCTCGCGAAGGCGAAGCAATTGTTTCAGGAGGCCGGCTATAGCGGCGAGCCCGTCGTCGTGCTGCAGGCCACCAACTTCGCCTATATGAGCAATTCTGAGCAGTTGATCGCCGCGCAGTTGCGCAAGATCGGGGTCGATGCACAGTTGGCGCCGAGTGATTGGGGCGGCGTGGTGACCCGGCGCGCCGTGCAGGCACCGGATTCGCAGGGCGGCTGGGACATCTTCGTCACCGGCGACAGCGACTATTCGCACAGCGACCCGATCGGGCTGGCGACTTTCCAAGCCAATGGGTTGAAGGGGTGGTACGGCTGGCCGAAGAGCGACGAGTTCGAGGCGTTGCGCGCAAAGTGGGCGGATACCGAGACACTTGATGAGCGCAAGGCATTGGCACGGCAGATGCAGAAAGTGTTCTGGGACTTTGTCCCGACTGTACTGCTGGGGAGGTATCTGCAACCCGTCGCCTACCGCTCCAACGTGAAGGGATTCATCGGGATGCCGGAGATCATTCCGTTCTGGAATGTGACGAAGACCTGATCGACACCTGACAGAGGAGGAACGACACGATGCGCATCGAGCCCGTCTTCCTGTTCGATCTCGACGGCACGCTGGTGGACAGCGTGTATCAGCATGTCCTTGCCTGGAAGGAGGCGCTCGACGCCGAGGGTATCGAGCTCTCGATCTGGCGCATCCATCGCAAGATCGGCATGAGCGGCGGCCTGTTCACCAATCAGCTTTTGCGTGAAGCCGGACCTGATATCAGCCAGGAACGTATCGACCGGCTGCGCCAGGGGCACGCTGAGGCCTACCGCCGCCAGCCGTGCCGTGTCCGGCCGTTGCCGGGCGCTCGCGAGTTGCTTTCATTTCTCACGGATGCCGGCATTCGCTGGGCCATCGCCACCAGCGGCCGCATGGAGACGGCCGCGGTCAATCTCGCCAGCCTCGGCGTCGATCCGGAGCAGACGCCGGTGGTGACCCGCGATCAGGTCAAATACGCGAAGCCCGATCCGGATCTGTTCCTGGCCGCGGCGGCGAGGCTGAATGCGCCGATCGAGACGGCCGTGGTGGTCGGTGACAGCATCTGGGACATGCTCGCCGCGACGCGCTGCCGGGCGCTGGGTGTTGGGCTGCTGAGCGGGGGCTACGGGCTGGATGAGTTGCAGCAGTCAGGGGCGATCCGGGTCTATGAGGATCCGGCGGATCTGCTGGCGCACATCGACGAGGTGGGCGGGCGGCGCTGAACCCGCCCTCGGGCTCAGTGCGAATGCCGCAACGGGCTGAGGAAGCTCAAACCGGCAAAATCACTTTCGTTGTCGGTCACCATGATGCAATCATTCGCTTCGGCGACCGCTGCGATGATCATGTCGAGCGCGCTCCTCGGCCGTCCCGGCGTCGTTCGCTCCGCCATCAACCGCGCCCAGATGAGCCCGGCCGCCTCGTCAAAGGACAGGACGCGGCCCGCAAAGAGTGCCTGTGGTCCCTCGGGTCCGGCGAACCATTGCTCTAACGCGCGCCGCTTCCGTCCGGATGGGGCCTACAGCAGGCGGCGGGAGATCTCGGCGACAGTCAGCGAGGCTATGAACAGATCCTGATCGGCCTGTTCCGCCATCCATGCGATGAGAGCTTCGGAAGGAGCAGGTTTGGTGACATTGCTGATGATGTTGGTATCAAGGAGGTACCTCGTCATGTCACAGGTCAACCTTGCGGCCGTGGGGCGCGTGGGTGACCGCGCGGCCGATTTCCAAGCCTGCGCCGACCAGCGGAGACCGTCGCAGTGCAGCCAGGATGCCGCCCCTTTTCGGTGACTCGCCGGCAACCGTCGGCCGGCAGCCGCGACTGCTGTGGGCGAGCGACTATGCGCGCTTGCAGGGGCTCAAATGGCTGGGGGCCGTGGAGAGAAGGAGCCGGGCAGGAAACGCCGGGGAGTCAAAGGGTTGACCGTCGAGTTCAGCGCGTTCTGTAGCAGTTAGTCTGTAGCAGACGCAAGGCGGCCATCGGCGACTGGCGCCCGGGGTCTGTGCGGAGATCGGTCAGGCCACCCCCGGCCCCGATCAGGTTGGCATTGAGTAATTCATTACGGGTGCAACTAGAGTTCCCAGGGTAGACCCTGGCCCGGCCTAGGGTCCCCCTCAGGGAAAACAATGCGGGTGGGGGTCCGCAATCCGTCGGACACCCCCGGCCCCCAGCCAGCCGGCGGGTCCCCTTTGAATACCCAATCCCCGTCGAATGAATAACAACACCAACGAAGCCGACTTTTTGGAATTGCTCTCAGAGACCCCCGGTAGGGTCATGGTCGATAGGGTCCCCAGCGCATGGTGTGCGGTCGCGTATGCGCGTTGCGTTTTTCATCGCCCAGTCGCGTTGTGGTGCGCATTGTCGGCGTATGGTGACCGTCGCGGCAGGACCCACAGGAGAGCCATCAACGGGCGCTAGGGCCAGCCGGCGCGGTGTCTTGGTCGAGATGGTCAGCACGGCGGCAGCGTCTCGGCACCGGGTCACCGGCGATCGGAGTTTGCGTCAGCCATGCAATTCGCGAATCGCAGCGATTCCGTTTCGTCTGAAGTCATCCACCACCGCAGTGTGTATGCCGACAAGCAACGCTCGTCGCTTGTGGATGGACAGCATGGCTCACGGCAACTACGTCGCGTATTACAGGGTCTCGACGAAGGCGCAGGGCACCAGCGGTCTCGGGCTCGACGCGCAACGCGAAGCTGTCCACCGGTATCTGAACGGGGGTGACTGGCAGCTACTCGCGGAGTATCCAGAGATTGAAAGCGGCAGGCACGATGACAGGCCGCAACTCGCCGCCGCAATGCAGCGATGCAAGCTGACCGGGGCAACGCTGGTCATTGCTAAGCTCGATCGCCTGTCGCGCAACGTGGCGTTCCTGGCGGCGCTGATGGACAGCGGCGTCGAGTTTGTCGCCGTTGACAATCCCCACGCGACACGCTTCACGCTGCACATTCTGGCGGCTGTGGCCGAGCATGAAAGGCTCTTGATCGCTGGCCGGACGAAAGCCGCGCTGGCCGCGGCGAAGGCGAGAGGTGTAGTGCTGGGTGGTCGCCGTGGAACGCATGTGGTGGATCACAGGCTCGGCGTAGAAGCGCGACAGCGTCAGTGCCGGGACTTTGCCGAAGGCGTCGGGGCCATCATTCGGCCGATGCGCGAGCAGGGCATGAGCCTGCGACAGATCGCCGCGCAACTTACAGCGGATCATGTGCAGACACTCCGCGGCGGTGCCTGGACCCCAACCGCCGTGGCCAACGTTCTGGCACGTGTGCCGGCTGACCGATCCAACCCAAACGGGAACCAAACCAGCTGCGACGCTTGCGGCCGCGCGAGGCTGATCGGCTCGCAACAGTAGACGCCAGAGCGGGGGGGCGCCGCGAGGGCGGCCTGGGCGTGTCGCCAACCGGCCCGAACCATCGGGGCTCGGAAGGGGCATCGCGATGGCCCAGTGAAACCCGCAGCGGAGGCCGAGAGCTAATCAGCGAACGCCCCCTGGGCGAGCGGTTCGCGAGAAGAGAAAACCACTACCGGAGGCCGCCAGGAGGGGCGCGCAGACCCCATCAGCAGCCCACGGTTTTCCGCGGGTTTGCGGGAGGGGTGGTTTGCAGGGAGGGCGGCCAGCGGCTTGCAGGGGCCAGGGGGCATTCCTGTGAACACGGCCTGGGAGGCCGTCGAGGCCGCGGGCGGATTGCAGCTTATCGGGCGCTGAGGTGCTCCAGGTGGGGTGTCTGGCTTCACCCCCTGCGGCGTCAGCCATGCAGAACCGCTTCGCCTCACGACCGCGTGATCGTGTATTAGGTGGCTCGCCGCCCATTCGCTCGGGCTTCAACGCGAAGGACTGAATTTGCCGACCCTTCTCACCCTGATTGTCGTGGGCCTAGCCGCCCTGATCTTCTACGGCTGGGCTGTGCGCCGGGAGCGCAAGCTACGCCAACTCGTGCTGTTGGCTGAGGAGCCCCGCACCCGCAGCGGATGAGGCGGACGTGCCGGGACCGCATAGAGAGCAGCGAAGCCCATCCTGGCGGCTTCGATGGCCGCAGTCCTGGTCTTCATGATCGGCTCTGGTCTGGCGGACGGCGTGATGCGATTAGGCAGCTCCTGCGTCAGCACCAGCGCGGATGCTGGCGCGCGGCTCGCAGTGCACCGCAGGCGACGCAGAAGCCCCCTATTCCAGGACCCATCATGCCCCTCGACACCTCACCCGCCATAAGCGGGCCGCTGAGCGCACGTGCACTGGCCACCCTCGGCTCCTATTTCGGTCATCGGAACCACTATCCGAGCGAAGCTCATTGGCAAGCGCTGCGGGAGATCGCCGGGACAATCCAAGCGATGGCCGATGGAACCGCCACGCCAACCATCTTCCTGTCATCGTGTGATTGCGGCGTCGGCAAGAGCCAGACCGCGGTGCACATGTTCCGCGCCCTCATGGGCGACCCTTCGTATGACGACGTGGGTGTCATCGTCTGCGTCGGCAGGCTGAGCGAAGCGGAGAGCCTAGCGGCTGACTTGCAGGCGCCCGCAGGCAAGCTCGCAGTCGCGACCTCGAATGTCATGGTGAACCAGACGGGCACCACCGGGCGCGATTCGGTCGATCTCCGAGAGCGCACGGACATCACCTCGGCGCAAACCCTGATTGTCACCCAGCAGCGCATTGAGCAGACCGTCGGGGAAGGCTCATTCGAAGCAGCCGAAGCATTCTGGTATCGCGGCCGGCCACGACAGGTCCGCGTCTGGGACGAAGCGTGGCTGCCGGGCGCTGCCATCGCGCTGAATCAATATGAGATGACGGCGCCTATCGCTGCCCTCGCGTCTCGCTGTCGCCCCATGGCCGATGCCCTTCTCGACTTGTTCGCCAAAGTCAAGGCGGCGGAGGACGGCGCGGTGATCCCAGTCCCCGACTGGCAACACGAACACGACCTCGACCAACACTCAGCGCTTCGAGCCGTTGACCGGCTGGGCGAGGCTGCCAGCAAGGTCGTCACCAGCCTGTATGTGCTAGGAGGCCACGTCGCGCGCGTCCATCACGATGGACAGTATGGCGGCTCCGCGTTGACCTACCGTGACACCCTACCGAACGACTTAGCCCCGCTGCTGGTCCTCGATGCGAGCGGACGCATCCGCCAGACCTACCACAACGTAGAACAGCACCGGGGCGGTCTGGAGCGTCTGGCTACGGCCACGAAGGATTACTCGCCGTTGACTGTGAATGTCTGGCACCGAGGCGGCGGCAAGTCGGCCTGGAAGAAGAACGCCGCCGAGTTGATCGAAGGGGTCGTGTTGACGGTTCTGCGGAAGCCAGATGAGGACTGGCTGGTTGTTCACCACAAGTCCGAATACGGGATACCCAACGTCCCCCGCGAGATCGCCCGCCAGCTTCCCGCTGAGGTCTCTGAGCGTGTCCACTTCGTCCCGTGGGGGAGGCACCAAGCGTCCAATGAGTGGGCTGACGTTGGCAACGTGATCTTGGCCGGAACGCTATTCCTGCGGCCGAGCCATTACGCTGCACTGACGCACATGACCCAAGGAAAACCCGTGGGCACCTCCACCGTCAGCGACGAGGATGTCGCTGCGACAGCCCTGGGTGAACACAAACACCTGCTCCTGCAAGCCATCGGCCGGGGCCGCGTGCGGAAGCTCGACGCTGACAGGTGTTTGCCGATGGAGGCATTCGTCATCGCGGACACCAGGAGCGGTATACCCGGTTGCCTGGCAGAGGTGTTTCCAGGCTGCAAGGTCAGACGATGGACGCCGATCAAGGCCGAGCTTACGGGCAAGCTCAGGGAAGCCGTGGACTACATCGACCAAGTCCTGGCGGTGGGCATCCCGGAGCTACCCGAGGCCAACGTCAGGAAGACGCTCGGTGTCACAGCGAACAACTGGGGGAAGCTCGTGGCGAATAGAGCCGAATGGTCAGATGCGCTGGCTGCCCGCGGGGTCATCCGCGAGAAGACCGGCAGGAGCTATGTGCTGAAGCTGGAGGGACCCTGGGTGATTGCCGAGCCCGATCCCGGTGACATGCCCTCAGCGTTCTCCGGATAGTTCTACCAGATCGTATAGGACATATAGGGTTCGGTAGAAGTATCCGGTGGTTGTATTCGCCGAGCGGCGCAACCAAAGAGTGTCTAAGGCATGACGCCCTATTTGGCGCTGCTCGCTCAGCTTCTCCGGCACGTCTGGCGATGATGGTCAATCCTTCGTCGTTCTCTACCTAAGCCCACCTAAGCGCTACGCCAGCAGCCATCCCCTCGGGACACCGGCTGAGCTTTATCTGCTGCTCGGACCGGCGAGGAACGCGACTCAAGGGCCTTCCTCTTGTCTCTCCCCAACACTGCTACGCCTCGACACGCTCGATGGTCTCGCACGTCATAAATGTTTTGTTCGGAGTGTGCTTGTGTTACGCTAAGCGGACGGTATCGGAGAATTTGATATTGCGCAAACCGATGATCGCTCAGAGTGAGACGATGGGGGCATGATGCTGAGCATTCGCGTGCTGCGGCGTGTGGGCGCTGGGGTCGTCGCGGCGATGACGCGCAACACTGGGCTTATAGCCTTGCTGGCCGCCGAGATCGCTCTGTCCGTGGTTACGTCTGCCTCGGCCAACGAATTGCCGGCGGCCACCATGGACTACGCTGTGAAAATCAGCACGGGCCACGACATAGGCTCGGGGGTAGTGGTGGTTTCACAACGGGCGAGCGCCGACGGCACCACTGGGGCCACCTCACTGATCCTGACGTGCGATCATGTGCTCACTGACGATTTCAAGGAGCCAGCGCCTAAATCGGTGCTGGTAACGCACGGCACGCAGACCGTCCTCGGCGTGATCCTCTACGAAGACAAGGCACTCGATCTCGCCTACGTGGGCGTCGCGAGCAATTGGCCGGCCGCCAGCCCATACCTTGGACCGTTACAGGCGGGGGAACAGGAGTTGATTGTTGGCTACCCGCTGGACACCTCCCTGAGCATCACGACCGGCTACATTAGCGCCGCCGACGAAGCTGACCCCGCGCACCGCGAGGGCTCCGCGCCAGCATGGCCGGGTAATTCCGGCGGTGGCGTTTACATCATGCGTGACGGCGTGTGGAAACTTGCGGGCATTGCGAAGGCGGTCGGCGAGTATGACCAAGACCCGGCAGCGGCCAGCTTGGCAAACACGGTCAGCTACTTCATCACCATTCCTGCCGTGCAACAGTTCATGGCTGGAGCAGCGGTGTTCGCAAGGAAGGAGCAATCAGCCGAGGCTACGGCGCCTCCTGCCGCTCCTATTGCGCCGCCAGCGCCAACGACGGGGTCGCCCGGCGCGGAGGCTCCGCCTTCGACCGCCGCACCGGTAGCTCCTGTAACTGCTGGCGACGGCTCGCCGCCCTTAGTGCCGTGCACGCTACCGGATGGCTCTCCGGGGAGAGTCGAAGCGGGCAGTCTGGCGATGATGACTTGCGCGCCGTTGCCCGCATCCGCTCCTCCAAGCAACACGGTCAGAACAGTGAGGGCGCCCGCTACGCCAACCCCACCAGACGAACCTTCGGATTTCCAACAGGGCCTCACAGACCGTCGAAGCTGGGAACAGTGGTATTCGGGACTGACGGGCGATTACCAGCAAGGCGCTGAGTGGTGGTCCGCTCACCGCAGCCTACCTAACCCGCCGTCATGCGGTAACCCGACGACACCTGCGCAGCAGGACTGGAACGCTGGCTGCTTGGCTGCCCAACAGCGGCTTGCTGCCTCCGATGTGCGCCGGAAGACCGACCCGACATACCGCCAGGGATGGAATAGCTACTGAGTGAAACCACCGTTCTCGGTCGTCTCGTCGGGGCCGCGCACAGCCTCTGTCATAGCTTCACGCCGTGCTTGCTTCCTACACGGCGCCGGCCTGGCGGAGGTTCAGGCACGTGCTCGGGCATGCGAGCCCGACCATGATGCGCCGTTACGCCCACCTTGAGCAACACAGCAATGCCGCCCAGTTGGCGAGACTGCTGGACAACCGGGAGATCACTCAATGAAACGCTTCCTTCCTGTCCTGGCGCTACTCACGTTCACGGCTCACGCCAAGGCTACGGTGTATCACCTCGCTGTGGTGCCCGAGAGCCCGCCGTCCATCACGGTCGCCTGCCGGGCTGAGAACATGGATCTAGCGGGCGTCATCAATAAATACCGGGCCGTCAAGTGGAAGACCGTGGATGATCACCACGCGTTCGGTGTCTTTGGGTGGGACATAGAGCGCGAGCTGTTCGAGACCGATCCGGCAGTCTGCCGCGACGTGCTCGCACGCATGATCCAGGCGGGGGCCGTGCTGGCGCCCACCGTCGCCCGTTGATGCACCTCGATGCCGACACTTACAGGCGACTGTCGAAAGCGTGTCCCACAGCTTTCCTGGCACAGTAGCGGCACAGCCTACGGCATAGCGCGGGGCTCCCGTGCTGAACCCCCAGCGGATGGCCGGGATCGAACCAGTATCTGCAACTAGCTAGGGAAGCTCCGCGCCAGGGTTCGTCTGGCGGAAGCGTTGTGGCAGGAGGCACTGATACGTGACGAGCCCAAGGGGGGCCGTTCCTGCGGCCTCTACGCGCGACACCTGCCGGGTCGCAGCGGGCCACACGCCGACCCGGCTGGCAGACTCGTGGACGGCGCTAAGAACGATCCCCGTGCACGAGCACCCCGCAAGCGCCGAGGGCCGTGTCGGGGCTGTGGCGGGACTCTACGCAACCTTGGGCGCGACCGGCGGGAGCAGCGGGCGTTTTGGTCGCCGAGGGAGAGGGCCGCCCGAATATCTCGGGGCACCCCTTGGCCCCTACCGTCCCCAGCGTTAGCGCGAATCGTCCGGTGCCCGTAGAGCTACCGTAGGTTTCCGTTAGATTTCGTCCGTTAGGAGTCGGATCAACAACTTACGGAGCCCATGACGGTGGAAGGCCAGTTTGCGGGTCGCCAAATCGACTCACTAGCGGCTCACTAACACGGCCGCGACGTTGGTAGCGGGGCGGTGCCTGGACGGCCCTGGCGGACTGCCTGTGGGGCGCTCTCTGCGGCAGTATGTGCCCCCAATGGCTCACCAGTGGGCCGTCGCGCATGGGACGTGTCGGTGGTGGTCATGGGCATATCGGCGGCTGACATCGTCCCCCCCGCAAGGCCACTCATGGCGGAACCACGGGATGGAAGCCATTTTGGTGCTGAACCGGAGAAGCCGAATCGCAAGGGCGGCGGCTACACGAGGTGCGGCAGATTGCCCATGACCGTCACGCTGGCGGTGGTGGCATTGCTGCTGGTTGTCGCGTAGAGCACGGCAGGCGCCAAGGGGGCGCCGCTTGGTGCGGGCAGTTCTGAGTGAACGTGCAATTCGCACACGCAGTCGGGCAGAACGCGATGGGCAGCAAGGAGACACGGTGCCGCGGCGAGGCCGGCGGCCACGCAGCGGGCACAGAGTGAGGGACGGCGCTTCATGCTCAGGTAGCCTTTTGCTCGTTACTGTCGGCCCTATATCCGATCGTGCACGAGTCGCGGATGCGCCGCTTCTGCTCCCCAGGCCGCCTGTTCCCAGCCCTGACCCATATCACCTTGACCTGGGCCCGTCATAAGAGTGGCCGGGCCGTCGCACTCCACCAGCCCGGTCAGACGCCGACCCGGCTGGCAGACTCGTGGACGGCGCCAAGATCGATCCCCGTGCAAATCCGCGCCCCGGGAACGCCGAGGGGCGTGTATAGGGGCCGTGCGCCCCGGCTACGCGCCCGGCAGATCGAACACCTGACCCGCCACCCGGACAAGGTGATCCGAGCTGCTGAGGGCTACCTCAAGCTGGTCCCGTCGCCGCGCTCCGAGACTGAATACCGGGCGCGGCAGCTCCTAGAGGACGGCATCGAGACTGCTCCGCAATCGCTGAGCAGGTAACGCTGTTAGTAAGTGGGCACAACTGTCGTCGGCGCCGGCACCACATAGGTCGTCTGCGGCTGGGGCACCACATAGGTCGTCTGCGGCTGGGGCACCACATAGGTCGTCTGCGGCTGGGGTGTCACGACCGTCGCGGTGGGTTGCGGGGTTGGCTCGACCGTGCAGGCGGCAAGGCCGGGCAACAGAAGGACTGGCAGAAGAATCAATTCACGCATGGTTCAAGCCTCCGATGGTTAAAACGTGCTGCGATGCGACTGGCAAAATGACCATGCTGCCAGGTTATGCCGCTTCGTGTCGGTGGCCTGCCGACTTTAGGGCAACTTTCTGACCGGGCTTCACGATCGCTCGCTCTGGCTCCCACCAACTGTGGTCAACTATCCGCCGCGTCAGGATCACCGCAGGCTTCGGCTTGCGGCTCCTGCGTGGGGGCTTAGCGTCCACGATGCGCTGCGTCAGGATCACCGCCGGCTTTGCCGGGGTGTGCTCCAGGTGCCCCCGAGGGGGCTACCAACCGCCGGCAGCCTCACGGCCTCCCCGGTGGCATGCCATCGCGCCGCAGGCTGTGCCACGGGGCCTGATCACGATCTCGGAACCAAGCCCGCCCGCAATGCGTTGAGCCCTAATGCAACGCTGGCAGAGAGAGTTGTTGATGGCGCGCCTCATGCAGGGGCTGTTGGCGCGCGGGCATAACGGAACGGTCAGTGTCGCAGGCGCCACTGGCGATCCTGGGGTGGCGCTGGCCGTGCCTCATCGAGCGCCAACACTATCGCCCCGCGGTCCCCTGTGGTTCGCCGCGCTCCGGGCGTGCCAAGGGCGGAAGCGGCAATAGGCTGGCGACAAGCTGGAGGGCCCTGGCGGCGTGGCAGCAGATCGGCTTCGTGGCTCCAGCCCCCGCGCCGAAACCCGCGCCCGCGCCGCGGCCCGGCTATGGAGCCGAGCGGGCCAGCCCGGCCGCAATCATCTTCGTGCTGATCACGGTCATCACCGTCATCGCCATTGCGGCGCTCGTAGGGACGCACTGATGCCCAGGCCCTAAGTTGGTGACCTCGCCGGTTCCCCCACCGGACACCTCACGCGCTCCATCGCCTCTGCCAGCAGCGTGATCATGCTGCCAACCCCGAGCCCGTGTCCGGCGCTTTTCGCGTCGCCCACTGCGCCCCCTCAGCGCCGATCGGACCTCCAAAGGGCCGGCCCCAGGACCCCGTGGGACTCGCCACAGGCGGCTCGCTTTGCCGGGGCTCCTGGGTTACCTCCAGGCCCGTCAGACGCCCCCAGCGCCTTCCTTCGGCCGCGTCACCCCGAGAACCACCGACCCCGCGGATCGTTAGTGCGCAATGAGAACGTGGCAACGAGAGTTGGTGCGGGCGCGGCTCCTGCGGACGCTGATCGCACGCTCGCGGGGTAGGGCGCGGAACGTCACTCAGCCCACCGCTGACCTTGGCTTCACGCGGGCCACACCGGATCGCCTCCCGCCATCACCTCTGGCGTCGCGCCGAGGCGGACCGCTGTGGGTTGGGGCGCTGCGGGCCTGGCTAAGGCGTCGCTAGCCGGTCGCCTATGGAAGCGGCGCGCGAACCTTGGCGATATTCTCCGCAAGCACCTTGACGAATGACCCCATGCCCGCTCCATAGCCGGCGCTCTCGTCGCGCTTCGCGCTATGGCCGGTGAGTGCACTGCGCACCTCGGGGTGCATCTGGGTGGCCCGGCAGGCGTCCACAAACCAGTGCCGCCATGAGTGAGCAGGGCTCAGCGCCGGGTCCTTCAAGCCCAGCTTGCGGAGCCACTGTCCCATCCTCTTAGAGGCGGTCACCCCGCGGCTGGCGAACATGTTGGCTGGCCTCAAGTCTGGCCACAGAGACGACCGCGGCGGCAGGGACGACACGTAGTCCAGGAGCCCCTCACCGGCCAGCGCGGGGTGCACCGGTATGACGCGCCGGCTGGCTTCCGTCTTGACGCTTCGAGCTTCGTCCCCTTCGCCCTCATCGGTCACCCGGAACACCGTCACCCCGTCCGCCACAGTGACATCCTCGACGGCCATCTGAGCGATCTCCGATACGCGGGCACCGGTAAGGCACAGCACCCAGGGCAACCACCGCAAGCTCCCACGCTCACGGCGGGCAGCCTCCAGGATCATGAGGGCCTCCGCCTGTGTGAACGCACGCACCGCTCGTGCTCGGCGCTTGGCCTTGGGTGGGCTGATGTTGTCCCAGGGGTTTTCCCCGCTCAGCTTGCCGTGCCGCAGCCCCCATCGCCAGATCACCCGGAGTTCCCCCAGATCGTTCCTGACGGTGCTCGCGTGCAAACCGCGGGCCTGCATGTCCTCTTTGGTCCGGACAGCATCGGCCTTGGTGACTGCGGCGGCATCGCGGTGTCCCAGGAAGCTTGCCAGACGTTCGACGGTGCGTAGCCTGTCGTAGAGGGCTCGGGGCATCGGCTGCGCGGACATTGAATAACCCTGATCAGCAGCCCACCCGGACAATAGGTCGTCCATTGTGCAGCGAGCCCCGACAGGAGCCGCTGTGGTGGACTGCACGGGAGCCGGGTAGCGGACCAGCGCCGGGTCGTCGTCGCTCCAGTTGCCGTCGAGTCGCCGCTGGACGAACGCGCGGTAGTCCTGGAAGCCCCGCTGTAGGGCGGTGACCACGCGGGTGACACCCTCCTCGGTGACCGCGTAGTCGTGGTAGCGGAGTAGACCTTGGGCAAGCTCGGTGACCACCGCCTCTGGTAGCTCCTGGGCAAACTCCGGGCTCTCCGCCAGTTCCAGCGTGATCTCCTCATGCAGGTGCCGTAGCGCCCGATCCGCATGCTGGGCGCCTACCCTGCGCCGATACCAATCGCCGACCAACTCGGCGACCCCCCGACGTGACGGCTCCTTGGGCGCCTCGGTGGCCACTTTCTCGGCTCTCTCGATCATCGCCCGCAGTCTGGCTTGCGCCGCTGGTGCGAGCGCCTTGGCGGTCTTCGGATCGCGGGTCTTCAGGTTCACGATAAGCTCGTGACGGTTGCCGTAGAGGGCCTTGGTAGCGTCCCGTAGGTGGGCCGGTATGGCGAGCCTCATGTGGTAGAGGCCGGTTCGGGGATGGCGAGTAGGCAAGATCATTCTGAGCGACATCTGGTGCATCCGTCTGTAGCACTCGACGGCTTGCAACCTCTAGAGTTCCCTGGAGATGGCGGTTTCGGCTGTCCTGGCTGGGGGCCGTGGAATCGAACCACGATTAGCGGAGTCAAAGTCCGCTGTCCTACCTTTAGACGAGCCCCCAATCGGCCAGCCGCAGCTTTTGCACGGAGGCACGCCCTTTGTCACCCCGCGCGTGGGTCCTGCTCCCCTCCGGCAAGCGGCTCGACCTGCTGGACCCCACGCCGTTCGACTGGGAGGACGCGGATCTTGGCCTGGGTCTCGCCCGCACCTATCGCTGGGGCGGGCATTCGGCCTGGCCGCTGCCGCTCTCGGTGGCGCAGCACAGCCTGACCGTGCTGGCGATTCGCCGGCAAGGGCGCGAGCGGCTCGACCCGGCGCGCGAGCTGCGCGAACTGCTGCACGATGCCGACGAGGGACTGCTCGGCTTCGACGCGATCTCGCCGCTCAAGCCGTTCCTGGGCGATGGCTTCGCGGCGCTGGCGGCGCGGCTCCAGCAAGCGATCTGGCGCCGCTACGGGCTACCCGCCTGGACGCCAGAAGACCACGCCGCGCACAAGCGCGCCGACCGCCTGGCCGCCGCCAGCGAGGCGGTGCACGTGGTCGGCTGGTCGGCGGCCGAGACGCGCGGCAGCCTCGGCATCGCCGTCAGCCCGCTGCAGCGCGACCCGACTCCCCGGCCGGATGGCGCACGGCCGTGGGAGCCGTGGCAGCCGGCGGTCGCCGCTGACCGCTTCCTGGCCGAGTTGGTCAGGCTGCGGCGCAAGATGCCGAAGGCAACCCGATCGCGATCCGGCGCATAGACTTGGCGTCCGCCCGCCGAGACTCTTGCATTCCGCGCCCAGCCCAGTACTAGTCCGACTAGTCAGATTCACCCTGGAGCTTTCATTTTGAACCGGTCCCCGAAGAGCACTCGCCCAACCACCAGGTCAGCGAAGGCCCCCCGGCGCTCGCTGCCGTCCTGGAAGCTCCAGGACGCGAAAGCCCATTTCAGCCAGGTCGTGCGAGACGCTCGGGAACACGGGCCGCAGCGTGTCACATTGCACGGCAAGGACGCTGTCGTCGTCCTGTCCGCCGAGGAATACGCCCGCCTGGCTCCGGCGGCAGCGCAACCAAGCCTCCACGCACTGCTGTCCCAGTCGCCACTGCGCGACCTGGAGTTCGAGCATGAAAGCGTCCGTTCCCCCGTGCGCGACGTCGAATTGTGACGGGCTGGCTGCTGGACACCAACATCGTCTCGGAGTTGCGCCGCCCAAATTGCGATGCGAAGGTCAAAGCATGGGCATACGGTGAGAACCCGCGCAACTTATTCTTGAGCCGGGTCACGATCGCCGAGATCAGGTATGGCATTGAACGACTGCCCGCTACCGATCCATTCCGGCGGCGCCTTGAGGCATGGCTCGCTCACGAGCTGCGGCCTTGGTTTTCGGACCGGTTGCTCGACGTGGACGAGGACGTGTTTCTGGTCTGGCGCCGGCTCGTCGAGAAGGGCAAGGCCATGGGTCACACGTTCGCCCAGCCCGACCTGTTCGTCGCGGCAACTGCCGTCGTGCATGATCTTTGTGTCGTAACCCGCAATACCGGCGACTTCCTGCGAACCGGGGTGCCCGTGCTGAATCCTTGGACTGA
>Ga0335075_10003604_pt1 | contig 24490 bp, 16 predicted proteins | sample Lox_Sample_24_FD_206723 | JGI IMG/M metagenome (GOLD analysis project Ga0335075, IMG submission 206723) | Soil microbial communities from Loxahatchee National Wildlife Refuge, Florida, United States - Lox_Sample_2.4 | ecosystem: Environmental > Terrestrial > Soil > Wetlands | place: USA...
GGGAACGCGTAAGACGGGAGGAACCCGACGGAGTTGAGGTAGGAAAGGACGTAGGCGCGGATCCGGTCGGCGTGCCGCATGGCGTCCAGGCCGGCCTGGATCGAGACGATGGCGCGGGCGGACTCGCGGGTCCTGGTGGCGACGGCCTGCTCCCATTCCTCGAGCAGGGCCTTCTGCCGCAGCCGGAAGGGCTCGACGGCTGTGTCGAGGTCGCTCACCCAGTTGTCTACGAGGGCCTGGCACCAGATGGTGGTAAGCCATGGCAGCTGGGCGTCGTCGAGCCCGGCTCGGAATGTGTCGTGGATGCGGCCGGCGATCCAGGGCGCGTCGGCGGCCAGGGCGCTGCGGACGGGACCGATGCCGGTGAGGTCCCCCTCGGGATTGTCAGAGACGAGTTCGCCCATCCAGGAGGGCAGGTTCTCGCCGCACAGTTCGAGGGCGAGGGCGCGTGCGTGGCGGGTGATGACCCGCTCGTTGTCGAGGAGGAACGCGGGCGGGCGGATCGCGCCGCGGATCATCTCCACCGGGTGGGCGTAGTAGTAGGCGTCGTGCGGGAGGCCGCTGCCGGCGAAGGTGACGATGAGGGCGACGCGCTCCTCGCGGCGGCCGGCGCGGCCGGCGCGCTGGGCGTAGTTGCTGGGCCGGGGCGGGACGTTGCGCAGGATGACCGACAGGAGCTGGCCCAGGTCGACGCCGAGTTCCAGGGTCATGGTGCAGACCAGGACGTTGAGGTCGCCGTCCTTGAACCGGTCCTCGATCGCCTCCCGTGTTTCCAGGGGGACCTGGCCGGAGTGCTCGGCGGGCAGGATGACAACCGGCTCCGGGGTGGTGGCCAGCAGCCGCTCGTGATCGTCCGGGTCTCCGCTCCAGGGGCTCATGATCCCCTTGCAGTTGAACGTGGCGCACCGGTTCCCCGGGGAGCGCGACGGCTGGACAGCCCGGCAGGCCCGGCAGCGGTGCAGGTCCGGCGACGCCGGGCGGACCTCGATGGCCTGCGGGGAGACCTGCCGCAGCCGCACCGACTGCCGCCCGGTCCCGGCGGTGACGTCTTCGAGGACGCCGTGGCGGACCAGCAGCTCGACGGCGGCGCGGACGGCGCGCTCGACCGGGTCGGCGCCGGTCAGGTTCGGGAAGACCTTGCGGGCCATGGCGGCGACCGAGCCGCGGTGCCCCATCGAGATGGCCTGCGTCCCGGCGGGCTTGACCAGGGTGTCGCCCAGCCCGGTGACCGGCGCGCCGATGCGGACCGTCGCGCCGGCGTCGGTGAGCTCGGCCTCGGTCTTGGGCTCAAGCCGGGTCCGGAGCAGGGGGTGGGCGACGCCGCGGCGGGTCCGGGCCAGGTCGCAGATCCGGGCCAGCAGCCACCGGGCCGCCGCCTCGTCGGGGCCGACATGCTCCAGCAGGGGGGCCAGGTCTTCGGTCGTCAGCCGCTCGATGCCCGGGTAGCCGGTGGTGATGAGGCCGAGGCGCTCCAGGGTGGGCGGGCGGCGCTCGTCGCTGGCGATCTCGCCGAGCAGGTCCCAGTCGCACACCCGCAGCGCCCGCGCCCGCGCGTCTGCCCCGGCCGGGTCCTCGTACAGGCCGTCGGCGCGGCCCTGCCGGAACACTTCCTCCACGAGGCTGTTGAAGCTGGCCGGGGGAAGGCCCGCCGCCGAGCGCGCAGTCACGATCCTGGTGATCAGCCGGCGGATCCGCAGCGACCGGGCGCGGTCGCGGAGGTACCCGGCCTGGAAAGCCGTGTCCTGGCGGGAGTCGGCGAAGATCAGCAGCCGGCGCAGCATCTCGTCGTCGCTCTGCGCGGCCAGCCCTGCGTGCAGGCTGAACGCGATCGCGGTGATCGCCGCGGCCGTGCGGGCGGTGAACTCCTCGACCGCGCCCGCGTTGCGCCCGTAGCCGCAGACCGGGCACCTGGTCAGCGCCTGCCCGGGAAGCGGCTCGGCGACGGTGACCTCGCGGGCGTGCCCGCCGCACGCCGGGCACGACGTGTCGGCCGTCGCGGTGCCGCAGCGGGTGCAGCGGCGCGAGGGGTACCAGCTCCCGCTGCGCGGGCTCGGTGCCTCAAGGGGATCGCAGTGCAGGGAGCGGGCCACGTAGCGCGTGACCGGGCTGCCGGGGCCGGACTGCTCCAGGTCCCAGTCCTGCCCGCAGCCCAGGCACACGCCCAGCGGGTGCGCCGCCGTCGCGCCGCACCCGTCGTGCGAGCAGGTCGTCGCCCCGTCGGGCAGCAGGTGCCCGGCCTCGCCGCAGCAGCGGGCCAGGTGCGGCAGGCCCCGCAGGAACAAGTGGACCTTCGCCTCCAGCACCGGCGGCCCCTCGGCCGTGTGCGTGCCCGCCCCCAGGAGCAGCCAGCCGGCGACCTCGTCCCGCAGCGCGCCCGCGCTGGCCCCGGCGCGCTGCGGCAGCCCCGCGAGTACCCCTGTCAGCTCGTCGATGGTGCGCGGCGCGGCCAGCTCGGCGCGGAGCAGGTTCAGCATCGCGCTGGACTGCGGGTCGCCGAGGACGTCCCGCAGCGCGCCCGTGTCGGCCCCGGCGGCCAGCACCGCGCGCAGCGCTACCGCGTCAGGCGCGGCCCCGATCAGCGCCGGGTCCGGGGCAGGGGCCTCGACCGGGGTCTCCTCCACGATGGACTCCGGGCCGAACGGGGCGGCGAGCAGTTCCGAGGCGAACGCCGCGGTCCGCTCCAGGTCTGCCTGGTGGTCCCCGCCCGCGCTGACCGTAGCCGACAGGCCCACGCACACCAGCCCGTCGTCATCGACGTGGCCGCGCAGACGGCGGACAAGGCAGGCGATCTCGCTGCCCAGCGCCCCCTGGTAGGTGTGGATCTCGTCCAGCACCAGGTGCCGCAGCACCCCGTCGCCGAACAGCTTCCGGTCCTCCCGCCGGGTCATGATGAACTCCAGCATGGAGTAGTTCGTCAGCAGGATGTCCGGCGGGTTCTCCTGCATCCTGGCCCGCTCGTGCGCCGGCGTCGCCCCCGTGTACACCCCGTAACGCAGCCCCAGCGCCTCGCAAGCCGCCTTGACGCGGTCCTCCTGGTCGTTGACCAGGGCATTCATCGGGTACAGGGCAATCGCCTTCACACCGCGGCGGTGCCGCTGGGCGAACGCGTGCGCCGCCACCGGGATCAGGAACGCCTCCGTCTTCCCCGACCCGGTCCCGGTCGCCACCAGCGTCCCCAGCCCGGCCGCGATCCGCGTGATCGCCGCCGCCTGGTGCGCGAACAGCCGGCCGACCTGCGGGAAAGCGGCCGTGATCTCATCGGGAAGGCCGATCCGCGCGGCGAGCCCGGCGAGCGTCTCATCCAGCCGGAACCGGGGCTGCACCGACAGGTAAGGCCCCTTCCACAGCAGCGCCCCGGTCTCGGTCAGATGCTCCAGCCGCTCCCGCAGGCCGGCGTCCGCGATCGGGTACGTCGTCCAGGTGAAGCGCCGGTAATCATCGCGCAGCCGCTCCGACAAGCCCAGCGGGTTCATTCCGCTCACTCCCGTTCTCGCCGCACGCCGCCGGCGCGGTCCAGCGCCGCTGACCCGGCGGCGCGCTATTTCCGTCTCAGGCTAGCGACCCGCGCCGACATTCCGGGGCCTCACGCGGCAGGCGCGTCGTCCTCGTCCTCGCCGGCAAGGCGGGCGAACTCGCGGCGGACCATGTCCTTGTAAGCCTCGTCGGGTCGGACCGGGCTGCTCTCGGTGCCGGCGCTCTGCCGGAAGTCCGCCAGTACCAGGTCCAGGTGGGCGGCTGAGAGGCCGTAGAGACGGGCGACGCGGGCGTCTAGCTCCGCGCGGAGTGCCCGTTCCTCGGCGCGGGTCAGGGGGCCGCAGTCGCTGCCCAGGGCCTCGGCGAGTTCGGCGAAAGCCGGGGTCCGGCAGCTGAGCCGGGCGGAGAGCCGCACGATGCTGAGGCCGGGGCCGTGACCGAGCGGGACATCGGCGATGGGCACGGTGGACATGACGGCCTTGCTGACGGTGCTGGAGACTTTCCGGCGGACGACGAAGTCCAGGACGAGGCTGTTCAGCAGTCCCGCGACGTAGGCCATTGCCGGAGCCGGGAGGACCGTCCGGTAGCCGTCGGCCGCCTCGTCGAACACCGATCGGTAGAAGAAGTGCAGCTTGCGGGTGAGAGCTGTTCCCGGCGGCACTATGACGGCGATCAGCGTGCGCTCGTCCGTGCTCCTGGCGATCTCCCGGTAGCACAGGCGGTAATGGTCGGCCGGGATCTCCAGCACGCCCGTGCGCGGTTCCGTGATCGCGAGCCGCTGTTCCCCTGCGGCCCGCTTGAACGGCCATCCCACGGGCTTCTTGGCGCGCTTGCGCATGCGCTCGACCAGGGCACGTTCGCCGATGCCTTCTTTGAGGTGGTAAGTGGCCGGGGCAAAGTCGCTGACGAACTGGTGGATGTTCTTTCCCTCAAGTAGCGGCAGTCCTTCTGCGTCAGCCGCGAAGAGGGCGCGGTCGTCGTGGACATCCAGCTCCCGGCCCCACTGGATAGACCAGCCGCCCGCCGTCATCGGCTCCAGCAGCAGGGGACGGTCCTGGTAGATGACCGCGAGCAGGTCCAGGAGCGCGGCGTCGCGGGTATCGGGGATGGCGAGCGTCTCGGGTGCCAGCGCCGCAAGCGTTCCGCGGCTGATGGGCAGGGTGCGCCTGTCGAGGTCGAGAAGGTCTTCCAGGCGCGCGACGCCGCCTGTGAAGGGCAGCGGGTCGGTGGATCCTTCCTTGCCGACAACGAGCAGGAGGAACTGCTCGCTCCGGTGGATCGGGAAGATCCCGTTGACGTTATCGCAGAGCACAAACTGGCTGATCGAGCAGTGGTCGAGCAGTTCGCGCCGGTGCTCAGCGGTGGCCGCGTCGGATGCAACGCCGGAGTCGATGATGAGCCCGAGCCGGCCGCCGGCAGCGAGCAGGGTAAGGGCCTGCTCCAGGAAGGCGCGGTAGTAGTTGAAGGTCGTCCCGTGGGAGTACAGCAGCTGGTACTGGCCGGAGTTCTTGATGAAGCTCTTGACGCCGTTGAGCCTGCGGTCCTCCTCGACCCGGGCTGCGGCCACTTCACCTCTGCTCTCAAGCTGCGCCTGGCGTTCCAGCTTGCCGGCCTTGGCCTTGACGAAGGCGTAGGACGGGTCGAAGCGGCCGTAGAACTCCTTGGCCTTGAAGGTGATTCCCTCCCACGGGGGATTCCCGATGATGGCATCGAAACCCGCGTCGTCGCGCCGCTCGCCTGCGTCGCTGAAGAACACCTCCGGGAACTCGGCTTCCCAGTGGAAGGGGCGGATCTCGTCGCGAATGTAGCGGCGCGTTCCCTCGAAAAGGGCGGCGATGCCGGGCTCGGTGAACGGCTGGCCGTTCTCGACGACCCGGCGGGCTCGTCGCCAGCTGGCCGCGTCGCGGAAGTCCTCACTGTAAAAGGGGGCAACCCACCAGTCACCGAGGCCGCGGAGCCTGCGGAAGTCGTCCCCGTCGATCAGGCGGGCGAAGTCGTGCTCCTTGGCACGGACCTGAAGCCGGTCGTCGGACGGCGCCACGGCCAGGTACTTGCGGGTGCTGATGACAGTGCGCAGGTCGGGGGCGGGCAGGTCGAAGAGGGTTGCCATGCCGTGGCCCTGGTCCGGGCCTGGGTCGCGGCTTCCCCTGACCACCGGCGGGATGGACTCCCAGCCGGCAAGGGTGGTGCCGACGAGGGCGTTGCCGCAGCGGAGATGAGCGTCGAGGAACGACAGGGGCTTGCCTGCGGCGGCGGTGGCCAGCCACAAGGAGACTTTGGCGAGCTCGACCGCCATGGGGTTCAGGTCGACGCCGTAGATGCAGCGCTCGACGATGAGGCGCCGGTAGGTGGCGCGCTCGTGGTCGTCGAGCTTGTGGTCGATGTCCTCTCCGGCGCGGGCGAGGGCCTCGCCGTATGCCTCGGTGAGCCAGTGAACCGCCGGGACGAGGAACCCTCCTGATCCCATTGCCGGGTCGACGATCCGCAGGCTGAGGATCTGCTGCGGGGTGGCTCGCCGACGACGAAGTGAGCGAGCTGACGGGGCGTGTAGTAGGAGCCAGATCCCTTGCGCTGCCCGGTGGCCTCGAAGAGGTAGAAGGTACCGGGCTCGTAGGAGTCGAGGACCTCTGCGCCATCGGGGACCCGGCCGGCTTCGGTGACCTGGACGATGGCGCCCTGGCCGCCGCCGAGGCGGGCCAGGCTCATGGGGACGACGGCGATCTGGGGCTCGAAAGCGAGCAGTCCCTCGTAGATGCTGCCGAGTTGCTCGACGCCGAGTTCGCGGTAGTTGACGCGGCGTCGGGCTACCTGGTCGCGGTGGTTAACGCTGAGGGCGGGCTGGGTCCAGCACAGCGCGTCGACGAGGTCCCGCACGTAGGTGTCGCCGACGACGAGGGCGGGGTCGTCGAGGATGGGGCACTTGGCAGGGTCGAACAGCCCGCCGTCGAAGCCGGGGATCTGCAGGTCCCCGGCGTCGACCCCGTCGAGGAGCATGGCCCACTGGGCGCGCAGCGCGGCCCACAGGTAGCCTCCGTCTGGCTCCCAGCCGAGGGTGAGGTCGGCGGCGAGATCGCGGACGGTGCGCAGTGAGTAGCCGGAGTCGTAGGCGGGGTTGCCGACAGGCAGCAGCCCGCGGTCTTCTGCATAGGCCACGAACAGCAGGCGGTAGGCGATCCGCATCGCGTCGGCGAACAGGGCCCGCGGCTCGGGCAGCGGCTGGCCGTTCCGGCGCAGGGCGTCGAGGGCGCCGTTCGCGACTGCGGAGATGGCCGTGCGGATGCCTCCGGACAGGTCCTCGCTGACGGCCTCGGCGGCTTCGCTGCTGGCTTTCTCCAGCGCGTCCCACAGCGTCTGGCCGTTGCCGTCGGGGGTGAAGGATTCCGGGCGCAGCAGCGCCCACAGGATGTCCCACTCGTGATCGTCGCCGAGCGCGGCGAGGCCGGGAAGGTCGATGGTGAGGTAGCTGGCCTCGCCGCCGAGGCCGGGGTCGCGGCGGATGACGCGCAGTTCCGACCCGTTTGTCAGCAAGACGGCGGGCAGGGTGCCGGAGCGGACGACGACTTCGGCCTGCCGCTGGGGGCGGAGCCTGCCCGCCCGCCGCCCGGTCGGCGACATGTCAAGGTGCTGGCCAGGCGGTGTCACCAGTACCCAGGCGCGGGCCGTCCCTGAGTCGTCGCAGCCGGAGAGGGGTTCCTCAAGGGTGGCGGGGCGGGCGGGGAACTGCCAGCCAAGGCAGGCCAGCCAGTTCAGTACCCGGCTGCGGGCCTGGCCGAGGGCTGTGGTCTCGTCGGTGTCGGCGACGAGACGGCGCAGTTCCCGGCGGGCATGGCGGATCCCGTCGGTATCGCCTGTCCCGGCGCGGTCGCGGTAGTCGCGCAGGAACAGGCCCGGGTCGTCGAGGTAGTAGGTCGACAGGGCCGTGCCAGCGGCGTCGATGTTCAGCATCAGCCGGCCTCCACCAGCAGCAGGCAGCCGACAAGCTCGGGGGCGGCCGGCTCGGCCACCCCGAAACCGGTGGCGAGTTCCTTGCGCCGCCTCCGGAATTCCTCGTCGATCAGGGCGCGGGCTTCCTCGATGGTGCGGAACGCCCCGTGGCCGGTGTCGGCGAACAGGCCCGGCTGCCAGGTGCCGCCGGAGGTGCCGAGATGCTGCCCGGCCTCGGCCAGCTCGGCGGCGTGCCATCGGCCCAGGTCCGCGGCGAGCCGCTCGGCGTCGGCGGACAGCTGGGCCTGGACCTCGGCGGCCCGTTCGCGCAGGCGGCGGGTGGCCTCCTTCAGGGCGAGCGCGGCTGCGTCCCCGAATCCGGCGGCGAGCCGCTCCCGGGCCTGCCCGGTGACGCCGGGGCCGCCGCGGGCGGGACGGGCGCGGAACCGGCGCGTGTCGGCGTCCGCGTCCTGCCCGGCGTCGGCGGCGGAGCCGTCGGGGTTCCGGGGCACGTAGACCGGGATCAGCGGCTCCTCCAGGAGCTGCCCGTCGTCGGCGGCAAGCCGCCCGGTCGCGGTGAACAGCCAGCCCTCGCCGCTGCCGGCCGGAACCGGGTGGACGGCGACCCGGTCGCCGGCCCGGCCGTCGTACAGGCGCGACCGCATCCGCTGCAGCACCGCCCTCACCAGCGGGTGCACCGGCGTGAGGAACGCGATCCCCCGGTTGGCGGGGTCGAGCGCGGCAGCGCGGGAGAAGGTGGCCTGGAACGGCCCGACGGGGACGCCGGGATAGCGGGACAGCAAGGGGCCGGGGCTGATGGCCAGGATGTCGCCGTCGCCGGCGATGCGGCCCTGGTCCTGGCGGAGCACGGACGCGACCAGGGACTTGTACTCGTCGAAGTCGGGCAGCAGCCAGCGTGCCCGCTCGCGGGACGCGGCCGTGGCGGCCTCGTCCTGCCGCTCGCCGGGGTTGCCGCGCAGGACCATGAGCGCGCCGCTGCTGTCGAGGTACTCGCGGATCTGGGCGGCGGCCCGCTCGAGCCGGGCGTTCAGCTCGTCTTCGCTCAGGTCTTCCAGGAGCCCGTTGATGACCTCGCCGCGCCCGCCGATGCCGAGCACGTCGCTGCTGGAGCCGAGCTGCCGGGTGATCTCCGCCAGTTTCTCCCGCAGCCGCTGCAGGATCTCCTCGTCGCGGGTGTCTTCCAGGTACAGGTAGCTGATTTCCACGACCTGGGCCTGGCCGTACCGGTCGACCCGGCCGTTGCGCTGTTCCAGCCGGTTGGGGTTCCACGGCAGCTCGTAGTGGACGATGACGTGGCAGCAGTCCTGCAGGTTCAGGCCCTCTCCCGCCGCGTCGGTTGCCAGCAGCACCCCGCCGGGCGTGCCCGCGAACTCCTCCAGGACCTCCCTGCGCTTAGCCAGCGGGACGGTCCCGTCGATCCGGAACTGCGGGCCGATCCCGAGGTTGGCCTCCAGGTAGCCGAGGGTGTCGCGGTACTCGGTGAACACGATCACCCGCTCCCCCCGCCGCCCCGCTCTGAATCCCTGCAGCCAGCCGCGCAGCCGGGTGAGCTTGCTGTCGTCGGCCGGGGTGACCCTCGCCGTCAGCTCCAGCAGCGCGCCGACCAGCCGCTGCTCCTCCCGCAGGTCGTCAGCGGCCATGTGCGCGGCCACCCCGGACAGCGCCACCTCCTCGGCCTCAGACAGGTCCGGCTCCGGCAGCGCGGTGTCGCCCCGGTACAGGAACAGCGCCTCCTGGCGTCCCCTGGCATCCCGCACCGCGGGCGCGTCACGCAGGCTCTCGGCCCGGCGCTCCAGGCTCTTCAGCAGCGCGTGCGGGCTCGACAGCGCCCGCTTGCGGAGCACCTCCAGCGCGAACGCCTGGACATGGTAGGAGTCAGTTTCGCGCAGCGCCCGCAGCACCCGGGCGCTGTGCCCGCGAAGCCGCTGGTGGATTTCCTTCTCCCGCGACGTCGGCGATACCGCGATCGGCTGCGGCGGGTGCCGGCGGCTGATCGGCTGCGGCGGGTTGCCCCGCGCCACCTCGTCCTTCAGTCTGCGTACGACGTAAGGCCCGGCGACCGCCGGGTCCAGCCGCCCGTCATCGGATGCCAGGTGCGGAGACAGCAGCTGGAGCAGGCTCGCGAACGATTCCTTGTACCCGTTGTGCGGCGTCGCCGAGAGCAGGATCAGCTCCCGCGAGTGGTCGGCCAGCATCCGGGCCAGGCGGCTGCGGTCAGTCGCGTCCGACCGGCCCTCTCCCGCGTACGACCGGGCCACGTGGTGCGCCTCGTCGATGATCACCAGGTCGAACCGGGGCGCGGCCTGGATCGCCGCCAGGTTGTTCTTCAGGTAGTCGACCGACGACACCGCGTACGGCGCCGCTGTCCACGGGCTCACCGTCGACGGGTACGAACGGCGCAGCTCCAGCCACTGGCGGCTGTCGACCTTCGTGAAGTCCAGGTTGAACCGGAACCGCATCTCATCAGTCCACTGGTCCTGCAGCCCGGCCGGGCAGGCGATCAGCACCCGGCCCGCCCGGCCGCGCCGGGCCAGCTCAAGCAGGATCAGCCCCGCCTCGATGGTCTTGCCCAGGCCGACATCATCAGCCACCAGCAGCCGCACCCGCGGCTGCCGCAGCCCGGCCAGCACCGGAACCAGCTGGTAGGGCTCGACGTCAATCCGGCCGTGCTCCGCCGCCAGCAGGTCACCCCGGCCGTGCGCCATCGTCAGCGCCAGCGCGGCATGCAGTTCCGCCAGCTGAACCGGATTCCCGACATCGAACCGCAGCTCAGGCGGCGGCTCGACCGCCAAAGTCGGCTCCGCCGACCGCAGAACCGTCAGCCTCCGCGGACCCGGACGCTCGTCCGCCAGCCGCAGGTCGAGGAACGCGTCCTTCCCCGCACCCCGGACTTCCTGAACCTCCCACAGCCGGCCGCGCAGCCGCACCCGCATCCCGCGCTCGTAGACCCCCGAAACCGTACCCGTTCCCACCGCTGTCACGGCGAGAAGCCTAGCCGTCCCGCAACGTATTGCCATAGCAGGAACTGATCACTATGCGGCCTGTTACCTCGCCGCCACGTGACGCCGCTGTTACTAGCCGAGGTACGGGCAGTCGCGTTTCTCCAGGTAATGGCCGATCCGGAGCCGCTGAGTGTGATGCACGGGAAGGCTGTCGAGTTCACCGGGGTCGACAAAGCGAACCTCGGTGGACTCGTCGCTGATCGCGAGCTGGCCTCCGGTGATACGGGCGGTGTAGCAGATGTTGAACTGGCGGCGGACCTCGCCGTCGGTGTAGGCGATGATGTGCCGGGGATCGGTGTAGGTGCCGACGAGCCCGGTCACCTCGACGTCGAAGCCGGTTTCCTCCTTGACCTCGCGGACCACCGAGTCAGCAAGCGATTCGCCCATATCCATGCCGCCGCCGGGCAGCGCCCAGTTGCCTGAGTCGGTGCGGCGCTGGAGCAGGATGCGGCCTGCGTCGTCGGTGACGACGGCGGAGGTCGCGACTACGAGCGAGTTCGGCGCGGGAGCCTGGGGGTCGTTGTAGTACTCGCGGCGTGCCACTGGTTTCCTCATTCCTCGGGGTGCTGGCTAGATGCCGGCCGGGACAGGCGGCGGACCTGCTCGAAGCTGTCGGCGTAGCCCTCGAACAGGCCGCCCTCGACGGCCCGGCGCAGGTGGAGCACGGGGGTGGCGTAGGCGTTGATTCCGTAGCGGTGGGCGTTGACGATCATGATGTCATCGCCTATGTAGATCGAGTTGTACAGCGTGGTGCCATGCTGGCGGATCTCGATCCCGCTGGTGCCGGCCAGGGAGGCGTAGTACATGAGTGCCTGGCGGCAGCGGGCCTCGATGCCGTGGCCATAGGTCTCCTCCCGTCCGCGGAGGCGGACGGCGTCGGAGTCCGGGTCGCCAAGGAGCACGGTCACCTGGCACCCTTGCCGGGCCTTGCCTGCTAGCAGCCGGTTGAAGTCCGGCCACAGCTCGTGGAGGAACACTGCGGCGTACACCAGGATTCCGATCCTGTGCTCGGCCTGCTCGAACAGAGCACGCCATGCTTCCAGCGGCGCGCCGGCGCGGGTGGCGTAGACGGCGATCAAGTCGGGATGGGCACCGGACTGGCGTTGCCCGCGCTCGATATCCGGCCAGAGATATGAGGCGTCCTCGCCGAGGGCAGCCGCGGCCCTGGCCGCGTTGACGCGGTGCGGGGTGCGTCCTTTGGTGACCCAGCGCTGGAAGGTCTTGGGATCGACGCCCGCCGTCTCGGCCAGTTCGCTGACGGTCTTGCCACTGCGCAGGACTGCGGCCCGGAGGCGCTCGTTCTGGGCCATGGGGACGTTATACCGTTCCCAGGACGTCCCCGCATGATCCCCCGGGATGGTTCTAACGTCCCCGTGACTGGCGGTTCACTATGTGCAAGAGCGGCGGCCAGCCGCTCCTTGTCCCGTACTAGCCGCAGCGCTGACCGCAAGGTCCCGCTGGCTGGATGACGGCGACCACCTGACGACGAGAGGACGAACCCGCGTGATCCAGACGGCCGACAGCGCCGACACCGACCAGGCCGGGGAGCTGCGCAGGGCGATGGCCGACAGGCTGCTGGCGCAGGGCTGGATCTCCAGCCCCGCGGTTGAGGCAGCATTCCGCGCTGTGCCCCGGCACCTGTTCGTTCCCACGGGTACGCCCCTGGACATGGCGTATGCGACGGACGCCGCCCCGGTCGCGAAGACGAGCCCGGACGGGGTGAACCTGTCGACGGTGTCCGCACCGTGGCTGCAGGCGAGGATGATCGCCCAGGCGGGGATAGAGCCGGGCATGCGGGTGCTGGAAATCGGCAGCGGCGGCTACAACGCGGCGCTGCTGGCCGAGGTGACCGGAAGGGACGGCCTGGTAGTCACAGTGGACATCGACCCGGACATCACCGCCTTCGCCTCCGTCGCGCTGAAGGCGGCCGGGTACGGGGACCGGGTACGGGTCGTGACCGCCGACGGCGAGCACGGCTACCAAGACGATGCGCCGTACGACGCGATCATCGTGACGGTGCAGGCGTGGGACATCCCACCCGCGTGGACCGGCCAGCTCGTGCCCGGCGGGACGCTAGTGGTGCCGCTGCGGATGAACCTGGTAGGCCGCTCGCTGGCGTTCCGCCGAGAGAGCGACCGTCGCCTGGCGAGCCTGTCCGCCGAGCTGTGCGGGTTCGTGCCGATGCAGGGAACCGGAGCCCACCAGGAGCACTCGTTCCGGGTGCCGGACCCTGGCGGCGGGCACGTGACCCTGCGGTTCGACCAGAGCCTGCCGGATGCCCCGTCCCAGCTGGAAGGAGCGCTGGCGTCCGGGCCGGTCACCGAGTGGTCCGGGGTGACGATCCCGAACGCGACCTCGTTCGAGGACCTTCACCTGTGGCTGGCGTCGTTCCTGCCGGGGTTCTGCAAGGTCGGGGCGGGCAAGGGCACCGCGCTGGCATCCCTGGGCGTGTCCAGGGGCTGGTTCCCTTACGGGGCGGCGCACGGCGACTCGTTCTGCTACCAGGCCAGCCGTCGGCTGGGCGGCGACGGCCAGATCGAGTTCGAGTTCGGCGCGGGCGGCTACGGCCCGCGCGCAGCCAACGTTGCCGCCGCCTTCAACGATCAGGTCCGCCACTGGGATGCCAGCGGCAGGGACCTGCCGGGCGACGCGTTCGCGTTCTGGCCGGCCGGGACCGAGATCCCCGACATGCCCGGCCCGGTCAGCGTGTTCCCGAAAGCCCACGGAACCGTCACCGTCAGCTGGGCCGACGCGGCCCGCCGGCGCGTACCACAGGCCCCCGCCCCGCCAATGCCGTGATCCGGCGCGATCGAAGGAGAATCACCCGATGACAGCCCCCGCTTCCCTCGCCTCGCCCCCAGCCGCTGACGCTGGTGATTTCGAGCTGGACATCCGCTTCATCGAGAATGCGGTCCTGCCCGGGATCATGATGTGCGACACCGACGACACCTGCGGTTCCACCTGCGGAACGACCGCCTGCAACAGCTCCTCCGACGACCCGTTCTGAGACCCCCGGCCGCCGACAGCCCTGCCCCGCATGGTTGCCGGCGGCCCTCTTCCCCTCGACCCACCACTTCCGGCCGGAGGCTGGCATGACGGTGCGGTACCAGCACTGCGGCGTGGTCCTGGTGCGCTCGACGACTGACCCGGGTGACCTCGACGTTCCCTCCAGCCTGGATCCCGGCGACCCGGGCCAGGTGCGGGGCGAGGGCGGGGAATGGCTGGCCAAGACATGGGCGCGGGACGACGTGCGTAACGCGATCGCGCTCGCCAGCCCGAGCCTGGCCGATCTCGCCGGCAGGGTCGCCGCGGCCGGGACGGAAACGGCGAGTACGCGGGACCTGCAGCGGGTCATCATGTCAATCGCCTCCTACCTGGTGCGCTGGCAGCGCCGCGTCACCCCCTTCGGCCTGTTCGCCGGCATCATGCCGGCACGCACCGGGCCGACCGCAGCGGTCACGGGAACCGCGCACAAGGCCGTCGCCCGCGCTGACGGCGACTGGGTGGCCGCCCTGACCGACGCCCTTGAACGGGACCCCGGCCTCCGCCCTGGCCTGACGGTGACTGCGAACAACACCGCGTATGTCCGCGACGGCAGGCTCCTGGTCGCGCGCCGCGCCGAGCCCGGCACCGCCGTCCCCGGCCCGCTCCGCGAGGCGTCCGTCCGGTGGACAGGGCCGGTCCAGGCTGCCATGGAGACCGCCCGCGTGCCCATCCGCGTGGCCAGCCTCGCCGACACGCTGGCCACCCGGTTCGGCGCATCACCCGGCGCGGTCACCGGCCTGCTGAACGCGCTGACAGCCCAGGGATTCCTGCTCACCAGCCTGCGCCCGCCGATGACCGCCGAGGACCCGGTGGGATTCCTGGCCGAAGCACTACGCGCCGCCGGCGCGGACGAGGTGCCCGAGGCCGCAGCAATGCTACGCGAACTGGAGGAAATCAGCCGCCAGACTGCTGCTCACAACGGATGCGCCGACATGGCGGAGGCCGCCGCCATGCGCGCCGCGCTGGCCGGCCGGATGCGCGAGCTCGCCCCGGCCCGCTGCCCGCTGGCCGTCGACGTCCTGCTGTCCGGGAGCGTCACCATCCCCGCCCCGGTCCTGGATGAGGCAGCGGCAGCAGCCGGCGTCCTGGTACGGCTGACGGCCAGGCCGTTCGGCTCGATGGCATGGCTGGAATACCACGCCAGGTTCCGCGAACGGTACGGACCCGGCGCGCTCGTGCCGGTCCGGGAACTCGTCGCCGATTCCGGGCTCGGCTATCCCGACGGCTACCTGAACACCCAGCGCGCCCGGCCAGTGCACCGCGCGCTGACCGAGCGGGACGCCGCCCTGCTCGCCATGATCCAGCAGGCCGCCACCGAAGGCAGCGACGAGATCACGCTCACCGAGGCCCGCATCCGGGAACTCGTCATCGACGACCACTCCCGCCTGGTCCCCCCGGAGCGGGCCGAACTGGCCGTCACACTGCACGCCGCCAGCAGCGCGGCGATCGGCCGCGGCGAGTTCGAGCTGCGCATCGCCGCGACCCCGCCCGTCCCCACCAGCATGGCCGGCCGGTTCGCGCACCTGCTCACCGCCGCCGAGCGGGACCAGCTCTCCCGCTCCTGCCAGGAAAGCGCGCAGGACGCGGGGACCATGGCCGTGCAGCTGTCGTTCCCGCCGCGCAAGCCGCGCAACGAGAACGTGGTCCGGGTCACGCCCCTGACCGCGCACGTGCTGCCGCTGAGCGAACATCCAAGGGGCGAGGGCGCAGTCAGCCTGGACGACCTTGCGGTCACGGCGGACGCCGCACAGCTGTACCTGGTACACCGGCCGACCGGCCGGCGCGTGATCCCTCTCATCCCGCACGCACTGGACCTGAAGGCGCAGACCCCGCCGCTGGCCCGGTTCATCGCCGAGGTCGCGACCGCGCGCAGCGCCGGGTTCGGCCCGTTCAGCCTCGGGGCCGCACGGGTCCTGCCCTGGGTGCCCCGCATCCGCTACCGCCGCACCATCCTCACTCCCGCCCGCTGGCTCCTCAACCGCCACGACGTCGCTAACGTCGGCGGCTCCGACGGTTCCGACGGCTGGCAGCAGCGGCTGGAGTGCTGGCGGGCACGGTGGCGGGTACCGGCGCGGGTGATCGCCTGCCAGGGCGAACTGCGGCTGCCGCTGGACCTGAACCAGCCGCTCGACCGGGCGCTGCTCCGCGCCCGCCTGGAACGGGCCGGGCAGCTGGAGATCCGCGAGGACGCCCCGCCGGAAGGGAACGGCTGGCTCGGCCGCCCCGCCGAGCTACTGATCCCGCTCACCCTGGCCAGCCCCGTCTCCCGACCGCTTCCCCCGGCAGGCGAGGCCGGAAGCGTCTGCAGACCGGGAGCCTCGCCCGTCGTATGCGCGCAGATCGCGGGCAACCCCGCGCGGTTCGACGACATCATCGCCGCCCACCTTCCCGCACTCACAGCCCGGCTCGGTCCCGGCCTGGTGACGCGGTGGTGGGTGCGGCGCTACCGCGACCTCGTCCACCCTGGCACCGCCCAGCACGTCACGCTCCTCCTGCGCCTGACCAGCCCGGACCGCTTCACTGAAGCCGCCGCCGAGATAGCCACCTTCGCGGCCGGTCTCGAAGCACACGGCCTGCCCGGCCGCCTGACCCTGGCCTCCTACACCGAGCAGCCCGCCCGGTACGGCTACGGCGAGGCCATGGACGCGGCCGAAGAAGTGTTCGCCGCGGACACCGCCGCCGCAGCCGCGCAGCTTGCCCTCGCCTCCGCCACGGGGGTGCCCTCCCTGGTGCTGGCCGCAGCGTCCATGGCCCGCATCGCCGCAGCGTTCGCCCCCGACCCGGTCACCGGGAGCAAGACCCTGGCCAGCTGCCTGGACCAGGGCAGCGGCCCGCTCAGCCGGCCGTTCCGCGAACAAGTGTGCGCCCTCGCCGACCCCGCCGCAGGCCCCGGCGAACTGCACGGTCTTCCCTGCGGCGATGGCGTCGCCAGCGCGTGGGAGCGGCGGGATGCCGCGCTCGCGGCCTACCACGCGGCCCTGTCCGGGCAGCGCGACCCGGGAACGGTGCTGCGCACCCTGCTGCACGAGCACCACATGCGCGGCGTCGGCCTTGACCCCGACGTCGAGCAGCAGACCGGGCGCCTCGCCCGCGCCGCCGCTCTGCGCCACATAGCCCTGGCAGGCCGCCCGTGAGCACACTGGCCGCGTCGTCCCACGCGGATACGGCAATCCCGGCGCAGTCCCTGGCCCGGGGCATGGCGGGAACCGCCCTGCTGCGCATCGAGCAGGCCCTGAACGGCACGGGCACCTGGGCTGGCGCGCACGCCGCCGTCACGGCGGCTGCCACCGGCCCGGCCGATGCCAGCCCGCGCGCCAGCCTGTTCTACGGCGTCCCCGCGCTGGCCTTCGTTCTGCACGCGGCCCGCGCAGACGGCCAGCCCCGCTACCAGGCCGCCGTTACCACGCTGGAAGCCCGCGTGGAGCGGATCGCCCGCCAGCGGCTCACTGCGGCAGCCGCGCGCATGGCCAGCGGGACCGCAGGCACGTTCAACGAGCACGACCTGGTCTACGGGCTGACCGGGATCGGCGTCGCCCTGCTGCGCACCGCCCCGGCCAGCAGCTCACTCGATGCCGTCCTCGACTACCTGGCCAGGCTGGTAACCACCCCGCTCATCCTCGACGGAGACCCGGTGCCCGGATGGTGGTCGGACCGCGACCCGGACCCGCTGGTACCCACCCCGGGCGGGCACGCCAACCTCGGGATGGCCCACGGCGCGGCCGGCCTCCTCGCGTTCCTGTCGCTCGCCGCGATCAGCGGCCGGACCGTCGACGGGCAGCACGAAGCGATCGCCAGCCTGTGCGGCTGGTTCGACACCTGGCGGCAGGAGACGGCCGACGGCACCTGGTGGCCGGAATGGATCACCCGAGCCGACCTGCGCGCCGGCCACCCGGCCCGGCAAGGCCCAGGCCGGCCGTCCTGGTGCTACGGCACGACCGGCATCGCCCGCGCCCTCCAGCTCGCCGCCATCGCGGACGGCGACACCGCCCGGCAGGCGGCAGCCGAACACGCCATGGCCGCCGGCCTGTCAGTGCCGCAGCTGGGCCGTATCACCGAGCCGGGCCTATGCCACGGAATCGCCGGCGTCTACCAGACCGCTGTCCGCGCCACCGCTGACGCGGTCACCCCGCACATCCGGCGCCGCCTGCCCGGTCTTGCCGCTGCGCTGGCCTGCCAGACCCGCACGCCAGCACCGTCTTCCTCTTTGCTAACGGGAAGCACGGGCATCGGCCTGACCCTGGAGACCGCGCTGCACCACCCGCCGCGCTCGGGATGGGACTCATGCCTGCTGATTACCTGACCATCCCCTCCGCAGACCTGATCGCACGCGCGGTTCGAGCCGTCATCGCCGGCCGCGATCTCCGGGACGCCGCCGCCGGGGCCGACATCGACATCGCCGACCTTGAAGACGCCATCGGCACCTACCACGCCGCAGGGACCGCCGCCCTCGAACAGCGCGCCAGCAGCCGCTGGCAGCACGTGAGCATCGGGTTCACTGACCCCGAGTCATCGGAGCAGACCGGGGCGAACGTGATCGGCCCGCTTCTCGATGGCCTGCAAGCCGAAGGCGACGTAGCCTGCTGGTGGTTCCTGCGCAAGCCGCCCGGGTGGCGCATCCGCATGCTCGACGCCAGCCCCACCGCCGTCGGCGCAGCGCTGGCCCGGCTGTCGGAGGGCGGGGTCATCGGCAGCTGGCGGCCGGAGCTTTACGAACCCGAGGTTCACGCGTTCGGCGGCCCGGCCGGGATGGGCATCGCGCACGGCCTGTTCTGCGGCGACAGCCAGGGCGTGCTGGATTACCTCCGGAACGCCAAGCCGCCGCTCGGCCGTCGCGAGCTGTCAGTCCTGCTTATCAGCGCGATGCTCAGCACCGCCGGACTGGACTGGTCCGAACGCGGCGACGTCTTCGCCCGCGTTGCCGGCATGCGCCCCGATCCGCCACCCGCCCCGCCGGAACAGGCCGGACTGCTCGCCTCGCAGCTGCGGACGCTGCTGGCCGCGCCCCCGCAGGCCGCAGCGGTCGCGTTCACGCCCGGCAGCCAGGCCGACTCCGGCGCCGGCTGGCACGCGGCATTCGCGCAGGCCGGCCGCCAGTTCGCCGACGCCGCAAGGCACGGTCAGCTGACCCGCGGCCTGAGAGCCGTCCTCGCGCAGACGGTGATCTTCCACTGGAACCGCCTCGGGCTCACCGCCATGACACAGGGGATCCTCGCCAGCGCCGCAGCCCAGGTGTGCCTGCCGGGCGACTGACCATGGACGACAGGGCACTGGGTTCCGCACTCCGCTGGCTGCCTTTGGTCGGCTGGGCACGTCCCGCCTGCCCGCCGCTCCCCGCCCGGATCGCCGAGATCACCCAGATCGTCCGCGACGCCCGCGAGCCGGGCGCGGACACCGTCGCCGGAGCCGCCCACGCGCTGAACAAGGCCGCGCTCCTGGCCAGCGACTGTGGCATCCCAGCCCTGGCCAGCGACCTGTGCCGCCGGCACATCACCGGCTACGCCGCCGCCGGCCGACCGCTCACCGTCCCGCTGGCCAGGCAGATGCTCGGCCCGGCCATAAACCTGGCCCGCCTCGCCCTCCACACCGGGGAACCCTGCAAGGCCCTGCACCTGCTCGACGCGGTCAACACCGCCGTCGCCGCCGGGACCGACCTCGTTCTCGACGGCTGCGAGCTTCCCCTGGCCGGCCTGACCGGAGGCCGCGACGAGCACCGCCGTCTTCGCCAGTCCGTCTGGCTGCATTACCTCGCCAACAGCATCCGCGCGCACGCCCAGACCGGGCGCTGGGACCTCGCCGCCCGGTTCGCCCAAGACCACGGCGGCATCGGCGATCACCTCATGGAAGGCAGGCAGGCTGCCATCATCAGCCACTGCCTGAGCGCGGCCCCCTCCGCTGGCCGCCGCCTCCTCACTGCATCTGCCATCAGCCAGCCCTGGGAACAGCAAGTCGCGGACTGCCTCACCGTCATGTGCGCCGCCCCGCAGGAAATTCGGGCAGCAGCCCGCGCCATGAGCTGCCGGTTCCTGGACGACCAGCCAGCCGACGGCCGGATCGTCTTCCACACCCGGCTCGGACTGACTGTCGCTGCCCTGACCGAGTGCAGCGAGGCAGGAGCCGCTTCGGAAGTCCTCGCCTGCGTCACCGAGGCAGTACTCCGCACCGCCGACGGGTACGCCGCCCGCGACGTCCTCCAGACGCCAGCCGTCACCCTCCTGGACCCTCGCCACAGGGAACGCCTCACCCACCTCGCCGAGAACTCCGGCCTCGGCACCGGAACCCTCCCCGCACAGCTGCACCAGGCGCTTGAGGATTCCGTGCGCGCGGCCCTGGCACTGCTGACAGCATCGCTCGCTAGCCAGGGCCAGGTAGCTGGATGAGACTAGGCGCACGAACTCCCGAACCACCCGCGCGGGCGACGACAGGGCCTGGGACACCGAGCACGCCGACTGCCGACTGGTCGGGTTGCGCGCCTGCATCGCCGCCGTGGTCCTTGCGCCTCATCGCCCGTCAGCCGGAGCCGGGGGTCGGGCCCTGGTACCCGCCGTTCGCCGCCGTGGTCCTGTACCAGCTCTCAGGCCCGATGAGCGACCTGCCGACCGAGAATCCCATGTTCGCCAAGGACCTGATGCAAGAATCCCAGCGGGCGCCGTCGCCCTCCCGGAGGAGGCCCCGCCCGCACACCACGCCCTGCACGAGGCACGACACAACCGCCTCACCGCCCAGGCCATCGGCCTCATCCAGTAAGGAGCATCGTGACCGGGACCACCGTGGTAGACGCTGACGAGGCACGACGGCTACGCGACGCGATGACCGACAAGATCGTGAAGCTAGGAGGAATCACCTCTGCGCAGGTCGAGGCCGCGTTCCGGTCGGTCCCCCGGCACGCGTTCGCGCGGCCCGGCACCCCGCTGGAGGAGTGCTACCACGGGGACATCGTGCGGACCAAGAAAGACCCCGACGGCGTCACCTTGTCCTCGATCAGCGCGGCGTGGCTGCAGGCCCGCATGATCGCCCAGGCCGGGATCGGTCCCGGCGCGCGGGTCCTGGAGATCGGTACCACCGGGTACAACGCCGCAGTGATCGCCGAGGTTGCCGGCCCTGGCGGGCACGTGGTCACCGTCGACATCGACCCCGAGGTGTCCGGGTGGGCCGCCGCCGCCCTGGAGGCCACCGGCTACCGCGACCGGGTCACCGTGTTGACCGGCGACGGCGAGCACGGCGCGCCGGGCCGCGGCCAGTTCGACGCCATCATCGCGACGGCCGGCGTGTGGGACATCCCTCCCTCGTGGCTCGCCCAGCTCGCCGAGAGCGGCACGCTCGTTGCCCCGCTGCGGATGAACGGCGTCACCCGGTCCATCGGTTTCCGAAAGCACGACGGCTACCTGGCCAGCACGGCCGCGTACACCTGCGGGTTCGTCCCCATGCAGGGTGCTGGCGCGCAGCCGGAGACGTTCTACCAGGTCCCCGCGCCCAGCGGCGGCCACATCACGCTGCGGTTCGAGGACGGCGCGCCCGCCTGTCCGCCCCTGCCCGGTGACGTCCTGGCCGGTGACCCGGCCGAAGCCTGGTCCGGGCTCACCATCGCGGACATGACCCCGTGGTCGGACCTCTACCTCTGGCTCGCGGGGTTCCAGCCAGGGTTCTGCCGCCTCGACCAGGCCGGCGGCCCGCAGCTGGCCGGGGGCGGCCCGGTCATGAAGACCGGCTGGTACCCCTTCGCCATCGCCCTCGACGGCACGCTGTCCTACCTGACCGTCCGCGACCTCCCCGACGGCGGCGGCGGCGTCGAGTTCGGCGCGTACGCCTACGGCGACCGCGCCGAACAGGCCGCCGCGACGCTGATACGGCACCTGCACGCCTGGGACGCCCGCGGCCGCAACCTTCCCGAGGATTCCTTTGCCTACTGGCCGGACGGCATCAGCCGTCACCAGCCGGGCGGACTGGTGACGGCCCTTCGCAAGCGCCACGGAACCGTCACGATCACCTGGCCGCCCAAGCGCACGGCGAGCTGATGGTGGAGAAAGATCATCCCGAACCGGTGCGCGGCTCCGCGCCGCGCCGCTAAGCACAGGAGAGCGCATGGACGATCCGCCCGTCGAGTTCATCTGGCATGACGGCCCCGTCCCGGTGGGACTGCCGGTCACCCAGGTTTACGGCTGGCTACTCTGCCCGGTCACCGGCCGGGTCCTGATCCAGGAGCAGGACGACGGCACCTTCTCCCTGCCCGGCGGGACCCCGGAGTCCTTCGACGCCGACCGCGACGCCACACTCGCCCGCGAGGCGTTCGAAGAGAACCAGGTCCGTATCTCCGCGACGACCGCCTACCTCGGCTATCAGGAAGTCCGACAGCCCGGACGGCAGGTTATCGCGCAGCTCCGGATGGCCGGGATCATCACCCAGTTCGCGGACCGCGCGCCCGACCCAGACAATGGCCGTCTCAACCGGCGGTACATGACCTCGCTGGCCGCCGCCCCTGCCGTGCTCGGATGGGGCCAGCCCGCCGAGGCTCAGGCCCGTGCCGCTGCCGAGGCGGGACGCCGGTGGGGACTGCCCGTCGACCGCCCGGCCGCTACTGGCTATGAGGACTGAGCCCGTGTCGGCACAGCGCCACGCAAGCATCGTTGTCGGCTACGGCGCTGTGATCACCGCCGTCAAGCACAGCCTCACCTTGGCACTCAGCGGGTGGTGACGTGGCTGGCACCGCTACGGGGGACCTGGCCGACCTGTGGCCGCTGTTCGGCCTGCTGATCGAAACGCCCCGCCTGCAGCTGCGCCTGCCTCTCGAGGACGAGCTACCCGCACTCGCCCAGGCGGCACGCGACATCGCCGACCTGGACGGCCCCCGGCTGCAGATGCCCTGGATGTACGGCGACTCCCCGGACATGGAACGCCAGCTCCTGCAGCGCCACTGGCGCGCGCTGGCCCACTGGAAGCCCGCCAGCTGGCACCTGCCGCTGGCCGTCTTCCTGGCCGACGAGCCGATCGGCGTTCAGGACCTGTGGGCGGAGGAGTTCGCCCAGCGGCGCTCGGTCGGCACCGGCTCGTGGATCACCCGCGCCAGGCAAGGCCGCGGGTACGGCACCGAGGCACGCGGCGCGGTCCTGGACCTGGCCTTCGGCCACCTGGACGCGACCGAGGCGCTGACCGAGTACATCGAGGGCAACGACGCATCCGAACGCGTCTCCCGAAAACTCGGCTACGTCCCCAACGGCCAGCACACCGCTCACCGCGACGACGCCGGCCGGGTCACCGAATACCAGCTCCGCCTCGACCGCCCCGCGTGGGAAGGCCACGCCCGGCGCGACCGCATCGCCGTCTCCGGCCTCAAACCGTGCCTGCCCCTGCTCGGCGTGGGCGGCTCTGAGGACCCAGTGTGAAGCGCGAGCCGGCCTCGGCAGCCGGGTCCCTGAACCAGGACCGGGGAGACGCGCGGGCGATCTGGGACTACCAGATGCACCGCCCCGCCCCGCCCGGCCCTGCTCGGCAGGAATCGGCTGCGCGACTTTGACCGCCGGCTCCGCGTGCCAGGCCACAAGCGAAACAGGCCCGTGATCCGGCTCACGCCACCTACAGAGCGCTGCGAGTCAGCCGAGCTGAGATCATCCGGGCCGCACCCTTGCTAAGGAGACACCGTGATCATCGAGCCGACGGCCAGCGTGTTTATCCTCCGCCGGGACCGCGAGCGCGGCTGGGTGACCGCCCTGGTGTGGCATCCCCGCCTTGAGTGCTGGCTCCCGGCAGGCGGTCATGTGGAGGCGGACGAGACCGCCGCGCAGTGCGGCATCCGCGAGGCACTGGAGGAGACCGGCCTGGAGGTCACCCTGGTTCCCCGCCCCGCCGCCCCGATCCCGGCCGGGTTCCCCCACCGCCTGCTGCCCGCGCCCTGGCTGGTAGCCGAAGGGCGCGCCGCCCCGGACCGGCACACCAGCGAGCCGCACGTTCACGAAGACCACGTCTACGTCGCCACCACCACCAGCCCCCGCCCCGTCCGGGAACCGGAACACCAGGTCCGCTGGTTCACCCCGGACGGCATCGCCTTGGCACCGGGCATCTCCGAGGACTCCCGGATGCTGGCCGCCGAACTGCTCGCCATCGCCGCCCCGCAACCCGGCCCCCAGTTCCAATGGCCGCAGCAAGGCCACGCCAGGGCGGACGGGCACCAGGCTGACGAGAGCGCCAGAACTGCCCGGCACGCCGGCCACGATTCCGCGCGCTCGCCGCGGCTGATCGTGGTCCGGGGCAACTCCGCCTCCGGCAAGTCCGCGGTCGCGGCCGGGATCCGCGACAAGTACGGGCGCGGCCTGGCGATCGTCGGCCAGGACAACCTCCGAGGAGTCGTCCTACGCGAGCGCGACGTTCCCGGCGGCGCGAACATCGGCCTCATCGACCAGACCGCCCGTTTCGCGCTCTCCAGCGGCTACCACACGATCGTCGAGGGCATCTTCAACGCCGACCACTACGGCGCGATGCTCACCGCCGTGATCAGCGATCATCCCGGCCACGCCTTCGCCTACTTCCTCGACGTCCCGTTCCCGGAGACGCTCCGCCGACATGCCACCAAGACCGGGACGCTGAACTACGGCGAGGCCGAGATGCGCCGGTGGTACCGCGGGCTCGACCTGTTGCCCGGCGGCATCGAGCAGGTCATCCCGGCGGCATCGGCATTGGAAAGCACCGTAACCAGGCTGATGGCCGACGCCGGACTGAACTGCCGCGCCTAGCCTCGGTTCTGGTGCCAGGCACGTCGGCCATCTGACCCAACCCTTCGCACAGTCCCGTAACCCCGCCGCCTGCGTCTGGCTGCAACACTGAGGCCGCCGATGTATTCACTGCGAGTTCGCGCACTCTGGGCTAGCGCCAGCGGAAGTTCTGATCGGTAACGGGTGGAAGGAGTACCGGCACTGGCTGCACGCAGGCGCCGACCAGGGGACTGTAATTTCAAAGGTGTAACTTCCGTGATGGAGGAGACATCAGATGACAGACGTGACTACGCAGAGCGACGGCCTGGCGGGGTTGTCGGCGGC
>Ga0335075_10003605_pt1 | contig 24488 bp, 21 predicted proteins | sample Lox_Sample_24_FD_206723 | JGI IMG/M metagenome (GOLD analysis project Ga0335075, IMG submission 206723) | Soil microbial communities from Loxahatchee National Wildlife Refuge, Florida, United States - Lox_Sample_2.4 | ecosystem: Environmental > Terrestrial > Soil > Wetlands | place: USA...
TGGTCGTGCCACGAATCAGATGATTGGGCCTCCGCCTGCCCTCAGCCCGGAGAACGCCTTCCGTGATCAAGCCATTACGTAAAGCCGTCCTGCCGGTCGCTGGCCTCGGCACCCGTTTCCTGCCTGCCACCAAGGCAATGGCCAAAGAAATGTTGCCTATTGTTGATCGACCGCTGATCCAGTATTCCGTGGACGAGGCAAGGGCCGCTGGCATCGAGCTCTTCTGTATGGTCACCGGCCGCGGTAAGACCGAGCTCGTTGAATATTTCGATGTCGCATACGAACTCGAGACAACGCTCCGCGAACGCGGCAAGCGGGAGGCGTTGCAGGCGCTCCGCGACAGCTCCACAGCACCCGGAACCATGGTCACCGTCCGCCAGCAGGTGCCGCTTGGCCTCGGCCACGCGATATGGTGCGCCCGCGCCTTCATCGGAGATGACCCCTTCGCGATCATGCTGCCGGATGATCTTGTTCTCTCGGAGGTCCCCTGCCTTAAGCAGCTTGCCGATGCCTATTACGAAACCGGCGGGAATATCGTCGCCGTGGTCGAAGTGCCACGTGCCCAGACCAACCGCTACGGCGTGCTCGCAATCGGCGCTGATGACGGTCGCCTCGTCGAGGTCAATGGTCTGGTCGAGAAACCGGAACCGGCCAAGGCGCCGTCTACGCTGTCAATCATCGGCCGCTATGTGCTGATGCCCTCGGTGCTGCGCCATCTCGCCAACCTCGAACGTGGGGCCGGCGGTGAGGTGCAGCTCACCGATGCAATGGCGCGCATGATTGGCGAGGGACCATTTCACGGCCTACGTTTCGAAGGCCGTCGCTTCGATTGCGGAGACAAGGCAGGTTTCCTGGAGGCGCAGATCGCTTTTGCGCTGAAGCGCCCTGATCTCGGGCCAATGGTACGCGCCTTCCTACCCCGCTACTTCACTCCCTGATTCTCGAGCAGCAACGGCGTGCGCATGAGCTTCTTCCACCGTTTTGATCCTTCTGTCCTGCGCGAATACGATATCCGCGGCATCGTCGGCCAAACGCTGCATCCAGCCGATGCTTATGCGGTCGGGCGCGCCTTCGGCAGCCTCGTTGTCCGCGCCGGCGGCGTACGCGTCGCGGTCGGCTATGACGGCCGCCTTTCGTCTCCTACCCTGGAGCCACCTCTCGTCGAGGGCCTCAAGGCGAGCGGAATCACTGTACTTCGGATCGGTCGCGGTCCGACACCGATGCTCTATTACGCAGCGGTGCGTGAGAAAGCCGACGGTGCGGCCATGGTGACGGGCAGTCACAATCCGCCTGATCATAACGGATTCAAGATGATGTTCGCCGGCAAGCCCTTCTTCGGTGAAGAGATCCGAAGTCTCGGCCGAGTCGCGGAAAGCGGGGATTTCGTCACTGCTGCCGGAGACGAACGACGCATCGACATCATCGATTCCTATGTCGCTCGCCTTGCTCGCGACTGGGACGGCGGCAGCCATGCACTCAGTGTCGTTTGGGACAACGGTAACGGCGCTGCGGGAGAGGTTTTAAGCAGGCTGATTGTGCGCATCCCGGGCCGGCACGTGCTGCTCAACGGCGCGATAGACGGACATTTCCCAGCGCATCATCCTGATCCGACGGTGCCGAAGAACCTAGAACAACTGAGGAGCGAGGTCGAGCGGCAGAAAGCCGATCTCGGCATCGCTTTCGACGGCGATGCCGATCGGATCGGCGTCGTGGACGACAGCGGGGCCATCCTCTTTGGCGACCAGCTCATGGTCCTCTTCGCCCGCGATGTGCTCAGCCGTATCCCGGGCGCAACAATCATCGCCGACGTCAAGGCAAGCCAGGTGCTGTTCGACGAGATCACTCGAGCCGGCGGCAACCCGCTCATGTGGCGCACCGGCCATTCGCTGATCAAGGCAAAGATGGCGGAAACAAAGGCTCCGCTCGCAGGCGAGATGTCGGGCCACATCTTCTTTGCCGAACGTTGGTACGGCTTCGATGACGCGCTCTACGCTGCGGTGCGACTGCTCGGAATCATCGCCCGCAGTAGCAGCCCGCTCTCTGAACTCAGACATGCGCTGCCGGAAGTGGTGAACACGCCGGAGCTCCGCTTCCACTGCCCCGAAGAACGCAAGTTTGCCATCGTTCATGAAGTCGCGGAGCGGCTCAAGGCACGTGGCGCGCGACTCGCCGATATCGATGGCGTACGCGTGGCAACCGCCGACGGGTGGTGGTTGTTGCGTGCTTCCAATACCCAGGCGGTGCTGGTTGCTCGCGCGGAGGCTAGAAACGTGGAGGGTCTCGAGCGACTGAAGGCTGCGCTCCGTGCCGAACTTGCAGCTTCCGGCGTCGAGGCTCCGGATTTTTTCGCCACACACTGACCCAAGGCTTCACCGAATGGCCGATCTCAATCTGGCTGTCATCGGCAATTGCACCGTCGCCTCACTGATCGCACCCAACGGTCGCCATGTCTGGTACTGCTTCCCCCGCCTGGACGCAGATCCGGTGTTCCATGCCCTGCTCGGGGGTGAGAATCCGGCACGCGGGTTCATGGAGACGATTCTTCTCGACCAGCGTGTGGCGCGGCAATGCTATCTCGAGAATACCGCGATCCTTGCCACTGAACTCGAGGACTCCGGTGGTGGAAAAGTCCGCATCATCGATTTCTGCCCGCGGTTCCGTCGCTATGGCCGGATCTTCCGACCGCCGATGATCATCCGACGAATCGAGCCGCTCGCGGGCAGGCCACGCGTCACTTTTCGGATCCGCCCCGGCTTCGACTATGGCGCTGCCGCACCGGAACTCGGCTTCGGCAGCAACCACATCCGCTTCATCGGACCGCACACCGTGCTTCGCCTCACCACCGACATGCCGCTTTCGCATGTCGCGCACGAGGCTGAGATGGTGCTCGATCGCCCGATTAGCCTCTTTCTCGGTGCCGACGAGCCAGTGCCCGAAAATCCTGAAGCGCTGGCTAGAGCATTTCTGGATGAGACCTCGCAATACTGGAACGACTGGGTACGCGATCTCAACGTACCTTTCGACTGGCAGGATGCAGTGGTGCGTGCGGCGATCGCACTCAAGCTCTGCAGTTACGATGACACCGGAGGCATCCTCGCTGCACTAACCACATCGATTCCCGAATCACCCGGCTCCGGACGCAACTGGGACTATCGCTTCTGCTGGCCACGCGATTCCTGGTTCACCGTGACGGCTCTCAACCGCCTCTCAGCCACCAGGACGATGGAAGGTTTCCTTCGCTATCTTGTCAATACAGTTCTGAAAAAGAACGATCCTGAGATCGCTCCCCTCTATCCTGCCGCACCCGGTATCGGACTCGACGAGCGTATCGCCGAATCGCTCGACGGCTTCGGCGCCGAGCGTCCGGTCCGGATCGGCAACGCTGCCGCCACGCAACGCCAAAACGATGTCTACGGCGCGATTATCCTGACCGCCGCGCAGATGTTCTGGGACCGCCGCCTGCCGCATCTCGGTGACCGCGCCCTCTACGACGAACTTTGCCCGATCGGAGAGGTCGCAGAACGGATCGCCCTCGAACCAGATGCCGGCCCGTGGGAATATCGCGGCCGCGCCCGCTGCCATACTTTTTCTGCCGCGATGTGCTGGGCGGGGCTGCATCGCCTTGCTGGAATCTCGAGCCTGCTCGGCCTTGAAAGCCATTCCATCCGCTGGATGCAGCGTGCCGATGCGGTACGCGAAGCTGTGCTGATACGAGCCACGAGCCACGGCTGGATTTCAGGCGTCCTTGATGGCGAAGTTCTCGACGCTTCGACGCTTCTCCTACCCGAGATCGGCTTTATCCGCCACGACGACCCGCGTTTCCTTTCGACTCTTGCCAAGGTCGAACGACGGCTCGTCCGCAACGGCTTCGTCATGCGATACGATGAGGCTGACGATTTCGGCCACCCAGAAACTGCGTTCCTGGTCTGCACCTTCTGGTACATCGATGCCCTTGCCGCAATCGGCCGCGGCATCGAAGCCCAGGAACTCTTCCAGAATCTGCTCGCTCACCGCAATCATGTCGGCTTGCTCTCCGAGGACATCCATCCGGAGACCGGCATATTGTGGGGCAATTTTCCGCAGAGCTATTCTCAGGTCGGATTGATCCTCTCCGCCATGCGCCTCTCCAGGAGCTGGGAAGAGGGCCTCCGATCCGCAACCGCGCCGTAACATCGCTTCAACTGGCCACCATTTGCGCCAGCGCCTTGCCCACCTCCTCAGTCCCGGCCTGCCCGCCCATGTCGCGGGTGCGCGGCCCGCCTTCGCCGAGCAGCCTCTCGATTGCGGCAACGATCGCCGCCGCCGCTTCACCCTCGCCCAGATGCTCAAGCATCATTGCCCCCGACCAGATCTGGCCAATCGGATTGCATATCTTCATACCTGCAATATCCGGCGCTGAACCGTGCACTGGCTCGAACATCGAAGGAAAGCGCCGGTCCGGATTGATGTTCGCCGACGGTGCTATGCCGATCGACCCAGCCACCGCGGGCCCGAGGTCCGAAAGGATGTCGCCGAACAGGTTCGAGCCCACTACCACGTCGAACCAGTCCGGATGCTGCACGAAGTGCGCAGTCAATATATCGATGTGGTACTGATCCGTCCTGACTTCAGGAAAATCCTGCCCGACCGCGCGGAACCTCTCGTCCCAGTACGGCATGGTAAAGGTGATGCCATTCGACTTGGTAGCCGACGTGAGGTGCCGCTTCGGCCGCGAGCGCGCCAGTTCGAAGGCATAGCGCAGCACCCTGTCGCACCCTTGCCGGGTGAACACGCTCTCCTGTGTGACGAACTCGCGCTCAGTACCAGCGAACATTCGTCCGCCGGTTGCGCTGTATTCTCCCTCCGTGTTCTCGCGCACAACATAGAAATCGATCTCCCTGGGCCTCCTCCCGGCAAGCGGCGTCTTCACCCCGGGCAAAAGGCGGCACGGCCGAAGATTCACATACTGGTCGAACTGCCTCCTCAACGGGATCAGTAGCCCCCAGAGCGAGACGTGATCCGGCACGCCAGGCCAGCCGACTGCACCGAGGAAGATTGCATCGCTTCCGCGAAGCTGCTCGATGCCATCGTCGGGCATCATCTTCCCCGTTCGTCGGTAGGTTTCGCACGACCAGTCGTACTCGTCCGTCTCGAGCACAAAGCCGAATCGTCGAGCCGCGGCATCGAGCACCCGAAGCCCTTCCGGCACCGTCTCTTTGCCGATACCATCGCCTGCAATGACCGCAATCCGGTAGCGCTTCGCCATCCTTCTTCTCCACGCCGCTCTCGGCAATGCTGCAAATCCCAGTCACTTCGTCAACCATGGACGGCAAGCCGCAGACCGCGCTAGCCTCTGATCCCAAGCTTCGCGGGGGTGGCTCATGGCCGGGATCGGAACCAGCGACTGGGATCGAGACGCAGCGCTCGCGACGGCACGCATCTTGCTCGAGATCAAGGCGGTGAACTTTCGTCCCGGCGAGCCTTACTTCTTCACCTCGGGCTGGGCCTCTCCCGTCTATATCGACTGCCGACGCATCATCTATTTCCCCCGCGCGCGGGCAAGGATCTGCACCCTGGCAGTCGAAAAGATCGGTCGCCATATCGGATTCGAAACAATAGAGGTCGTGGCCGGCGGCGAGACTGCCGGCATTCCCTTCGCTGCCTGGATTGCCGATCGCATGCTCGCCCCCATGGCGTATGTCCGCAAGCGCCCGAAGGGTTTCGGGCGCAACGCGCTGATCGAAGGTGACGTGCCCGAAGGTAAGGAAACTCTCCTCGTCGAAGATTTGACTACCGATGGCCAATCGAAGATCCAGTTTGCCCAAGCTCTTCGCGGCGCCGGCGCCGTCGTCAATCACGCCTTCGTCGTCTTCTTCTACGGCGTCTTCCCCGGCAGCCTCGAAACTCTGCGCGAGATGGGCATCACGCTGCATCATCTCTGCACATGGTGGGACGTGCTTGAGGCGTGCAAGGACCGCCCCTATTTCGCCGCCTCTGCGCTGACCGAGGTCCGTCACTTCCTCGAGGACCCTGTCTCCTGGTCTGCGGCGCACGGCGGTGTTGCCAGCGCCGAAGAGGCCGCGGCGCATAAGGCCGCCAATGCCTGATCAGGCAAGTGACGGAATGCCGTAGAGCACGGCAGCATTTTCGATCAAGACCTCGCGTTTCAGGGTGGCTCTCGACGCCGAGGCATCGGCAGATCGAGCAACTTGCGCTCATCCGGTATCGTCAGTACGTAGTTCGAATGCGACCAATCTGTACCCCGGAGGCAGCGTTCCGCCGCTGTCGCAATTAACGCTTCGCCTCCGGCGACGTGTGACGCCGCACCGCAGGAGCAGGCGACAAAGTGAACACGGCCCAAAATATGGGAATGCCAATCCCTGGGCCCGCCGGGGCCTGAAGAGGGTGGTTCTGGATGCTCGGCCCCGGCGCCTGGCACTGCCGGACCGCAATCTTCTCCGCCACCTCGTCGATGCCCGCACCGTTTCCTTTACCTCACCCGTCCAGGCACCGCGGCTCAGATCGCCTCCACCCGCTGCACACCGGCCACGAGCTTCAGTGCCTGTTCAAGTCTCGGCGTCACACGGAAACTGCCCGGCAGCGCGATTTCCGCCACCCCGTCACGCGCCACGCGCGGCAGCAGAACAACCCGCCCGCACCCGCCAGCTTCGTGCTCAAGAAGGCTGCTGATCGGCCCAACCGCCTCGATGTGGTCGAGCCACACACGAAGCCCCTCCCCAGCAGCAGCCGCTGCTTCGTCGAGTGGCGCGATCTCCTGCGCAGTGATGCGCAGGCTCTCTCCCTCCAAGCGTACATCCGCGGTTGTCAGCAGATTCGCCCCTGCTTCCAAGAGCCCTCTCGTGCGCGCCAATATCTCGCTGAAAAGCGTGATCTCGAATGTGCCTCCCCCGTCGGAAAGCCGGACCCATGCCATCCGGCTCCCATTTCTCGTCGTCCGTTCCTTGATCGCAATCACTGTACCGGCCAATTTCAGCCGCGCTGCCCCTGCTGCCGCCCGTGCTTCGATCTGATTGCTGGGCACAGTTCCCATCCGCGCAAGAAAATGAGCATAGCCATCAAGCGGATGGGCCGAGAGGTGAAATCCGATCGCCTCCGCTTCGGACGCAAGTCGCTCCATCGGCGCCCAGTCGCCAAACAATGGCAGTTCCAGCGCTTCGGCTGCGGCGCCGCCGAATAGCCCGATCTGTCCGCTCCCATTTTCTGCCGCCACCACCTGGGCGCGTCGGAGAATCGTCTCACACGCCGCAAAGAGCCGTGCCCGATTCGGCTCCAGCGGATCGAACGCGCCCGCCTTCGCGAGATTCTCAAGCTGCATACGATTGAGATGCCGAGGATCAACCCGTCGCGCGAAATCGGCGACATCGATGAACGGCTGCTTCCCCCGCGCCGCCACGACCCCCAGCATCGCTGCCGAACCCACTTTTTTCACTGCCGCCAGCGCGTAGCGAATGGCAAGCGTGCCGTCCTCGCAACGTGCGACCGTAAAATCTGCCCCCGAGCGATTGATGTCAGGCGGCAGCACCGCGATTCCAAGCCGCATCGCTTCCTGCCGATAAGCCGCTAGCTTGTCCGTATTGGAAAGGGCGAGACTCATGCATGCGGCCAGGAACACCACCGGGTGATTCGCCTTCATCCAGGCCGTCTGATATGCCACCAGCGCATAGGCGCAGGCGTGGCTCTTATTGAAGCCGTAGTCGGCGAACCGCGCCATCAAGTCGAAGATCTCGCCCGCCTTCTCCGCACTGATACCACGTGTCATAGCGCCCTCGGTAAACGTCTCCCGCTGGCTCTCCATCTCGGCACGGATCTTCTTCCCCATCGCCCGTCGCAGGAGATCGGCAGCGCCTAGGCTGTAACCTGCCAGGAGCTGAGCGATCTGCATTACCTGCTCCTGATAGACCATAATGCCGTAGGTTTCGCCCAGAATCTCCGAGAGCGCCGGGTGCGGCGGCTCCCACGCTTCGCCGTGCTTCCTCTGGCAAAAGGCTGGGATATTCGCCATCGGCCCGGGCCGATACAGCGCCACTGCGGCGATCAGATCTTCGAACCGATCGGGTCGCATTTGACGCAATACATCGCGCATGCCCTGACCTTCGAACTGGAACACTCCGCCCGCGTCGGCCCGGCTCAGCATTGCGTAGGTCGCCGGATCATCGAGCGGCAGTCGTTCGAGATCGACCATAATATCTAGCTCGGCCAGAAAGTCGGTGGCGCGCTTGAGTACCGTAAGTGTCGTCAGACCCAGGAAATCGAACTTGATCAACCCCGCATGCTCGATGTGCTTCATCGAGTACTGCGTCACCAGGAAATCCGAGCGCGGTTCGCGATAGAGCGGCACCAGTTCGATTAGCGGCCGGTCCCCGATCACCACGCCCGCGGCGTGTGTGCTGGCGTGCCGGTAAAGCCCCTCGATCCTGAGTGCGATCTCGAAGAGACGCCGAACCTCTTCATCCGACTCGCGCATCTCCTGAAGCCGAGGTTCACTCGTGATCGCCTGATCAAGACTCACAGGATGGGCCGGATTGTTGGGGATCAGCTCCGCCACCTTGTTCACCTGCCCATATGGCAGTCCTAGCACACGCCCCACGTCGCGCACCGCTGCGCGCGCCTGCAGCGTGCCGAATGTGATGATCTGTGCCACCCTGTCCGTGCCATATTCTGCACGCACGTACGCGATTACGTCGTCGCGCCGCTCTTGGCAGAAATCAATGTCGAAATCAGGCATTGATACCCGCTCGGGATTAAGAAAGCGCTCGAATAGGAGGCCGAACCGGATCGGGTCGAGATCGGTGATCGTGAGCGCCCACGCAACCAGCGAGCCCGCACCCGAGCCACGCCCCGGACCAACGGGAATGCCCTGCGACTTGGCCCACTGCACAAAATCTGCGACGATCAGGAAATAGCCGGCGAATCCCATACGAGCGATCACACCGAGCTCGTACTCCAGACGCTCGTCGTAACGATTTCGGAATAGAGTGTCAGTTCCCGCCATCCGCCGATCGAGCCCTGCCCGCGCCATCGCCGCGAGCCGCTCCTCTTCGCTCGCGCCGGGTTCGAGCTTGGGAAAGCGGGGCAGCATCGGCTTCCTTGCCTCTGCCATCACCGCGCAACGCTCTGCAATTGCTACCGTGTTGTTGCAGGCATCCGTCAGATCTGCGAATAGGGTCCGCATAGCTGATGCCGGCTTGAACCACTGCTCTGGCGAGGCCCGCCTCCGATCCGTCTCGGCGAGCAAGCGTCCCTCGGCGATGCAGAGCAGCGCATCCTGCGCTTCGAACATCGCAGGATCCGCGAACAGGCAGTCGTTAGTTGCAACCAGAGGCAATCCGACCTCGTCGGAAAGCCGAATGAGACTCGCTTCCACGCTCCGCTCGGCTGCAAGCCCGTGCCGGTTGAGCTCAAGTCCGATGCGCTCAGCAAACGCCTCCTTGAGCGCCGCGAGCAGCACTCGCGCCTCCGCCTCCTGCCCACCCGCCAGAAGCCGCCCGACAGGCCCGGCTGTGCCGCCAGTGAGCAGAAACAGTCCTTCGGCATGCTCGGTGATCCGCGTCAGAGGCAACCGCGGCCCTAGACCTGGCTCTGTCTCGAGGAAGGAAAGAGAAGAAAGTCGCTGTAGATTCGCGAACCCGACCTCGTCCATCGCCAGCAGCACCAGCGGGTCTGGAGCAAGCCGCGGATTGCCCACCCGCGCGAGCCCAATCTGGCAGCCCATAATCGGCTGCACGCCACGCTCGGACGCAGACTCGCTGAACTCAAGCGCTCCAAACAGGTTGCCCGAATCCGTCAGCGCCACCGCCGGCATTCCTGCGTCCGCCGCGAGCGTGGCGATCGCTCCCGCCTTGATTGCTCCTTCACTCAGAGAATAGGCAGAATGGACCCTCAGATGCACGAAATCTGCGCGCGGCACGGCTTTCCCTCGATTCGCTTCAGTCAAGCAATCCGATCCTACCCTCCTTGAGCGTCAAGCGGCGATCCATCCGCCCCGCAAGCTCTGGATTGTGCGTGGCAATCAATGCCGCCAGCCCGTGCTCGTGCGCTGCGGCCAGCAGTTCCTCGAACACTACCACCGCTGTCGCAACGTCCAGATTTCCCGTCGGCTCATCGGCCAACAGCACTCCCGGTTCGTTCGCCAGCGCCCGTGCGATCGCTACCCGCTGTTGTTCTCCTCCGGATAGAGCGCCGGGCAGATGTCGTGCCCGCCCTGCCAGCCCGAAGGACGTGAGCAGCGCCATCGCCCGCCTCTCCGCCGCCTGCCTCGTCGCGCCTGCAATCAACTGTGGCAGCATCACGTTCTCGACTGCGCTGAACTCCTTGAGCAGATGGTGCATTTGATAGACGAAGCCGATTCTCCTGAGCCGAAGCTCCGTCCTCCCCGCATCCGAGAGCCTCCCAGCATCCTTGCCTTCGATCAACACCGCGCCGCCATCCGGCCTCTCAAGAAGTCCCGCCAGATGCAGAAGAGTCGATTTGCCCGCGCCCGATGGCGCGACCAGCCCCACGATCTCCCCGGCTGCAACGGTCACATCGATGCCCCGCAACACTGGAAGCTCGCCCGCTCCGGTGCGATAGATACGTTCGAGCCCCTGAAGCACAAGCACCTCACTCATGCCGGAGCGCCTCCACTGGATCCGTCCGCGCCGCCCGCCAGCTCGGATAGATCGTGGCCATGAACGCTAGCGCAAGCGCCATCACGATCACCCGGATCACCTCGCTCCAGTCGAGCACGGCAGGAAGCTGCTCAAGATAATAGACCTCTGGGTTGAAAAGATCTGTCCCAGTGAGCCCCTGCAGCCATTGCCGGATAGTTTCGATGTTACGGCAGAAAAGAATCCCGATCGCCGTGCCGGTGACCGTTCCTACTATTCCGACCGACGCGCCGCACATCAGGAAGATGCGCATCACCGCCCCGCGACTCGCACCGATCGTGCGGAGAATTGCGATATCTCTCGTCTTGTCCTTCACCATCATGATCAAGGATGAAACGATATTGAACGCGGCCACAAGGATGATCAGCGTGAGAATCAAGAACATCACGTTCCGCTCTACCGTCACCGCTGCAAAGAAGCTGTCATTCGCCTGCTGCCAGTCGATGATTCGGAGCGGCCGTCCAACAAGCGCGCGCACGATCTTTGCTTCCACTGCGCCAACCGAATCGGAATTCTTCAGCGTCACCTGGATTTGCGTCGCCGCTCCAGGCTTTTGAAAGAAGGTCTGCGCCGCCTGAAGCGGCAGGAAAACGAAGGTCGAATCGTACTCGTTCATTCCGACCTGGAAGATCGCCGCTACCTGATACGAGCGAATGCGCGGAATGGTGCCCAATACGGTTGCGGCCCCTTGTGGTGAGACCAGCGTGATCCGGTCACCGACCCGCAGTTGGAGCGAATTCGCCACCCCGCTGCCGATCGCGGCCACATCCTCGCCCTTGAAATCTCTCAGGCTGCCCGCGATGATATGCCCGCTGACGGAACCCAGCGCTTCGAGATCACCTTGCCGTATGCCGCGGATCAGCCCACCGACTGCCGCCCCGTGATCATTGCTCAGTAGCGCCTGCCCCTCGACGATCGGCATCGCTGAAACAACATCCGGCACTGACAGGATTGCCTTGGCGATCGCCTCGTAATCGCTGATGGCGACACCCGCGCCGTAGACACCGAGATCTCCGTTGAGCCCGAGGATCCGCGCCAGCAACTCCTGGCGAAAGCCGTTCATCACGCTCATCACAATGATCAGCGTCGCCACACCCAGCGCGATTCCGATCAGCGAGAACGCGGCGATTACCGAGACGAACCGCTCACCTCGTCGTGCCCTCAAATAGCGGAGCGCGACCGTTCGCTCGAAAGCTCCAAACATGCTCAAAGAATCTGTGCGAGAGCCGAATCGAGCGAAAGCTCCTGCCGCTGCCCGCTCGCCCGGCGCTTCAGCTCGACTTGACCTCTCGCCGCTCCGCGTGGACCGATGATGAGCTGCCAGGGATGACCCATTAGATCGGCATCCGCGAACTTCACACCTGCGCGCTCCTCTCGGTCGTCATAGAGCACCGATGGTGCTAGCTTCGCGTAAAGATCTTCTGCCATCCGCTCGCATGCCGGATCGCCCGCTTTCAGATTCAGGATTGTCGCCCGGAATGGCGCCACCGCATCCGGCCAGATGATCCCCGCCTCGTCGTGAAACGCTTCGATCAGCGCTCCCACCAGGCGGCTCACACCGATACCGTAACTGCCCATTTCGGGCGTGACCGGCCGCCCGTCTACCCCTGCCACTATAAAGCCCATCGCCGAACTATATTTGGTACCGAAATAAAAGACATGTCCAACCTCGATCCCGCGCCCTTCACGCTTTCGCGCTCCTTGCAGTGCCGCAAACGCCGCCGGGTCATGCTTGTCGTCCGTAGCGGCGTAGTGCGTCGTCATCAGCCCATAGAAGCGTTCGAGATCATGCGCCGAAAAAATGTCAAAACCACCTGCCGAATAATCGATCTCATCGAACGCTGCATCGTAATAGACAGCGCTCTCGCCGGTCGGAGCGAGGATGATGAATTCATGGCTCATATTGCCGCCAATCGGACCGGACTCGGCTTGCATCGGAATGGCCTTCAGCCCCATCCGGCGAAACGTCCGCATGTACGAAAGCATCATCCGCCTGTAGCTCACCACCGCACCCGCGTAGTCGATATCGAAGCTGTACGCGTCTTTCATTAGGAACTCGCGCCCTCGCATCACTCCGAAGCGCGGCCTGACCTCATCGCGGAATTTCCACTGTATATGGTAGAGGATCTGCGGCAGAGCGCGGTACGAGCGCACCGATTGGCGAAACAAATCGGTGATCATTTCTTCATTGGTCGGCCCGTAGAGGAGATCGCGCTCGTGGCGGTCTTTCAGGCGCAGCATCTCCTTCCCGTAATCTTCGTAGCGTCCACTCTCGCGCCACAACTCCGCCGGCTGAATGGTCGGCATCAGGAGTTCCTGCGCGCCGGCCGCGTTCTGCTCTTCGCGCACAATCTGAGCGACTTTCTGCAGGACCCTGAGACCTACTGGCAGCCAGGCGTAAATGCCAGCCGCGGTTTGCCGCACCAGGCCTGCTCGAAGCATGAGCCGATGTGAGACGATCTGCGCTTCGGTCGGAATTTCTTTCAATGTCGGTACAAAGCTGTGGGAAAGGCGCATCGCGTGCTTCGTCCTCCGTACTTCGCGGCCGACACGCTACAGGCCCAGCACGACCACGGCCAGACAGCCATCGCATACGGCACTTTTGTGCGCCGCACAATAAAGCCACGCAACAAAACCGATAATTTTCCGTTTCACCCGCACGAAACCACGTGACACGCATTCGCCGAAGGGCTAACAGAGCATCGATAGTCGGCCAAGTTTAGGGAGAGAACGTATCCTCTGCTTGGCGGGATGAGGAGAGCTTCCTCATCCTGCCTGTTTTGGCGGCTGGCCGACCGAGCGAATACGTCATAACTGCTCCTTGCGATAACTCTAATCTATCCCTCCTCGTGCGACCTATCGTCTTGATTCCAACGCGCCTGGGCTCAACGCGGTTACCCGGCAAGGCGCTCACTGAAATCGCTGGCGAGCCGATGATCGTGCATGTCTGGCGCCGCGGTATCGAGGCCGATATCGGTCCCGTGCTCGTCGCCTGCGGCGACGCTGCCATCGCCGATGCGATCCGCGCCGTCGGTGGCGAGGCAGTGCTTACCGACCCTGCGCTCCCTACCGGATCCGACCGAGTCCAGGCCGCACTTGCTATGACCGATCCCGCCCGCCGCTACGACATCGTCGTCGTACTGCAGGGCGATCTTCCAACTGTCGATCCTGCTGTGTTACGTGTCACCCTCCCTCCGCTTGACGAACCAGAAGTCTGCATTTCCACACTCGCGACCGAAATCACGGATCCGCTCGAGCTTCAGGCCCCTCAGGTCGTCAAGATTGCGCTTGCCATCCGCCCCGACCGTACTACCGGACGTGCGCTCTATTTCAGCCGAGCAGTCATCCCAGGTGGCGCCGGTCCTCACTACCATCACGTCGGCCTCTACACTTATCGCCGCACCGCACTTGATCGCTACGTGTCGCTCCCACGTGGCGTACTGGAGGCGCGGGAGAATCTTGAGCAGCTCCGCGCCCTCGAACACGGCATGCGCATCGATGCCACCTTGATCGAAGCCGAGCCGCTTGGCGTGGACACTCCCGCCGACCTTGAACGCGCGCGTTCCCTCCTCGCCACTCCGCCATGACACCCCTGCCGGCTGATGCCCTTCCGCCCTCCATCCGTGCCCGCTTCATCGATGCGGTCAACGGACAGCGCACGCACGTCCTCGAGGCCGGCTTCGAGACCCCCGGAAGGCCCTGTGTGCTGCTCCTGCACGGCTTTCCCGAGCTTGCCTATTCGTGGCGTCAAATTATGCCGCCGCTCGCCGCCTCCGGCTTTCATGTCATCGCCCCGGACCAGCGCGGCTACGGCCACACTACCCCCGATCCGGTTGACTATGACGACGATCTCTCCCCTTTCGCCATTCCGAACACCACCGCAGTACCCGCTCCGTGCGGCAGCGCAACGGCGCCGACTGTTCCCGGTCTCGGTGCGCTGGCCGTCTGCGCCCTCGCGCCCCTTGTCCGCTCCTAAATCAACCTTCCATGGCAGTGCTTGTACTTCTTCCCCGATCCGCACGGGCAGGGCGCGTTGCGCGGCGTCGCCCGCCAGGTCCCCGGATCCGCCGGATCGAGCGCCAGCGCCCGCACGGGCTGCTCCACCTGCGCAGCCGCCCCGCCCGCCCCGACCAGCTCAAGCTCAGCCCCGGCCGCCGCCGGCTCCGGATGGCTCTCGTACATCACCTGCTGCCGCGGCTGGAAATCAGCAGTAGGCTGTGCCTGGGTGGTGATCTCGACGCGCGCCAGCAGCATCGTCACCCGCTCCTTCAGTTCGTCCAGCATGGCGTTGAACATTAGGAATGCTTCGCCCTTATACTCGTTCAAGGGATCGCGCTGGCCATAGGCACGCAGCCCGATCCCTTGCCGCAGGTGGTCCAGCAACAGCAAATGTTCCTTCCATACCTGGTCGAGAGTCTGAATCAGCAGCGATTTCTCGATCAGCCGCATGAGCTCTCGGCCATAATTGGCGGCCTTGGCGGCCATCAGCGTATCCGCTGCCCGCTCGATCCGAGTGCGGATCTCAACCTCGGCGATCCCTTCCTCAGCGGCCCACTCCTCGACCGGGAGCGAAAGATTGAAGATACGCAGCAGATCCTCGCCGAGCTCCTTCATCTCCCATTGTTCGGCAAAAGCACGTTCGGGGATGCGCCGCGCCACCAACGCACCAATCACCTCGCCGCGCATCGCAACAATCGTCTCGGAGACATCTTCACTCTTCATGAACTCGCGGCGCTGCGCATAAACCTCCTTGCGCTGATCATTCATCACATCGTCGTATTTCAGGACGTTCTTCCGGGTATCGAAGTTGCGCTCCTCAACCTTCTTCTGCGCCCGTTCCAGCGCCTTGTTGATCCAGGGATGGATGATAGCCTCACCCTCCTTGAGCCCGAGCTTTTGCAGCATCCCGCCCATCTTGTCCGAGCCGAAAATGCGCATGAGATCGTCCTCAAGGGAGAGGAAAAAGCGCGATCGCCCCGGGTCGCCCTGCCGCCCTGACCGGCCACGAAGCTGGTTGTCAATCCGCCGGCTCTCATGCCGCTCCGTACCGATCACGAACAGGCCACGGGCCTTCTTCACCGCCTCGTTCCCGGCTGCCACGTCGGCGCGAATTGCTGCTATTCGCGCCTCGCGCGTCGCCTCATCCTCGATCCCCGCAAGCTCGTGCTTCAGGCGCATCGCCAGGTTGCCGCCGAGCTGGATGTCGGTACCCCGCCCAGCCATGTTGGTCGCGATCGTCACGGCCCCCAGTGCTCCGGCCTCGGCGATAATCCCGGCCTCCTGCTCATGGAAACGCGCATTCAGCACGTTGTGCGGAATCCGCTTCTTCTTCAGAAGTCCGCTCAAGTGCTCGCTCTTCTCGATGCTCACTGTGCCCACCAGCACAGGCTGCCCGCGCTTGCGCGATTCCTCAATCAGCGCAACCACCGCCCGGTTTTTCTCATCAGTGGTGCGGTACACTTCGTCGTCCTCGTCGTCTCGGACTACCGGCTCGTTTGTCGGAATCTCCACCGCATCGAGTTTGTAGATCTCGGCGAATTCATCAGCCTCGGTGATCGCCGTCCCCGTCATGCCAGCGAGTTTGGGGTAGAGGCGAAAATAATTCTGGAAGGTAATTGAGGCGAGCGTCTGGTTCTCCGCCTGCACTGTCACGGATTCCTTGGCCTCCAGTGCCTGATGCAGTCCTTCCGAATAGCGCCGGCCCTCCATCATCCGCCCAGTGAACTCGTCGATTATCACCACCTTATCCTGCCGCACGATGTAGTCGGTATCGCGCGCGAACAAGACGTGTGCACGCAGGCTTTGCGTCACATGATGCAGCACAGAGACATTGAAGATGTCATAGAGATTACCCTCCTCGAGGAGTCCCGCCGCCTTTACCATGTCCTCCACCCGCTCCGAGCCCACCTCGGTCAGCGCCACGGTCCGAAATTTCTCATCCTTCTCGTATGTGTCGGGGTCTTTCACCAGCTCCGCCACCACTGCGTTGACTCGCCGATAGAGATCGGAGGAATCCTCCGCTGGTCCGGAAATGATCAGCGGCGTCCGCGCCTCGTCGATCAGGATACTGTCCACCTCATCCACAATCGCATAGTCGAACTCCCGCTGCACCATGTCCTCGAGGCGGAATTTCATGTTATCGCGGAGATAATCGAAGCCAAACTCGTTGTTCGTGCCGTAGGTGACATCGGCCGCGTAGGCCGCACGTTTCTGAGCATCCTCCTGCCCGTGCACAATCACGCCCACACTCATCCCGAGGAATTTGTAAATTTCGCCCATCCACTCGGCATCGCGCCGGGCGAGATAGTCGTTCACCGTCACCACATGCACGCCCTTGGCGGCCAGCGCATTCAAATAGACCGGCAATGCCGCGACCAGCGTCTTCCCCTCGCCGGTCTTCATCTCAGCGATCTTGCCCTCGTGCAGCACCATGCCCCCGATCAGCTGCACGTCGAACGGGCGCATCCCCACCGTCCGCTTTGCTGCCTCCCGCACCACCGCGAAGGCCTCCGGCAGTAGCGCCTCGAGCATTGTACCATCGGCGAGCCGCGCCCGGAACTCCACCGTCTTGGCCGCTAGCGCCGCATCCGTCAGCCCGGCCATCGCTGGCTCGAGCGCGTTGATCTCCGGCACCCGTCGCCGATAGGTACGCAGTGCCCGCTCATTGGCGGTGCCGAAGACCTTGCGGGCGATTGCGGAGAACATGCGGACCCTTCGCAACTGGCGGTGAGGTCGGCTCGGACCTCTCGGCTGGGCACGAGATAGGGCTCGCCTCTCGTCCGGTCAACGCACGCCAGGCCGATCCCCGCCCGCGTTCTTGTCCGCTTCGATCCCGAGGCGCATCATCCTTTAACCTAATCACCCCGAATTTCTTCCACGTGGACCGTCCGATGCCGCCCCTCTCCCCGCTCGCCGTGCCTTTCCCCGAACTTCCGGCCTTGCCCGGTGTCCGTCTCGCTGCCGGCACCGCCGGGATCCGCTACCAGAATCGGCCTGATCTGGTGCTCGTCGAGCTTTCACCCGGAACCACGATCGCCGGCGTCCTCACCCGGAATCGCTGTCCCGGCGCTCCCGTCGATTGGTGCCGTTCCGCCCTCCGTTCCGGCCGCTCTCGCGCGCTCGTCGTCAATTCCGGCAATGCCAACGTCTTCACCGGTCGCGCTGGCCGCACGGCGGTGGAGGCCACCGCCACCGCTGCCTCTCACCTCATCGGCTGCCCGGCCCCTCAAGTCTTCCTCGCCTCAACTGGCGTCATCGGCGAAGCCCTCCCCCACGAACGCCTTACCGCTGCGCTTCCCACCCTCTACGCAAACCTCTCCGAAAGCGGCTGGGAAGCTGCTGCCCGCGCCATCATGACCACCGACACATTCCCCAAGGCCGCCACCCGCACAGCAACCATCGGCGGCAGCGAGGTGAGATTGAGCGGCATCGCTAAGGGCAGCGGGATGATAGCCCCTGACATGGCGACGTTGCTCGCCTTCGTCTTCACCGACGCGAAGCTCCCCGCTCCGCTCCTGAGGCGTCTCCTCGCTGCCGGCACCGCCCAGAGCTTCAACACCATCACCGTTGATTCCGACACCTCGACCTCAGATACTCTCCTACTCTTCGCAACGGGCCAAACCCGCCATCCGCGCGTCCCTCCCATCGGGGGGCCAATCCTTGCCGACTTCCGCCGCGCGCTCTTCGCCGTCCTTTCCGATCTCGCCATCGCTGTCGCGCGCGACGGCGAGGGCGCGGAGAAGCTGATCACCATCGATGTCTCGGGCGCCGTCTCCGCCCGCTCTGCCCGCCGCATCGCGCTCGCCATCGCCAACTCACCCCTCGTCAAGACCGCAATTGCTGGCGCGGACGCCAACTGGGGTCGTATCGTCATGGCAGTCGGCAAGGCCGGCGAACCTGCCGATCGCGACCGTCTTTCGATCGCCATCGGCGGCGTGTGGGTGGCGCGCGCCGGAAGCGTCGTCTCCGACTACGACGAGGCGCCGGTTGTCCAACACATGCGCGGCCACGAGGTTACTATCGCGGTCGATCTTGGCCTCGGCGACGGTTCAGCCCGTGTTTTCACTTGCGATCTCACGCACGGCTATATCGACATCAACGGCAGCTATCGAAGCTAGCACTGCTTTGGCAGAAAAAGTAATATGTCGGCGTATTTTAGGATTCCAGAACCGGTTTCGGAGTGATTTTTTGTGTTGATTTCCGCTGAGGTCTGACCCGGGATTTCCGGGCTGAGCTATTCCTGAAGCGGAAGCTATCGTTTCCGGTTTCCAGAATGTGGCAGTGGCGTGTCAGGCGATCGAGGAGCGCGGTCGTCATCTTGGCGTCGCTAAAGACGGTGGACCACTTGTTGAAGCTGAAATCGGTGGTGATGATGACGCTGGCGGGCAAGTCGCCGCTGAACCGGCTGGAGCTGAGCCGGCCCGAGCCGACCCGCTATCACAAGCTGAGCTGTGATGCGGCCGCGATGGAGAACCTGTTGGTCGAGTCCTTCCTGGAGGCCCACAAGAAAGCGCAGGCGCGGATCGTCCTCGATCTCAATGCCACGGACGACCCGTTGCATGGCCACCAGGAAGGCCGGTTCCTCCACGGCTATTATGACTGCTATTGTTATCTGTCGCTCTACGTGTTCTGCGGCGGGCATCTGCTGGCGGCGGAGCTGCGGCGGGCCAACATCGATGCCTCGGCGGGAGCAGCGGAAGAGGTGGTCAGGATCGTAGGGCAGATTCGCCGGTGCTCGCCGTGTGTACGCATTCTGCTACGCGGGGACTCCGGTTTTGTCCGCTAGGCGCTAGACCGGTTCCCGGTTGGCTGGAATCAGGAGGATTCCCAAGGTGCTTGGGATAAGCGAGTCTGCTGGCAGCGAATCGGTCTTGAGCGGAGGCTGGGCGGTGCCGAAGCGATATTCGAGTGACCTGCGGGAGCGGCTGGTGGCTGCGGTTGAGGCGGGAATGTCTCGTTGCGAAGCGGCGGAAGTGTTCGATGTCGCTATAAGCACGGCGGTCAAGTGGATGCAGCGGCTGCGTGATACCGGCGGTGTGGCGGCGAAACCGTGCGATGGCAGCACCTCGCCGCTGGAGCGGCACACGGAGCGGATCCTGGCGGTCATCCCTGACCGGGCGGATGCCACTCTGGATGAAATTGTGACCGCGTTGGACCGGCGGGGCATTCCCGCCAGCCGGAGCGCGTTGTGGCGTTTCCTGGGTCGTCACAACATCACCCGCAAGAAAAAGAGCCTGCATGCCGCCGAGCAGAAGCGTGGGGACGTGGCGCGGGCGCGCCGCAAATGGGTCCGCGAGCAGGCGCAGCTTGACCCCAGCAAGCTGGTGTTGATCGACGAGACCGGCGTGAACACCAACATGATGCGGCTCTACGGTCGCGGACCGCGCGGGATGCGACTGCTCGACGAGGTGCCGTTCGGGGAGTGGCAGACCGTCACCTTCGTATCGGCGCTGCGACATGACCGCATGGTGGCTCCGATGGTAATCGATGGGCCGATGGGCGGGGAACTGTTCCTGGCCTATGTCAAACAGTGCCTGGTGCCGGCGCTCAAGCCAAGCGACATCGTGGTGATGGATAATCTGGCCTCGCACAAAGTTCCCGGCGTCGTCGACGCCATCGAGGCTGCCGGTGCGACGCTGCGCTATCTGCCGAAATACCCGCCTGATCTTAATCCGATCGAGATGCCCTTCAGCAAGTTCAAGGCCTACATGCGCAAGCTCGGACAGCGCACCATCCCGGGCATTCACCGTGGCATTCGTTCCTTTCTCTCGTCGTTCAAGGGACGGGAATGCACTCACTACTTCAGGCACGCAGGCTATGCTTCAACATGATCGGAATCCGCTCTAATGGCCTGGTGCGAGGCGAATCGGATAGATTACTTGTTTGGCCTGGCACGCAACGAGCGCCTGGAGGCGGCGATCCAGCGTTAGCCCGAGGCCGCCGCGCGTCAGTCCCAGGAGTGGCAAGCCGGCGCGCCGCCTCAAGGACTTCCGCTACGCGACGCTCGACAGTTGGACCAACCGGCGGCGCGTGGTCGGCAAGGCCGAGTGACCAAGGGCGAGACCAACCCTCGCTTCATCGTCGCCTCACTCCAGCGATCTGAAGTGAAGGCGCGCTATCTCGATCGGATATTGGAATCCAGGCTCGAACTGCATGTTCAAATCACCGGAGACCAGCGACACGAACCGCGGCACTCGTAGCCATATCGAAGCGCTTTTGCCCGGCCGAGCCGGCCGCGACGGCGGAGCAGCGGCCTCCGCAACCGGCAGCGCCGCCCGCACGGACAGGAGGGACATCCAACCCAATAGGAAGGCAGCTAAGATTGCCCGAATCGCCCGACTCTCGGCTCTCGCGCGCATGCCGAACCCCTGCCGCACGCCGCCTCCCAGCGTCAAGTTTCCGATTGGCTATCAAAGGGAAATGAGCTTTCCCTCGCCCACTGCATCAAGGAAGGTTGCGATCCCCCCGATCTCCACCCCTTGTAGCAGCCTGGCTCCTTCCAATCCTTCGGCGCGCAATCCTGCCTCGCAGACGATTAGGCGCACCCCAAGCTCGCTTGCTGCCTCTCTCAGCGCATCGAGACCACCCACCCCTCGTACCTGAATTCGGACGTCCCGACTGGCGTCCTCGAGCCTGGACCAATCAGCCAACAGCGCATGGCATCCGCCGTTGGTCGCAAACAGCACCACCTCCCGCCCCAGCGCCGCCGCTCCACTCGCCAGCACAAAGGCGTAGTGGGCTCGATTGTGCTCTCCCGAAAGCAGCAAGATGCCGAGCCGTTCACGTCGCACAGACGAATGCCTTCCTCCTGGCATGCGCCGCAAGATCGTGAATCTCGCCCGTGAGCCCGCACAGCTTGCAGGCCGGGTCGCGGCGCAGCCGTACCGTCCGCATGCGCGCCCCCAGCGCATCCCAGATCAGCAACCGCCCCGAGAGGCTCTCACCGATCCCCATGATTTCCTTCAGCACCTCGGTTGCCTGCAGCGTCCCCATCATCCCCGTCACCGCGCCGAGCACACCCGCCTCCGAACAACTCGGCACTAGTCCCGAGGGCGGCGGTTCCGGATAAAGACAACGATAGCACGGCGCTTCGTTGTCCGCATGCGGCTTGAATACCGATAGCTGCCCTTCGAATCGCAAGACCGCCGCCGAAATCAGCGTACGGCGGGCGAGGAAGCAGGCATCGGCAAGCAAAAAGCGAGTCGCGAAATTGTCCGACCCATCGCAGATTATGTCGTAGCGTTTAATCAGTCCGAGCGCATTGCCCGCATCGAGCCGTTCCGCGTGCGGCTCGATCACCACCTTAGGATTGAGCGCGCCCGCTGCCGTCGCTGCTGAAGCAGCCTTGCCTTCGCCAACTGTTTCCGTCCGGTGCGCGATCTGGCGCTGCAAGTTGGAAAGCTCCACCCGATCATCGTCGATGATCCCGATGCGCCCGACACCTGCCGCCGTCAGGTAGAGCAATAGCGGCGAACCGAGCCCGCCCGCGCCCACCACTAGCACGCTCGCTGCCCTGAGCTTGGCTTGGCCTCTCCCACCCACTTCCTTCAGCAGGATGTGCCGCGAATAGCGCTGAATCTCCTCTTCGCTGAAATCAATCGTCATAACACCCTCAACCCTGCCCCTTGCTCCGCTGCGAACCGACTCGCTTCCATCTGCATACACGTTCCCTCACCGCATCCAGATAGATCGTTTCCGCGACCCGATGCGACAAGCCCACGCGTGCCACTGCCTCACCGCTTGGCAGCCTCTCCAAATTCAGATGACCGCGACGTTGTCGATCAGCCGCGCCATGCCAAGTTTTGCTGCTAAGATCAGTCGCGCTGGGGGCTCTGTCCGGGTCAATGGCTCGAGCGTCTCCGCATGCACCAAGGCGATGTAATCTGTTGAGAATCCGGCGACCCGTAGTCTTTCCACCGCCTCAGTGATCGACCTCTCAACTTCCCCACCTTCCTTCAGGGCCAGCGCCAACGTCTCAAGCGTCTTATAGAGCTGGGGTGCCACCAGCCGTTCGGCAGCGCTTAGGAGGCGGTTTCGGGACGAAAGCGCAAGTCCATCGGCAGCCCGAGTCGTTGGCACCGCGACGATCTCCACCCCGAAAGAGAGATCGCACACCATCCGCCGAACGACTTGAAGCTGCTGCCAGTCCTTCTCCCCGAAACAGGCCATCGCGGGCCGTACCTGACCGAAGAGTTTGGCGACCACAGTCGCAACGCCCCGGAAATGACCTGGTCGCGCCGCGCCCTCCCACCGCAACGCCGGCCCGCCTACATCGATCGCGGAAGCAGCCTTCGGCGGATACATGATCTCGACTGTCGGAACCCAAACCAGCGAGCATCCAGCCTCCCGCAGCACCGCCAGATCGCCCGCCTCGTCACGCGGATAGCCGGCTAGGTCTTCCGCAGCGTCGAACTGCATTGGATTGACGAAGATCGAGGCCGCCACTGCCGCACCGCGCTGCTCCGCCGCCTCGATCAGCGCGCGGTGCCCATCATGCAGCGCTCCCATCGTCGGGACGAGCGCAAGCGGCCGCCCGTCCCTCGTCGCCGCCGCGCGCCCTGCTTCCAGTTCTCTAAATGTTCGCGCCACCAACATTGCTGGTACCTTAGTGACAAGCCTGCATGTTCGGTAGCCCAGGGGCGGAACGCTAATGATTCCGCGTTTTGGACCAATGATCGGCCCAACATATGCATCGGGGCCGCTGAATCGATCGGTTAACAGACGGTCATGTTCTATTAATGTTCTCGTAATAATATCACACACGAAACGAGCATTTCACGATGAGAACAAGTTGCGCCCGAAGCCGCGCGGGGCTAGCCCACTGCCCGTCGATCCGCCAAACTCCCCATGGTCTGCAAAAAGGGGAATGCATGCGGGTCGGCGTGATCGGACTCGGCAATATGGGCATGGGCGCAGCGTTCAGCCTGCACCGCGCCGGGCACACAGTTTTTGGCTGCGATCTCAATGAGCAAGCACTGAGCTCGTGGCAGCTGGGCTCGACGCCGTCGCAAGGCCCGACCACCTCCCATCCGGTCTCCAGGCGCTTGTCCTCCTCGTCGTCAATGCCGCTCAGGCCGAGCAGGTTCTTTTCGGCCGCACAGGCATCGCATCCCGTCTCCTGCCCGGAACGGTCGTTCTCAACTCGGTTACCATGACCCCGCAAGCCGCTCGTGCTCTTGCTTCTCGACTTTCAACCACAGGGTTTTCCTCGCGCTTGATGCTCCAGTCTCCGGCGGGCCTGCGCGCGCCCGCAAAGGCGCCCTTTCCATTATGGCCTCAGGCTCCCCTGCGGCCTTCGCAGCCGCTGAGCCGATACTGTCTGCCCTCGCCGCCAAAGTCTGGCACCTTGGCGAGAAGCCTGGGCTCGGCAGCACGGTGAAGACGGTCAACCAGTTGCTCGCCGGCGTGCACATCGCCGCTGCCGCCGAGGCGCTGGCGCTCGGCATTCGTGCCGGCGCGGATCCGACCACTCTCTTCGAGGTTATTTTCGCTTCCGCCGGCAGCTCTTGGATGTGGCAGAACCGCGTGCCGCACATCCTCGAAGGCGATGATACACCCCGATCGGCGGTCAGCATCTTCGTCAAGGACCTCGGCATCGTGCTCGATCAAGCCCGAGATCTGACTTTCCCCCTCCCGCTCGCCGCCGCCGCGGGACCAGATCTATACGGCGACTCGTATCCCGTGGGTCGAAACCGTGCCTCAGCTTCCCTCTTTCCCCCCCGCGCGCGCACCTAACGCAGCCCACAACGGGCACGGAACCGTATTGACTCATCTGGGCCCGCGAGCTTCAGGCGCTCGGGTTGGGCGCCAAAACTGGCTTGATCAGAACGGATACTTTAGAAA
>Ga0335075_10003606_pt1 | contig 24487 bp, 18 predicted proteins | sample Lox_Sample_24_FD_206723 | JGI IMG/M metagenome (GOLD analysis project Ga0335075, IMG submission 206723) | Soil microbial communities from Loxahatchee National Wildlife Refuge, Florida, United States - Lox_Sample_2.4 | ecosystem: Environmental > Terrestrial > Soil > Wetlands | place: USA...
AGACCTCGAACGGCGCAACAGTGTAACCCGAGACAGGAGCCCGGTGCGGGAAAGCCGCACGCCGGGATCTGTGCGGGGGGCTGGCCGCAAGGCCAGTCCCTACCGCGACCGTCGCTTCGCTCCTAACAAGAAAGAAGGGAGGATTTTGCTCCGACCTCCACCAGACGAAGGAAATTCTTTCATCCAGCCGCGGGTCGGCCGCTAGGCCGGTGGGCAACTCGCAATGACATGGGGAGCGCAGCCGCGTACGTCGGTCATTCAGGGGGTTGGTATAATCAACAACTCCCGTCTCCCGCTTCGCGGGAGAGGAGCTTTTGTTCACAAGGGACAAACTCCGTTCGCGCATTGCAATTGCGCAAGGTCCACCGCTTCCCGCGTGCCCCGCATGTCGATCGCAGCCACCAATGCCGCGAACCGCTCGACCGGCACTTCCTCCTCCGGCAGGTATTCGTATCCCAGTGCGTGATCCGGCCGCGTCGGCAAAATGGCACAACAACGCACTTCCGATTGCTCGCGCAGCACGATGTCGCGGAACCCGTCCAGGTCGTGCCGGTCGGTATAGAGCTTCAGCGTGTAGCTGACCTGGTTGCCCTGCGATTCGCCGATCCAGTATCGCTCCAGCAGTCGCAGCCAGCGGTATTGCTGCGCCGGACTCGCTTCGGGCGCCGTCACCAATCTGTCCGCCAGGCCCAGCCGCATGATCAGCGGCACCGTCGGAAAGCCGACGATCGTCATGCCGGGAAAGCTGCGCAGCTCGCGCAGCGGATAGCCGCGCGCTTCGTATTCCGCCAGCAACGGGTCGGATCCCGGCGCCCACGCGCCATCCGCGTCACGCGTGCCCTTGAACTGCACCCAGCGCAGATACTGCGCGCGGGCCGGCAGGTGCGCGCCCTCGGTCAGGCCAAACAATTTGCTGATGGTGCCGGACGGCTTCACCGTCGTGACGGTCACCGGCCGTCGCAGTCCCAGTTCTTGTGCGTAGGCCGAGCCCTCCTCCTTCGCCACATCGGAAAGATGCGCCAGCATCGCCCAGAACGGCGCCGACCGCGCCTCATCGAGCAAGTCGGCGAAGCCCAGGCCGAACCGCAGCCAGGCATATTCATGCAGGCCGGTCGGGCCGATGCCCATCCGGTTGGTGCGCGCGACTTCCTCGGCGTAGAGCGAGTCCATCAGGTTGGCGCGCATCAGGAAGCGCACGCCGAGCCGCACCGAGTCCTCCACCCGCGCATCCCACGCCGCCGCCGTGGCCGGCGGCGGCGCACCCGGCACCAAATCCTCCAGCGCTACCGGGCAAGCGAGCAGCGGGGCGAAATCCGCGATCACGCAGTAGCCGCCGGTAACGTGCAAAGAAATCTCGCCGCACGGATTGGTCGTGGCGGGAAAGTCCGATTCGGCAGCCCGCCGCGTCAGCTCGGCCAGCATCGGCGCGGCGGCATCCACCTGGTACCGCGCGCTGCGGAAGCTGCTACCGTCCCGGTCCACCGGACGCTGGCGCGCGACGCCGGTGCGGTGATCCTCCAGCCGGTCGCCGTTGATGAACCCCGGCTCGCCGTTCACCCAGGCGCAGCGAGTCGCCTCCTGGAACACGGCCCGGGCGTGGCCGGTCAGCCTGTCGGCCGGATCGCCATCCCGGACAAGCTGCCAGAACGCGGCATCGACCATCACCGAGTTATTCGCGGTCCACAGCCCGCCTTGCTCCTTGGCGCGGATGAAGCGCAGCACGCCAGGATCGCGCCAGGACTTGGTGGCCATGCGCGCCGCCCGCCGAGCCCCGCCGACCTGCACTTCCATCGACAGATAATGGTCCAGCCACAGCGTCTGCTCCCATCGTTCCGTGGGATTGGCGCGGGCGGAGCCGATGACATGCCGGCGGATGTTCAGGAACGCCCGCAGCAATGACACGGGTCCCGACGCCGGCCGCCCCTGCATGCCGCGAATCGGCGCCCCGGCCGGGCGGATCGCCGAGAAGTCCAGCACCAGCGTGCGGTCACGCTCGCCGCGGAAGGCCATTGCTTCCAGATGCTCGACAGCCTTGGCCCAGCCCTCGCGGCTGTCTTCGATGCGGTAGAACATCGCGCCGTACGGCGCGTCGGCCGGATCGGCCAGCATCTCGCGCGCCATGAAATCGTTCACAGCGGCCGGATCGGCGGGCAGGTCCAGCTCGGCAGCAAACCGTGCAAGCGCCCGGGCCGGATGGTCGGGATGGTCCGGCGACAGGTACAGCAGCAGCGTCGGCGCCTGCGCCCAGTCCACCGCCATCAGCGCATCGTCGTAGCTGCGCCCGACACCCGAGCCGTTCAGCAGCAGGTAGAACTTGGCGAATGACGCCGCCGCCGTGGCGCAATTGGTGAACACCTCCATATTGCGCGTGGATTGCTCCAAATCGCCGTGCTGCAGGTGCCGCCCGGAGGTCAGCAGCGCGCCCGTCGCGATGGCATTGCGCAGACGCGCTTGCTCGCGCCGGGCGGCTTCGTCCGGCGCACCAAGCAAGGCGATATTGCCCGCCGCCACCCGGTCCGCAACCCGGCCGAAATCGTCAAGGTCGGCGGCGCGGAACACGGTGCGACGCGCGACCGCCATCCCCATGCCCGGATCGAGGGCACGGGCCGGCAAAGCCGTCTCTCCGAAGGAGGCTCCCGGCAGCCTGCGCGGGCCAATACTGGTGAACCGGGCGAAGTCTCCATCCACGGCGGCGATGTCCCTGCCCATGAGCGCTGCACAACATATAGTTGGCTACGCGGCCAAATGCAACAAGATAAAGGGAATTGATGGCCCCCGAGTCCGCTGGGAACCCCAGCCTCGCCCGCATGCGCCGATCCCTGCGATGCCTGTTCCGGCAAGGTCGGGCTACGCGGCCGCGGACATCTGCGAGGCCTGGCCACGCCGCTTTTCGGGAAGCACGCCCTGGCGTCCCGCCAACGGCAGGTGGCCGCCTGCCGCACGCCAGCCTCGCCGGATCATGCGGTCCGGCGAAGCCCGCTGCCATGCGACCCCAGGCGACACCTGCTCAAGTCCCGCCGTCCGAAGCCGTCCCGGTCACGCGACCGCGTCGCTGTGCGGCGGAGCGACTACCCCCTGCCGCCGCCACCCGGAAAACCGCCCGGCAAGGCATGCTTCGACGAGCCATAGCTATCCGCCGCTCGCCGCAACGCCGCCGCGACCCGCCCCAGAACGCTGTCCCAATCGCCCGGCCTCGGCTGCCGGAAGATCCGGAGCGTCGGATACCAGGGGCTATCCTCCCGCCCGGTCAGCCAGCGCCAGCAATTGTCGAAGCGGTTGAGCAACCAGACCGGCTTGCCCAGCGCCCCGGCGAGATGCACCGGGGCGGTATCGGCCGAGATTACCAGATCCAGGTTGGCGATCACCGCGGCCGTGCCGGCGAAATCGGAGATTCCCTCCATCAGGTCGATCAGCGGCGAACTGGCCGGCCTGGCAAACCCCGATTCTTGCAGGCAGACGAACCGCACCCCCGGCACCGGCCACAGCGGCGCCAGACGATCCGGGTCGAGCGAACGGCGCTGGTCGAACTCCGTATCCGGATTGCCGGCCCAGGCGATGCCGACACGCAGCCCGTCCGGTGCTTCCTCAGCAAGGCGCACCGCGACCGAAGCAGCCTCCTCGGGGTCGGCACGAAGATAGGGCGTCGTGCCCGGAATACGCGCAAGCGTCGTCCCGAACGCCAGCGGCAGGCTCAGCATGGGGCAGTGCCAATCGAATCGGGGCAGCTTGTCACCGCGCGGGACCAGCGCTTCGACCCCACCGAGCGTACCCAGCAGGCGGATAAGCGGCGCCGGCGCCTCCACGATCACCCGCATGCCGCGTGCATGCGCCAGCGGCGCATAGCGGCAGAACTGGATCATATCGCCGAAGCCTTGCTCGGCATGGATCAGCAAAGTCTGCCCGGTCGCCGCCTCGCCCCGCCACAACGGCCTCCCGAATTCGCGGCGCGCGCCGGCGACCGGCTTCAGGCGCGACCGCCATTCGTATTCCTGCCAGCCGGCTGCCATGTCACCGGCCAGAAGCAGGGCGATCGCGAGGTTGACGTGCGCATCCGGATCGTTCGGGCGCAACCGGACGGCAGACTGGAAGCAGCCGAGCGCGGCGGCCGGATCGGCGTTCCGCATAAATGCGACCCCCAGCCGGGTGAAGGCCTCGGCCCAATCCGGCCGCAGCGCCAGGGCTTGGCGATAGGATGGGATCGCCTCCTCCGGCCGCTCCAGTGCCAGCAGCGCCTCGGCCAGGCTCAGATGCGCTTGCGCGTCGTTCGGGCTGTCCGCCAGCAGCCGGCGGTAGCACGCCGCGGCTTCCTCCATCCGGCGCTGGCGCAGCAGCACGGCGGCGAGATTGTTCCAGGCCTCCCGGTAGTCCGGCCTGGTCTCGATCGCCCGGCGGAAACACGCCGCCGCTTCATCAAGCCTTTCTTGCTCTATCAGGACCGTGCCGAGATGCTGGTGGCCCTCGGCGAAAGCGGGGTCCTGCTCGATCGCGCGGCGGTAACTGGCCGCCGCGTCGTCCAGCCGCCCGAGCGACTCCAGCACATGGCCCAAATTGTCGTGGAACAAGGAAATATTCAGCGCCACGCTGATCGCCTGGCCGATCAGGTCCAGGGCCAGGTCGAACCGCTGCGTCTCGTGTGCCAGCACCCCCAGCAAATGCAGGGCGTCCGCATTTCGTGGATCGGTCGCCAGGATCTGGCGATAAACACGCTCGGCTTCGTGCAGGCGGCCGTTCCGGTGGTCGTGCAAGGCCGCTGCCAGAGATTGCCCCACGTTACCCGTCATGGCCTGGGTTGATCCGCCCTCTGCCCGCGTGGATCGCGGTCATTTGGCGACCATGCAGCCGATCAGCCCTACATGGATAGAAGGCCGGGGAACGCCGGGTCGAGGATGGCCAAATCGAGAATCCCGGGCGCGAGAATGCCCGCACCGAGATCGCAGGGCTCGGGGCCATGACGGGAAACAGACGTGCCGCCCCCACAGGCGCAAGAGCGCGCCTGCACCCGGTACCGGATGCCGGCCGCAGCAACGTCGATCCGAACGCCAGGCTAATCCGCGGCGAGCGCCATCTGGCGGCGGGCGATTGCCTTGCCGCAATAATCCTCCACGGCCTCGGCGACCGCATCGGCATGGTTGGCGAACACGTGGTCGGCGCCGGTGAACACGCGGTAGTCCACGTGCACGCCCTTCTGCGTGTTCAGCTTGTCCACCAGCTTCCGCACCGAGGGCTCGGGCACCAGCTCGTCGGCGTCGCCATGGATCATCAGCCCGCCGCACGGGCAGGGTGCCAGGAAGCCGAAATCGTAGTGGCTGGCCGGCGGGGCAACGCTGACCCAGCCCGAGATCTCCGGCCGGCGCATCAGAAGTTGCATCCCGATGAAGGCCCCGAACGAATAGCCGGCAATCCAGAGGCCGCCATGGTTGGGATTCACCGCCTGCATCCAGTCCAGCGCTGCCGCGGCGTCGCCAATCTCGCCGATACCGCCATCGTACCGGCCCTGGCTGCGGCCCACCCCGCGGAAGTTGAACCGCATCACCGAGCACCCGAGGCGCTGGAACGCCTGGTACATTGTATAGGTGATGCGGTTGTTCATGGTTCCGCCGTGCAGCGGATGCGGGTGCAGGATCAGCGCCACAGGGGCGCCGGGTTCCTTGGAATGGTGGTAACGGCCTTCAAGCCGGCCATCCGGCCCGGCAAACATCACTTCAGGCATGGCAATCCCGAAACCTGTTTCTGTCTTTCGCTTTCGCTGGCTTTGGCGCGGGATCGTCCTCCCCGGCGCTCGAAGCCACCGCCCCAGTCACTCCAACGCGGCATCACTTCAACGCGACGCCAATCGAACGCAACGTCAATCCAACGCAACGCCCGCCCCCGAAAACATCCGTCCCGCTTGTATGTCGGGCCACCAAATGGGAACGCCATCTCACCAGTTCAGTTCCCTGTGACCCGGCTTCCCCAGAATAGTTGACCTAGGGGGTCGGAAATCATAGCCTGCCCAACCAAGGGCTGAATGCCACGAAGATCGCCTCCTCCGCCTCCAACCACCCTCTGCCCAACCGCCACCCCCTGGGGTGGGCTGCTCGTCAGGGTTTAGGGAGTATAGAGGAAGTGGTGCGATCTTTCATAACGGAATTGTCGCATGGCTTACATGTTCTTGCGTGAACTGATCCGCACATACCGTGAACGCGATCCTGCCGCGCGTTCTTCGGCCGAGGTATTGCTCTGCTATCCCGGCGTGCACGCCGTGCTGTGGCACGGGCTGTCGCATTGGCTGTGGAATCATGGGTTTTTGCTAGCAGGACGATTCTCGTCGCACATCGCGCGATGGCTCACCGGTATCGAGATTCATCCCGCCGCGAGACTCGGTCGCCGACTCGTGATTGATCATGGCATGGGTGTCGTGATCGGCGAGACGGCTGAGATCGGCGACGATTGTTACCTCTACCATCAGGTGACTCTCGGCGTCGCCCGCACCAGCGGCGGCAAGCGCCATCCCACGATCGGCAACAACGTCATCATCGGCGCCGGTGCGAAAGTGCTCGGCCCGATCACGGTGGGCGACAATGCCCGCGTCGGCGCGAACTCGGTTGTGCTCGATCCGGTGCCGCCCGATACCACGGTCGTCGGCATGCCGGCCCGGCCGGTGGACCGCAAGCTCACGCGCTCGACCACGCCGCATTTCGATCCCTACGGCATGCCGTGCGACGACAGCCTCGATCCGGTGCTCCGCGACCTGGAGGGGTTGCGGGCAGAATTGACCGAAGTCGAGGCCCGCGTCGCCCGCCTCGCTGCGTCGCAGGCACAGTCGCGGCAGGCGGCGGAGCAGCGAATGCCGGCAGGGCAATAGGATGCAGCTCTCCACCCGCGGCCGCTACGCCGTGATGGCCATGGTGGACCTGGCCACCCGCCAGGCCATCGGCTGTGAATGCGGCCCGATCTGCCTGGCGGAAATCGCGGCACGCCAGCAGCTCAGCCTCGCCTACCTGGAGCAATTGTTCGGCAAGCTGCGGCGGGCTGGCCTCGTCGCGTCGGCGCGAGGACCGGGCGGAGGCTACCGGCTCGCCCTGGCCTCCGATACCATCACCGTCGGCGCGATCGTCGGCGCGGTGGAGGAGCAAATCCAGGCCACCCGATGTCATCCCGGCGCTGGCGGCTGCATGGCGGCGCCACGCGCGGAGGGCCTCGGCGAGCGCTGCCAGACCCACGATCTATGGGCGGAGCTGAGCAAGCAGATCGCGTTGTTCCTGGATGGGGTTACCTTGGCGGACGTGGTGACCGGCCGCGTCGTGGGCCGCGCCGTGCCATTGACGGAGACCCAGGCAGCGGCTGCGACCGAGCCGCTCGCGGCGGACTGAGGCAGGCTCCGGGCTTTACGGCGTATGCATTATCTTGATGCCAATGCCACCGAACCGCTGCGCACGCAGGCGCGCGACGCCGTCGCGGCCGCGCTTGATGTGACGGGTAACCCGTCCTCCGTGCATGCCGCCGGCCGCGCCGCGCGCCGCATCATGGAGGACGCGCGCGACTCGCTCGCGGCCCGGTTCGGCGGACGCGCGGCGGACCTGGTCTTTACCTCCGGCGGCACCGAGGCGGACGCGCTGGCGATCCACGCTCTGGGCGCCGGCCACCGGCTGATCATCGGCGCGACAGAGCATGATGCCGTGCGTGCCGCCGCCCGCGGCGCCGAGGTTCTGCCGGTGGATCGAAGCGGCGTTGCCGATCTCGACGCACTGGCGGCGCTGCTGGAGAATCGCCCGCCGGCGCTGGTCTGCCTGATGCTCGCCAACAACGAGACCGGCGTGGTGCAGCCCATCGCGGACGCCGCCGGGCTGTGCCGCCGTCACGGCGCACGGCTGCACGTCGATGCGGTACAGGCGGCGGGGCGGATGGCTGTGGACCTTCGCGCACTGGGCGCCGCCAGCCTGGCGGTGTCGTCGCACAAGCTGGGCGGTCCGGCCGGGGCGGGAGCACTGCTGCTGGCGCCCGACATGTCGTCGATCGCGCCACTGATCGCCGGCGGCGGGCAGGAGCGTGGGCGGCGCGGCGGCACGCCGCCCGTGGCCGTGATCGCCGGGTTTGCCGCCGCGGCCGCCGCATCGGGCGACGCGAGCGCTCTGGCCCCGCTGCGGGATGCCGCCGAAGCCGCCGCCGTGGCCTGCGGTGCCGTGGTCTGCGGGGCGGACGCCTCGCGGCTGCCGAATACGACCTGCCTGGCCCTGCCCGGCGTGCGGGCCGATGCCCAGGTGATCGCGCTGGATCTGGCAGGCGTGGCGGTCAGCGCGGGTGCCGCCTGCAGCTCCGGCAAGGTTGCCGCGAGCCACGTGCTCGACGCGATGGGGTTTGGCGCGTTGGCAGGGCAGGCGATCCGCGTGTCGTTGCCGTGGAACGCAACTTGGGCGGATGTCGCCGCGTTTGCGGAGGCATACACGAAAGCCGCTGCCGCGCTTCGCGAGAAAACCGCACCTGTGCGCCGCACGGGCGAGGTTATACCAACCCGCTGAATGACCGACGTACGCGGCTGCGTTCCCCATGTCATTGCGAGGAGCGAAGCGACGAAGCAACCTCGGTCGAGCAGCGCTCAGACGAGCGTGCGCCCCGCGATCGAGGTTGCTTCGTCGCTTCGCTCCTCGCAAAGACATGCGGGCGGCAGCCACGAGTCAGCCATTTGGCGGTCTGGTATTACTGCTGCATCCCCTGCAGCCGAATGAGCCCGTCCGGCACTTGCTCGAACCCGGTGAGCGTCTTCTTCATTCCGACGATGTTCTTCGCCGTCCACAGATAGATCAGCGGCAGGTCCTGCCGCTCCTGCGCCCATACCCTGGCATAGAACGCGCGTCGCTGGCCGATGCCGGCGACGGTGCGCGCGTCGTCCAGCGCCTTGTTCACGGCCGCGTTGCTGTAATGGCCGTAGTTGAACGTGCCGCCGGTGTGTAGCATTTGCCACATGTTGCCATCCGGATCGGCGCGGCCCGACCAGCCGATGAGATAGGCCTGGAAATCGCCGGCATATCCCGCCTGCAACGACGAGGCGAACTCCATCACGCGCAGCTTGACGTCGAATCCCGCCTCGGCGGCCATCGCCTGGATCACTTCGCCGGCCTGCTGAACGTCCGACCCGTTGGTGACGGTCAGGACCACCGGTACCGGCAGCGCCACGCCGGCCTGCTTCAGCAGCGCCTTCGCTTGCGCCACGTCGCGTGCCGGCGGCTGCACGTCCTGGAAGAAAAACGGCGAGCTGGGCGGGTTGGCCTGCGCGGTCGGCGTGAACATGCCGTTGTAGACCACCTGGATCAGCGCCGTGCGGTCCACCGACAGCTCGAACGCCCGTCGCACCAGTGCGTTCTGTCCCAGCGTGGTCTTCGCCGCCGGTCCGTTACCCGTATTGATGGTGATGCCCTCATAAGCCAGCGAATCGTCGATGGCGACCTTCAGCCTGGGGTCTTTCCGGACCGCGGGCACGTCGGTCGGCAAAATGTACTCCACCAGATCGAGCGCGCCTGCCTGCAGATTTGCCAGCCGCACGGCGGAATTCGGATTTGGCAGGTAGACCACTTCGTCGAAATGGATCGCCTTGGCGTTCCAGTAGCCGGGGAAGCGTTGCAGCACGATGCGGTCCTGCGCCACGCGTGAATCGAAGCTGAATGGCCCCGCGCACACCGGATGCAGGCCGAACTTGTCGCCGGCCGCCTCGGCTGCCTTGGGCGCGATCATGATGCCGGCGCGATCGGTGAGCTGCGCCAGCAACTGTGCCGCCGGCGCTTTCAGGGTGAGCCGCACGGTCAGCGGATCGATGATGTCGATCGATTCGATGGCATTGATCTCGCCGCGGCGCATGCTGCCCTTGATGGTCAGGTCGCGCATCAGCTTGTACTTCACCGCGTCGGCATCGAGCTTCTCGCCGTCCTGGAACAACACGTTGGGCCGGATGTGAATGAGAAGGTGCGTGGGGTCCTGCCATTCATAACCGGTGGCAAGTTGCGGCACGATATTCAGGTTCGCGTCGATATCGAACAATTTGTCGCACAGGCCCGCGAACACGATGCGCCCGACATAGGAAGAGCCCAGCGTCGGATCGAGCAGATCCGGGTCTTCGCGCAAGCCGATATGCAGCACGCGCGGCTGGGCCATGGCCGCGGCGGCAAACGACAGGGAGCAGAGCAAGGCAAGGATGATGCAGCGGATCGAACGACATCCATCACGGCCAGGCCTGACCCGGCCATCCGCGTACCCCTGCTCGAGTGGCGCCTTCCGTGCGCGCGCCGGGGCAGTTGGCAGGGTCAAGCCCTGCCACGGCGAGAACGAATTGGCGCCCAACCGGAACGCAATAGTCGCACGTCTCATCGTTCTCCCCTTCGTCGCGAATTATGCAGGCGGCACGCAGTCCCGGGCAATCGCGGCGTCGATCACCGCGCGGTCGAACACGCCCCACGGGCTGTCGGTGCCCGGCAGGAAGCGGCGGAATACCGCGTAGCGCTCCCGGCTGACGCGATACAGGCGCCACAGCTCCGCCAGCGGATCGGCATGATCGTCGGCGCGGATGTCGAGATCGGGATACGGATCGCGCGCGCAGATTTTCAACGCCGCCGATTGCCTGCCGCGCTTGTCGCCCCCGGCCGCCTCGCCGGCCTGCATCGCGGCAAGCAATCGTTCCGCCAGCGTGCCCGTTGCGGCCAGGTACGACGCCATCGTGCGCTGCACCACCTGCGGGCCGGCCAGCATGTTGCCGGCAACCGAGACGTTATCGGCCCGCACGTGCCCGGCCCACGCGACGCAGTTCGCGCCGGTGTGCTGCGCGATGCGTCCCGCGGCATCGAGGATATGGAACTGGCGTTGGTCCGCACCCGGATCCGGCGCGACCAGCGACGACAGCACGGCCTCTGCCGCTTCGCCATCGCGCAGGCGGGGCATGGCATGCACGGCATACATCGGGTTGACCAGCGCCTGGGTGGCAAGCGCGGCGACGTTGCCCTCGACATGCGGGCAGATCGCGCCCACGGCGAAGAAGCGCGAGGCAACCGCGACGCCAAACGCGCCGGTCGCCGGATCACGGGCGAGAATCGACCAGGTCATGCGTGTATCTCCCTGCCGGGCCGCGATCGTTGCACCGTGATGCCGCCCGCGCCAGGGATGTCGACAACCGCGACGCCAACAACCGCGACGCCAACAACCGCAATGCCAAAACCAGGATGACAAAAACCTGGACGCCAACAACCGGGACGCCAAAACCCGGATGCCAAAACCGGGATGGCAAAAACCTGTTGCCGCGCCTTGCGGGAGTTTGCATCATCGCAGCACGAGCGATGGCAGGGGCAGTGGCGCGCGACGATGCGCGGACTGCGGCGGATCAACGCGCCCGTCCTGCCGACGGCGAACGCCGAAACGTGCCCGACGACACAGCGCGCCTGCCAAAAACGATAACGTCGCCAACGGGAGGATTCCATGCTGGAGCTGCTGGAACGCCAACAGTCGCTGACCATCAATCAGTACAAGATCTTCGCCGCCGGCGTGATCGCGACCATGCTGGATTTCTTCGACTTCTTCCTGATCAGCTTCGTGCTGGCGTTCTTCGTCCGCGATTGGCACCTGACCTACGGTCAATCGGCGCTCATCCTGCTGTCGTCCGGCGTCGCGGCGATTCCCGGCGGCTGGGTCTTCGGTCGCCTTGCCGACCGGATCGGCCGCCGCAAGGTCTTCATCATCACGGTGGTGACCTTCTCTGTTGCCACGGGCCTGATGGCGCTCACGCCGGAGCGAGGCTGGATCTACCTGGTCGCCATGCGCTTCATCGTCGGGCTGGGCGTCGGCGGCATGGCGCCATGCTCGCTGACCCTAGTCCAGGAGTTCGTTCCCTCAAAGAAACGTGGCCTGATCGGCGGGCTCACCACCGGATTGCTGCCGGCCGGACCGATGCTGGCGGCCCTGTTGAGCGCCTTCCTCGGCCCCGTCATCGGCTGGCGCGGCTTGTTCGCGATCGGGCTGCTGCCGGCGCTGATGGGGTTGGTGATCCAGGCATGGGTGCCGGAATCGCCGCGCTGGCTGATAACGCAGGGCCGCATGGACGATGCCCGCCGGGCGCTCGCCTGGGCGCTGCGCATCGACCCCGCCGCGATCACGCTGCCCGCGGTGCTGCCGCCGGCCCAGCCGCCCGTGCCGTGGAGGGAATTGTTCCGCTATCCGCGCAGCATCGCCGTGGGCTGCCTCACCGGCCTGGCGCAGACCGGCGCGGTGGGATTGGCGCTGTGGGGCGTGGTGTTGTTCGTGCTGGTGCTGCGGGTGTCGCCGGCCGAGGCGTCTTACCTGACCATCTGGGTCAGCCTGATCGCGATCCCCGGCCGCGCGTTCGGTGCGTGGCTGTCCGACACCATCGGCCGCCGCTATGCCGGCGCGCTGACCGGATTGTGCGGCGCCGCGACGATGCTGATGGCCGGCTGCATGCACGATTGGTTCATCGGCGCGGTGTCGGTCTATTACCTGATGAACCTCGCCCAGTCGTTCTTCGGCAACGGCAACTTCGCGGTGATCTTCCCGTACATGATGGAGCTGTGGCCGGCGAATTTGCGCGCGAGCGGATTCGGCCTGGTCTACGGCACCAGCAATTTGGGAAAATTCATCGGTCCGGCCGGATTGGCGCTGATCGCGGGCGCGTCCAACTACCTCACCCCGAAGGCCACGATGGACGCGATCATCCCCGCGTTCATCTATTTCGCCGCGTGGTACCTGGTGGGGGTCGCGGCGTTCATCGGCATCGGCATCGAGACGCGCGGGCGCACGCTGGAGGAACTCGACATGGCCCTGGCCCGGCCGGCGGCGGTGAAGGTGGCGGCGCGGTAGCCGCCCGGCCGTCACCGCACCGCCAGCACCAGCTTCCCGCGCAGGTGCCGGCTTTCGCTGACCCGGTGCGCCGCCGCAACATCGGCCAGCGGATAGAGCGTGATCGGCGGCGGCGTCACCGCGCCCGCCTCGACCAGTGCGATCATGCGCAGCAGATGCGCCCGGTCGCGCGCGACCGCCGGGCGCAGCGTCTGCACGTCGCTGCGCGGCGGCTGGAACCCGGGCGGCGCCGGCGCGACCCACACCAGCCGCCCGCCCGGCTTCAGCACCGCATAGCAGCCCGGCCGCACGTCGCCGCCCACGGTATCGAACGCCACGTCGCAGCCGCTGACGGTCTTGGCAAAATCCTCGGCACGGTAATCGATCGCGCGGTCGGCCCCGAGGCTGCGTACGTAATCCAGGTTGCCCGCGCTGGCCGTGGTGATCGCCGTTGCGCCGAGATGTTTCGCGAGCTGGATCGCGAAGCCAGCGACCCCGCCGGCACCGCCGGTGATCAGCACGGTCTCGCCGGCTCGCAGCTTCGCGGTGTCTTCCAGCGCCCATTCCGCGGTGATGCTGACCAGCGCCATGGCGGCAGCCTGCGCGTGGCTCAGGCTGTCGGGCTTGCGCGCGATGATCGCGGCCTTGATCGCCAATTTCTCCGCGTAGGCGCCTTCCTTGCCGGCATCCAGCACGCCGAACACCGCATCGCCGACAGCGAACTCGGTCACGCCGGCACCGAGCATGCTCACCACGCCGGAGAAATCGCGGCCCAGGATATAGGGGAAGCTCAGCTTGCTGTCGTAGCTGCCCAGCCGCACTTTATAATCGGCGGCGTTGACGCTGGCGGCATGCACGTCCACCACCACCTCGCCGGGGCCGGCGACCGGATCGGGCGCCTCGCCGAGCACCAGCTTTTCCGGCCCGCCATGGCCGGTCAGCAGAGCAGCTCTCATGGTTCTTCTCTCTGTTAGGGCCAAATTTCGCAAGGTTGCATCGACCCGTGCCGTCGCGGACGGGCCGTAGAAGAGTGGAACCACAGATGCACACCGATGCGGCGGAGTCCAGTTTGGAGCGTCAATGCCCGCCGAACCATTGCTCGCGGCGGGGACGCTGGTTCGGCCCATTGCGGCGGTAGCACCACGGCACCGGCTACAGCCCGAATCGACCCATCTCGGCCGTCGGCCAGTCCAGCGGGCGATACCAAGGGTGGTAATCCACCTGCGTCGTCCATCGGCTGCTTCGCATCAATCTCGGGCGCTCGAGCAGGCCAGCGCTGTTCCCGACAGCAGACACGACGCCGGCGAGGTTCTTCTGCCTGACCCGGAGCGGGATGAGCGTGCGTCACTGGGGAAGTTCCTCCAGGAGCGCTTTCGCAGCGCGTAAGTCGGGTGCCGCGAAGCCTTCGGTGAAGCGGTCATAGACCGGCGCCAGAATTTGTCTCGCTTCTTTGTGGCGGTTCCGGGCCATCCGCAAGCGCGCGAGGCTCATGGCCAGCCGGAGTTCCCAGAACAAGGCGTCCTGTTCGCGGGCCACTTCAAGTCCTGCATGCAAGCATTCTTCCGCCACCCAATCATCTGGATTGCGCAGAGCCAGAAGTTGGCCTTTGCTTCGCAACGTTTCCGGCTGGTACAGCCGGTTGCCTGTCTCCTCCGCGAAGCGCAGCGCCGCGTCAATTTCGGCGAGGCCCTCATCGATGCGGCCAATAACGCCCAGAGCAGCGGCAAGCCTCGCCTGAAAAAACGGATAATAGAGTTCATAGCTTGCGTCGCGCAGGCCAGTCAGACCGCGGCGAAGCAGATCAAGTCCGACATCGACGTCGCCCCGCCCAATTGCCACGTCGCCCCGCACGCACAGCCCGAGAGCGATGAATGGACCCAATGCATGCCTGGAGGCATGTTCGACGAGTTCGTTATTGTAACGGACTGTGAGTTCGATTTCGCCCAGGCACGGAAAGACAAAGCCGGCGGTCCATGCGAGGTTGACGCAAAGCATCACGGGAGAGTTTGTACCGCGCGCCTGTTCGACCGCGTCCACGCCCGACCGCACCGCGGTATCCAGGAGGCCCTGCGCCAGGGTGCTGATCGCGATCCGGCTGGCGCCGGTCGGCGACAGACCGAAGACGAAGCGGATCATGTCCCGCCGGCGGTAATCGGCAGGATATTGTTCGACTGCGCGCCGCACCCGCTCGAGCGCTTCAGGGTGCGCGCCGCGATAGACCTGCGTGATACCGACCCAGAAATCGACGACCGCCCGGGATTGCGCATCCCCGAAGCCGGCAACCTTCTCGAATTGTCGAGCCAGAGCGAGGGCGTCATCGAGTGCCGACCTGCGGATCGAGTATAGCCAGAGATAATGCGTCGCGCGCTGCAGATAATCGAAATCCGCGAATTTCCGCGCGAGCACGAGCGCCCGCGTGAGCGCCTCGCGGACCTGATCATCCATGCCCTTTATAAGGAGCAGAGATGTTCCGAGACTGAACTGGAGTGCCATTTCATGGCGCGTGTCCACGAGGTTCCCGATCCGTGCGAGCGCCTTGCCGGCCCACTCGCAGGCTTCCGGCACCAACGACGCGGCGATCCAGAAGTCCGTCACGGTCGCGGCGAGCGTGACGCCGAGGTCGCCGTCACCGCCAGGCGAAAAGGCCCAGTTCAGCGCGGCTCGGAGATTGTCAACCTCAACGCGGAAGCGCTCGAAGTCATCGAGCGCGGCCTGAAGCTGCCCGGCGCTTCCGATCGGTGCGAATAACGCGAGACAGTATTCCGCGTGCCGTCGCGCTGCCAGCCAGGTTTCGCCCGCGTCCGCAAGCTTTCCGAGCGCGTAGACACGAGTCGTTTCCAGCAAATGCCAACGCGCACTCACATCGCGGTCCAGCGTGACCAGGGACTTCGCGACGAGATTGCCGATGCTCTCAAGGACGGAGGCTCGATCGGTGGAGCCACCGTTCGCCACCGCGACGATCGCCTCGACGGTGAATCCGCCGGCGAAGACGGCCAGATGAGTCAGCAGCCGCTGTTCCGCTTCCGGCAGAAGCTCATAGCTCCAATCGAGTACCGCCCGCAGGGTCCGATGCCGCGGCAGCGCGGTGCGGCGTCCACTCGTCAACAGGGCAAAACGGTCGTGTAAATGTGTGAGGAGCGGCTGTATGCCAAACGTTGCGGCCCGCGCTGCTGCGAATTCGATCGCCAGCGGGATGCCATCGAGATGGCGGCAGATCGCGGCAATGCTCGGGAGTTCGCCGGCATTCGGCGAGAAACTCACGTCCGACGCTTTGGACCGGGTGACGAACAGCTCGACCGCGCTGCTATTCAAAATATGCTCTGCGTCATCCTGCCCGGCAGCGGGAACTTCCAGCGGCGGCACGCGATAGACATGCTCTCCTTGAATCCTGAGGGTTTCGCGGCTCGTTGCGATGATCGTGGTGTGCGGACAGTGCTCCAGAAGCGTTTCGGCCAGCGTCGCGACCACCTCGATGAGGTGTTCGCAATTATCCAGGATCAGGAGTAGCTGTCTGTCGCCTATGAAACGTGCGATGGTTTCGGGCGTGACGCTGGTGAGCTGGGTCGGTACTTTGAGCGTACCAGCCACCGCCGTTGATACCAGGCCAGGATCGGACAGCGAGGCTAACTCGACGGACCAACCGCCGCCGGCGTACTCCCCCACGACGCCGCGGGCGGCTTTCAGGGCGAGGCTGGTTTTGCCTATGCCGCCGGGTCCGGTAAGAGTTACGAGACGATAGGCAGAGATGAGGTCTCGCAACCGTGCCACTGCCGCTGTTCGACCAATGAGGCGTGTCACAGGTGCAGGAAAATTGGTCAACGGAGATTCGCCGTCGACCCGAATCCGCTGCACACCGACCGGAGGCTTCGCCGCGTCGTGGCGGCGGACGGTCCAGTCACCCAGCAGGCGATAGCCGCGGCGCGATTCGGTTTTCATCAAATTCCGATGGGGACCAAGCGCCTTGCGGACCGCCATCGCATGAACATGCAGCGTGTTTTCCGTGACGGTAGCGCCCGGCCAGATGCGATCCATCAGCTCATCTTTGGTAACGATCTCGCCGACCGACCGGGCGAGAATTTCGATGACCTCGAAAGCCCGGCCACCAACCGGCACGGCGGAGCCAAGGACCCGAAGTTCGCGGCGGGCCAGGTCGATCTCGCACTCACCTGAGGCGAGAACCAGCCGGATGTGCTCGTCGGGCATCTACGCGGTCCGTCATGTGGCTTCGTCTACACTGTCTGTCGATAAGCTTACAGCATTGCGGTGGCAGCGTACGGACGAATTCCCGGAACGCAAGCGGATTCGGCCGCAACGGATTTGCCGTTGCGACGTGGGCCGGCGCTGCCGGGTCGGCGGTTGCTATAGTGAACAGGAAGGCTAACAAAGGTCGTCCTTGAGTGCTTTGGCGGCTTGCAGATTCGCCGTTTTGGACATTTCGTCCCGCACGCTCTTCGTGCCGATTTTCATCAATCGCTCGGGCAACGCGGCCATCGAGCGCTTCGCGACATCCGGCGGGAACGCCAAAGCGGCAGGACACAGATGTCAATCTCTATGACAGATCGTCTGCTTTCATGGCTGGACCGCCGAAAGCCGCCATTCCGCTCCCGACCAAGGTTCGATATTGGGTGAATGTGGGATTCCGCACGTCGCTGACCGAAACCGGACCGTCCACCTCCCACCCACTGCTGCCAGAGTGGGCTGCCAGAGCAACGTCCGCTGTTGAAAACTGCCGCCGACCGCTGGAACGACCACCATGGGCGCAGGAGTTGTGGCGTCAGGTCCCCCTCCCCGATCGGCCCTACCGCATGGCGGAGGTGCGAGCGGTTTAGCCCAATACATTTTTCGCTCACCGGCGCGGCTTCCGGCTCCGGCGGCTGCGTTCGGAGGTTCGTGCGCCGCGCCGCCAAGCGAAAAACGCTCTTCATTATCACTCAAGGGAGAACCATAAAATTGTCGAAGTCAAGGATTTTCAAAAGAACTTCCGTGTTCCACATAACGAACTTGAAACCGCGCCCACGACGTCGAGATCGTCGATCACCGCTGCGCCTGGGCCGGTTCTTCGGCAATGAGCCCGAGTTCTGGCTGGCCATGCAGGCAAGTCATGATCTGGCGATGTTGCGGGCGACTGTTGGACCCAAGATAGAGACAGACGTGGAGGTCGTCGCGTAAAAGGGAGATCAACATGGCTATCAGGCGCGAGGATCTGGCAACCACCGACTTCGGAGACGACGTAACCGGCGAGCGCCTGGCCCATGTCACGGCCGGCGACGTGCTGCGACATGAATTCATGGAGCTGCTCGGCACCGGTCTGGTCGCCGCGATCCGCAAACAAGCCGGCCTTTAGGAGGCGATTGAGATCGTGCGCTATCCCATCGTGATCGAACCCGGCACCGACACCACGGCGTTCGGCGTCATCGTGCCGGACCTTCCCGGCTGTTTCTCCGCCGGCGACAGCCTGGACGAGGCTGTCCTCGGCGCCGAGGAAGCGGCAGCCGCCTGGATCGATGCAGCGCTTGACGCCGGCGAGGCGATCCCCACGCCGTCGAGCCTGGATGCCTTGCGCCGGAACCCGGATTACGCGGGGTGGATGTTCGGCATCATCACGCTGGATGCCGCACTCCTCGACGACACCATCGAGCGGGTGAACATCACACTGCCCCGGCGCGTACTGCGGCGTCTCGATGCACTGGCCCGGGCGGCCGGCGAGAGCCGTTCCGGCTACATCGCACATCGGACACTGGAGACGCCAGGCCGGCACCCACGTTAGCCACAAACTTTTTTTCGTGAGCCAGATTGACAGGCCCTCCGTCCTGTGGGATACTGATCCCATGAACGCAGCAGCAGCCACCACATCCGATCGCGCTGCCCAACCCCCCTCATCGCGGGCTTGGGCCCGCGCCTCCGCAACCCTTAACGCCTTCGCCGGTCTTGTCGCCCTCGTTTTCACTCTCATCCGGTATGGCAAGACCCACGCCGTCACGATCCGCGCCCATATCGCGGAACTCGGCCGCGGCCTGGCCGGCAGGTTCTTCGGAACCGCCGCGATACTGGCCGGCACTCACCCCAACTTCGCTAACACCGCAGAATATGCCGCGGCGTCGCGGGACGTATTGCTCGTCCCGATCGACCGCCCCGGCTCTCTCACGCAGTTCATCGCGGAGGTTGACCGGCGCAAAGCGCCTGCGTCTCGTGTCGAGACGCCGCGCTTTGAGGCGCCGCCGGAACACCAACGCCCCGACTCTCTTTCGGCGGAAGAGCAGTCGAGCGATCGTGCACCGCCGCACGCAGCGTCAGCCGAATGTTCATCGCCGCAAGCCGGACCATGCCCGGCTTCAGGCGAAACATTCGAGCGGATCGAAACCGCGCCAGCCATGCAATGGCCGGTTTCGTCACCGCCGGCGCGGGAGGTCGCAGCCGCAGCATTGCCCTGATCCAAATCGTTCCACAATAGCAATATACCCACGCGGGACCGGCCCATGGCCCCGCCGCGCCCATCCGCGTTTGCCGTCCCGCAACGGCAAGCGCACGCACGCGCGTACCCCCTCCTGAACGCCACCTCTACCGCCGCGGCAGGCGAGCAATCGCCGCACCCCCGACCCCCATCCACCGTGCATCGGCACGACCAACCAGCCCACCCTTTGCATTCCCACTTTCCTGCCCGGCCGGAGACCGGACGCGGCAGCGCCAATCCGTATCGCAATGCCACGCACATCGGCCCGCGGATTTACCTGCTCCCCACCACGCAATGCATCGGATGCGCCATCATCAGCACGCCATCCCGCCGCGCGGCATCGGTCAGCGCGTGCCACGTCCGCGTCTCCTCGGGCGACAACAACGACAGCACGTGATCCTCCCGATACCGCCAGATCGGCCCATCCGGCCGGTCCAGAGTCACCAGCGACGGGAAGCACACCAGCTCGGAGAATCCCGCCGCCCGCATCCGCCGGTACAGGCTTGCATCGGCGACCCCGCGAGGCCCCACCGATTGCGGCGGCGTATTGGCACGCGCGCGCAAGCCCTCCGGCAGAGTCAAATTCCACCATTGCGGCAGGTCGATCGCCCGCACCACCACGCCGAGCCGTCCGCCCGGACGCAGCACGCGCCATGCCTCGCGCAACGCCAGTTCCGCATCGCATTCCTCCAGCACCGTCACCGAGAACACGCAATCGAACGAGCCATCCGGGAACGGCAGCGCCTCCGCACTGCCGGGCAGAAACGCGATGGCGTCCCCCAATCCCTCCTCTGCCGCCAGCGCCTTCGCCTCGCGTTGCAGGAACGGGTTCACGTCCACCGCAGTCAGCGGAGAGTCCGGCCACAGCCGCGCTACCATGCGATCCAGAGCACCGGAACCGCTGCCGATGTCCAGGATAGCTTCCCCCGCACGCGGTGCCATCTGCGACAGCAGCGTGCGCACCATGGCGCGATAGCTGGGCGCGCGGGCCCTGTCCTCCAGCGCGGCGATGCCCCCCAGATGCCGCCCACCCAGCGTCACCACCGAAAACCGCCGCGCCAGCACCGGTATCGCCGCCTCCCATTGCGACGGCGCCAGGAAGAACGGCAGCAGGACCAGTGCCGGACCGCTGCCCTGGATGCGGTAGGACACGCCGGCAACATCACCCTCCGGCGCCACGGCGCGCGGCGTGTCCGCACGGAACCGGTCCAGGAAGCTACCCATCCAGCCGGTGATCGCGCCGGTCCGGTCCGCCACAACGTCCGCCCAGCCGGGCGCCAGATAGCCCGCCAGCACCTGCCGCTCCGCACCCGGCAGCCGCGCCAAAGCCCGCGCGGTGACTGCGTCGGTCAGGTCGCCGTCGCCGGCGATCATCAGCACGCGCCCGGCGATACCGGCGAACGGCGCCGGATCGAGCCGCGACGGCACGCACAGCACCACCCCCGCCGCACGCTCCGGTGCATCCGCCACCAAGGCGGCGACATCACCCGCCATCTGCGCCGCCACGTGCGCGGCACGGATGCCCAGGTGGTTCCACAACGCCGCCAACCGCTGCGCCAGGGTCAACGCGGGATCGTCCATGCCGCCTTCCCTCGATTGACGCATCGCGCCCCTGCTTTCATTGTTGCCAATGATTCATCTCGAGGACTCCCGCACGATGGTCCTGAGCCGCACGACCCGAGTCAACTTCCTGATCGGCAACGGCCACTTCCTCTCCCATTTCTACGTACTGTGCCTGCCGCCCTTGTTCCTGGTCTGGCGGAACACGTTCGGCGTGTCCTTCGCCGAGGTAGGCCTGGTCGTCGCGCTGATGTCGGGCACCACCGCGATCCTGCAGACCCCGGTGGGGTTCCTGGTGGACCGCCTGGGCGCGCGCGCTTTCCTGGTGGGCGGCACGCTGCTGATGTGCCTGTCGATGGCGGCCATGGGGTTCGCCACCAGCTTCTGGCAGATCCTGGCGCTGGCGGCATTGTCCGGCGTCGGCAATTCGGTGATCCACCCCTGCGACTACGCGATCATCACCGGCTCGGTGGACCACGAGCGCATGGGCGCATCCTTCTCGCTGCACACGTTCAGCGGCAACATCGGCTTTGCCGCCGGCCCCCCTGTCATGGCATTGCTGGCTGTCTCGATGGGCTGGCGCGCGAGCCTCGTGCTCGTGGGACTGGTCGGCATTCCCGTGGTGCTGGCAATCCTGCTGCAAAGCGCGATCCTGAAAGATCAGGTCCACCACGAACCACAGCATGCCGGCGAGGCGCTCACCGGCCGCGCCTTGCTGTTGTCGCGCACCATTCTTCTGTTCTTTGGCTTCTATCTTTTGGGATCGATGGCATCGGCAGGTGTGCAGGCGTGGCTGATCACCGTGCTGCATACCGTGAAAGCGATGGATATCGCGCTCGCCTCGGCAGCGTTGACCGGATTCATGCTGGGCACCAGCCTGGGCGTATTGCTCGGCGGCTGGTTCGCCGATGCCTACCGCGCATACGTGCAAGGCCTGGCGGTGGGGCTGATCATCTTCTCGGCTGCGCTGCTGCTGGTTGTGGCGCTGCTGCTGCTGCCGGCCGCGGTGGTGATCGGGCTGATGTTCGTCGCTGGCGTGGCAATCGGCTCCAGCCGAACGCCGCGCGACGTGATGCTGAAAGACGCATCGCCGCCCGGGCAGATCGGCAAGGTGTTCGGCTTCGTCAGCGCTGGACTGCCGCTGGGCAGCGCCCTGACGCCGGTGCCATTCGGCGCCCTGATCGATCACCATCATCCGGAGCTCGTGCTGATCCTGGTGGCCGCGCTATTGCTTGGAAGCCTGCTGTGCATGGGCAGCGCGCGGGCCTCGGCGCGGGCGGGCATCGTGGCGGTCGCGGCGGAGTAGGCCGCCCCACGACCTTCCCGCCCGGCCCGCTTCTCACTAGACAGGCTGCCGTGCAGCAGAGGGGGTGGACACATGGCTCGGCAGCTCAAGGTCGCGGTCCAGATGGACCCGATCGAGACCATCAACATCGATGCTGACTCCACCTTCGCCCTGATGCTGGAGGCGCAGAAGCGCGGCCATTCCCTGTGGCATTACGAAGTCCGCCACATGGCCCTGCGCGAAGGCGTGCAACGCCAAGGAGCGCGGCGCGAGGAACGCCTGGCCGCGCGTGCCCGCCCGGTGACGGTCGAACGCAAATATGGCGCTCATTACAAATTTGACGAAGCGGCGTGGCTGGATCTGGCCACCATGGACGTAGTGCTGATGCGCCAGGATCCGCCCTTCGACATGGCCTATATCACCGCCACCCACATGCTGGAGCACATCCAGCCCGGCACGCTGGTGGTGAACGACCCCGCCGCCGTGCGCAACGCGCCGGAGAAGCTGCTGGTCACGCATTTCCCCGACCTGATGCCGCCCACCATGATCACCTGGGATCTGGAAGCCATCCGCTCCTTCCGCCAGGCGCACAAGGACATCATCGTCAAACCCCTGTTCGGCAACGGCGGCGCCGGCGTGTTCCGCATCAAGCCGGATGACGAGAACCTGGCTGCGCTGTTGGAAATGCATTTCGCGCGCTCCCGCGAGCCGCTGATGTTCCAGCGTTATGAACCGGCGGTGCGGACGGGCGACAAGCGCATCATCCTGGTGGATGGCGAACCGATGGGCGTGGTGAACCGCGTGCCGGCGGAAGGCGAGGCACGATCCAACATGCATGTCGGCGGCCGTCCCGAGAAATGCACGCTGACCGCGCGCGACCGTGAAATCTGCGCGGCCATCGGTCCCACATTGAAAAGCCAGGGCATGATCTTTGTCGGCATCGACGTAATCGGCGACTGGCTGACCGAGATCAACGTGACCTCGCCCACCGGCATTCAGGAGATCGACCGCTTCGACGGCATCAACATCGAGGCGGCAATCTGGGACCGGATCGAGGCGAAGGTGGCGGCGTAATCGCGCGGCACCTCGACGATTCCTTAACCTTTCTCCCCTGAAATGCGAAACGCCGACCGGGATAGTCCCGGCCGGCATTCGACGGGAGAAAACTGATGCCGATTCGACTCAACCATCAGCTTCTCCTGCGGCGCAGTTTAGTGACCGTGATCATCAAGATCAAGGTCATTATCAAACGCCGCAACTCCCAACATGTCATTGCGAGGAGCAAAGCGACGAAGCGATCGCGATCATGCGGCGCATGCACGATCCAAACGTCTCCCGAACGGGATTGCCTCATCGCTCTGCTCTCGCAATGACACGGAAAGCAAGAGACGCCGCCTCCACAGTATCCGCCCGATTCTCAATTTGACGGACCTTACCCCTTCCCCCACCATGCCGCCATGGAACGGGGGCCACCAACCATGCGACATTTCGGCGTGCTGATCCCATCGACCAACACCACGGTCGAGATCGAATACACCCGCCTGCTCCCCGCCGATCTCCAAATGCATGTCGGACGGCTCGGCAAAGGCGGCAACACGCCGTTCTCGCCCAGCCTCGATGCGGATGTCGCCTACCAGGCCAGGTTGCTGGGCACCGCCAAGGTGGAGGTGATCGCCCTGGCACAAACCTCCGCCAGCCTGTTCTCGGAGGACTACGACGAACGCACCATCCAGACCATGCAGCAAGCCGCCGGTGTGCCCGCGCTGACTTCCGCCGTCGCCATCGGCCAGGCCGTGCGTGCACTGGGGGCGCAAAGCATCGCGCTGGTATCCCCCTATTCCGAAGACGTGATCAACCGCGCCAGGCGCTATTACGAAACGCGCCACGGGCTGCGCGTGGTGGCGATGGAACCGTTCGGCGCTACCGACGCTTATGCGATCGGCAAGCTCGGCCCCGAGAATGCGCGCGATGCCTTCGTCCGCATCAACCGGCCGGAGATCGACGTCCTCGTAGTGCCAGGCGGCAATTTCCCCACCATGGTGCATATCCCGCACTGGGAGCAGGAGTTCGGGAAGCCGGTGATTGCCACCAATCAGGCGGCGCTATGGGCGATGATCCACACGATGCAGATCGCGACCAAACTGCCGGGCCTCGGCCGGCTGCTGGAGCAGATGCCGACTCCGCGTTGACCGTGCCGCGCACGACGGGATTAACCGCCCGCCAGTGGTCAAATCAGTGAAGCGCGTAAGGCGACGCGCAACAATTACCGCGTCAGGGCGGCCTGGGGGAAATGGTGTAATTCCACTCCGGGTGGAAGGCGTCGCCTTTGATATTCAGGCTCGCCATTTCCGCCTCGCTGACTTTGATCCCCTTTGGGTAAGTCC
>Ga0335075_10003607_pt1 | contig 24487 bp, 19 predicted proteins | sample Lox_Sample_24_FD_206723 | JGI IMG/M metagenome (GOLD analysis project Ga0335075, IMG submission 206723) | Soil microbial communities from Loxahatchee National Wildlife Refuge, Florida, United States - Lox_Sample_2.4 | ecosystem: Environmental > Terrestrial > Soil > Wetlands | place: USA...
ACCTGCCGCAGTTCTGCGGAGACCGCAGCGGCATGGCGGGACATCCACAGGATGTGCCAGCTCAGCATGACCACGGCGAAGGCCAGGATGGCGGCGGTAAACACTTCCTGGCCTGCGCCTTCGAAGGCATTGGAGAGCGCGGCGGCGAAGGCGGCGACCAGGCTGGCGCCCGCCGCACCCGCCGCGATGCCACCGGCGATCCATCTGACGCGGCGGGGCACGCCCTCGGTCGCCGCCAGCACGATCCCGACGATCAGGCCGGCCTCCATGGCCTCGCGGAACACGATGATGAGGCTGACGAACATGGGCTGGGCGCCTCCCCCGAGTGCAACTGCGAATGACTTGCATATCAGCGCTACACGAAGGCTGCCACGGGCGCAAGGGGCGGATGCACTACCATGTTCGTATGGCCCGCAGCATGATGCGGTGGCGCTCGACCACGGGAGGACAACGTTTTGCGCCTGGGTGGCGCTGACGGATGCGAGCGGGGAAGCCGGCTGCATAGAGGTGCTGTTGTCAGCGGCGGTGAGAATCCGCGCGTAGACGGCGGCGAGCGTCGCGTGGCGGCGTGGCCGGGGGCGTGATGGCCGAGCGTGCGGCAGGCTGGCGATTTCTGAGCCTGGCGTGTCGGGGTTGGCGCAGGCTCATGGCTGACCTGGACCGTAGCCCCACTTGGGGAAGATAGGCGTATATCGACTGGCGGCCGCATCGTACGGGAGAGACGGTACGAACAACGTCACGAGGTCTGACGGGAACTCGGCATAATAAACGAGTGGTTCGAGTTCCTTGATCTGTGGTACATCGGATCGCTCAATACCATCACGATTCAACAGCCGTACTCCGGCATGTACTCCGACAATGTGCGATGGCATTTCTAGGTCACCGTGTTAGTTGAACGAAAATATGGCGAATTCATTACAACGTCGAGTGGGGCCGACCGCAGGCGAACTGGAAGCCATAAACATATTGGTGTGCATCCAACGGTTCCTGATGCTGGGCAATGCTCGGCGCATGGCGGACAAGGCCACCCTCGGAAAAATGGAAGACAGCCAGAGGCGAACGAGAGAGGGGACACGTCGTGACCTGCGCATCGCTGAGGCCGGGGGCACGGCCTGCGCCGCCGGCTGCATCAGGAAGAGCATACGGACCCAGCAGCGCCGGAAGCGGTCAAGCAGGAGGCGTTGGACGGGCCGGGGAAAATGTGGAGTGACACGCGTAGACCGGTCGGCTGGTGGCGCTGGGCACCAGTGCCGGGTCGCGGGACCATCTCGCCCGCAAGGTTGGGTTCTGACGCGGCCGGGAATTGGGCTGGTGAGCCGAACGCGGTCGGTGTCGTACGGCGCGCACGCCTCCATTGGCATATCGGTGTTTATGGGGGTGCCGAGACGATGGACCTCGTGACCAGCATCCAGCGTCGTCGCGACCGTGGGAACATCCGATTGGCGAACCGGCGGTCCGATCCCCGCAGGAATCTATTGGAATTCGACGAGGCACCAAGCCTCATTTGAAGATATTTTGGCTCGGTTGAAGAAATGGCCTGCGCAGGCTAGCACATTGAAATCCTGGAGGTCCGGGCGGGAATCGAACCCACATACGCGGATTTGCAGTCCGCTGCATCACCACTCTGCCACCGGACCCGGCGCAGCCGAGCAAACCTATATCGTGCGCCGCGCCCCGCCGGGTCAAGTGGCCGCGCACCCCGCCCGGATCCTACTCTCGGTAGCCTCCACCGCGCACCCGGTGTAAAAGCCCCGCATTGCGACCACAACCCCCGGTACCCGCTCCGATGTCCGACGATTTGCTCGCCGAAGCACGCAACCGGATGGTGGACAGCCAGCTCCGCCCCAACCGCGTAATCGACCCGCGCATCATCGGCGCCATGCGCCGCCTGCCGCGCGAACGCTTCCTCCCCGCCAATGTCGCCGCCCTCGCCTATGCCGACCAGGACGTGCCGCTGGGTAACGACCGTGCTCTTTTGCAGCCCATGGCCATCGCCCGCCTGGTCCAACTCGCCGCCCCCCTCGCCGGCGAGCATGCCCTGGTGGTCGCCGCCGGCACCGGTTACGGCGCCGCCTTGCTCGCCTCGTGTGGCCCTCGCGTCACGGCACTGGAGGAAGATCCCGCCCTGCTGTCGATCGCTCGGCACGTCCTGCCGGAATTCGCCCGCACCGTCAGCCTTGTCTCCGGCCCCCTCGCGGCCGGCTGGCCCGGCGAAGCGCCCTACGACATCATCTTGCTCGAGGGCGCGGTGCATGACATCCCCCCCGCGCTCGCCCAGCAATTGCGCAACGACACCGGACGGCTCGTGACGGTCATCTGCAAGGACGGCCTCACCAGCTACGCGGTGCTGGCTGAGGCTACCCCTGCCGGCCTGCGCGCACAGCCCATGTTCGATTGCCCGGCACCAGAACTGCCATCCTTGCGCCCCGTCCCGGCTTTCGTCTTCTGACACAAATTCTCCTTTGTCTTCCACGCGCTATCGCGGCATCTTGCGCTCCGCGCCGGCGCCTTTGCCGGCAGGGGCTTAAGGCGCGGGGAAGCGTCCCGCCGAGAGATGAGGTCGCATATGGTCTTGCGTCGCGCATTGGCGTTCGGCATCGGCATTGCGGCGATCGGGGTTGTGCCTGCCCTGGCCCAGATGCCAACCGGCGGGACGCCGCCGCATCGTACAACGGTGCAGGATCCGGGCGTGCCGCACACCCTGTCCGAGGCGCTCGCCGCAACCTATGCCAACCAGCCCGCCCTCCAGGCCGAGCGCGCCAAGTTGCGCGCGACGGATGAAGGCGTACCGACCGCCCTTGCCGGCTGGCGGCCGACGGTCGTGCTGGGCGGCACCGCCGGTTATGGCACCGGCGTGGAGCGCGTTTACGAGCAAACCAATGCACTCTTCGGCGAAGACCCGTGGGCGAAACTCAACACCGGGCGCGATACTGTTTCCGGGCAGGCGACCCTCACCCAGCCGCTCTACACCGGCGGACACGTCCAGGCTAACGTGAACCATGCGAAAGACTTGGTGTTTGCCGAGCGCGCCACCTTGCTCGCGCAGGAGGAAACCAGCTTCTTCAACTCGGTCACCGCCTATGTCGGCAACGGCAACACCGGTATCGGTGTGGTTTTTTCGCGGGACTACCTGGCGCTGCAAATCAATAACGAGCAGGTGCTGGCGAAGCAGCTTGAAGCAACCAACGACCGGTTCCGCGTCGGCGAGATCACCCAAACAGACGTAGCGCAAGCCGAGGCAGCGCTGGAGCAAGCCAAGGCTCAGCGCGAAACAGCAGAAGGCTACTTGTCCACCGCACGCGCCACCTATCTGCAGCAGATCGGCTACGAGCCGCCGCCCGATTTGGTCGAGCCACAGCCGCTGGCGCTGCCGGTGCGCAACGAACAACAGGCGGCTGCGATGGCAGCGGTCAACAATCCCAATGTGATCGCCGCGGAATTCAACGAAGCGGCCGCAAAGGACGCCGTTGATGTGGCGTTCTCTCAATTGCTCCCGCAGTTGAGTCTGCAGGCTCAGGCGTTCAACCAGACCAACTCTGGCACCGCCCGCAACGAAACCAACGGCTGGCAGGCGCTATTGCAGCTCTCGGTGCCGCTGTACCAGGGTGGCGCCGAGTACTCCGCAGTGCGCGAGGCAAAGCAGACGGTCCAGCAGGAGGACCGCCTGGTGGCCGACGCCAAGCGCACGGCTGTGCAGCAGGCGGTGAGCGCATGGGAGACGCTGGTAGCGGCGAAGGCCGCAGCGGCCAGCACGCGGTCTGCGATCCGCGCCAACGAGGTGGCGCTGGAAGGCACGGAGCGCGAGGCGATCGTCGGCACCCGGACCACGCTGGACGTGCTGAACGCGCAGCAGGCGCTACTGAACTCACGCGTGACACTGGTGCAGAACCTCGCGGCGCTTGTCACCGCCTCCTACCAGGTGGCCGACGCGATCGGGCGGCTGACCGCACGCGACATGCATCTGCCGGTACCTCTCTACGACGACACGGCGTACTATAACGCGGTGAAGAATCTGTGGGCCGGGTTGGGCGACTACGCCACCAGCCAGCCGGGCCGGTAACCGCATGAGCGGATCGCAGCCTCCCCCGCAGGGCAGCGGGACGAACGATCCCTCGATGGAGGACATCCTCGCCTCGATTCGCCGGATCCTGAGCGAGGAGGAGCCCACCGCACCGCCGGCCCTCGAGCCGCCGGCCGACTCCGTCCCCCTGCCGGACAAGTCTGACGACGTGCTGGTGCTGGACCCGTCGATGCTGGTGCCGGAGGAGGATGCCGAGGCGTCCCCCGGGCCAGACCAAGAGGCCGAATCGGAGCCCGAACCGGACCCCGCGCCGGCATCGGCCGTTCCCGCGGCGGAAGCGGTTCCGGTGGCCGAACTCGTGCCGCCGTCGGGCGGATCCGGATTGCTTGCGCCCGAGACCGAGGCGGCCGCGACCAGCTCGGTGGGAACCCTGATGCGCACGCTGGCGAGTGAGCGCTCGCTTCGGGTATATCGCGGCGGCCCCACGATCGAGGACCTCGTGCGCGAGGAGTTGCGCCCGCTCCTGAAACAATGGTTGGACGCCAACCTGCCCGACCTGGTGGAACGGCTGGTGCGGGCAGAAATCGAGCGCGTCGTGCGTCGTGCGGTGCCGTAGCAAGGCCGCATTCGGGAAATAGACCCGCCATCGCGAGCTCGCTCGCGGCAACGTAAAATCAGCCAACCAGTAGAATCAAGGAAAGGCGCGGTGCCGCACACGCGGTCCGTTTCCCTCCCCGCTCATCAAATCGGACGTGCGGTTTTCCCGCACCCGGCCTTTCCGACTGGCTTCGTGGCAGGCTCATGACATTGCGCCCGATCGGCGGCACAGGCGCGGTCTCAACACGCCCGATTCGCCGAAGACCGCATCCATGCGGAACGGTCCGATGCTTCGCGCCGGCATCTTGTGGCGCCGGACGAGGAAGTCACGCACGCGGTCATAGAGATGAGCCATCTCCAGCGCATCCAGAAGACGCTGGAGGACGCCATCCTCAGGCTCGGCTCGGTGCTGAGCCAGATCATGGGCAAGTCCGGACGAGCGATCATCGATCATCGAGGCACTGAGCGAGGGTGAGCGCGACCCCGACACGCTGCTCGCGCTGGTGCAGCGAGGGGTCAAGGCCACGCCGGAGAAACTGCGGGCGGCGCTGACCGGACGTGTTAGTCACCAGCACCGTTTCCTGCTGCGTCTGCACCTGCGCCAGGTGGACGCGCTCGATGCCGCGCTCGCCGAGATCGACGCCAAGGTGGATCGCGATCTCGACCTTTCCGTCAGGCGGTTCGCCAATTGCGGACCATACCAGGCGTCAGTGACCTGACCGCGCAGGTGATCGTCTCCGAAATCGGCATCGACATGACCCGCTTCTCCACCGCCGAACACCTGATCTCCTGGTCTGGCCTGCGCCCGCGCAACGACGAGAGCGCCGGCAAGCGTCGCTCCACCCAGCTGCGCAAGGGGGCGCCGTGGTTGAAAACCACTCTCGTGCAGTGCGCCTGGGCGGGGGTGCGCAAGAAAGGCAGCTACCTGCAAGGCCCGTTCCAGCGTCTGCGCCAGCGACGCGGCCCCAAGATGGCGATCCGCGCCGTTGCCGCCTCGATCCTCGCCGCTGCCTATCGCATGCTCCGTGACGGAACCTTCTATCACGGCCTCGGCGCCAACCATTTCCGCCGAGAAGCCGCCGAGCATCGTGCCAACCGTCTTGCCCGTCACATCGAAGCACTCGGCTTCACCTGCGCCCTAGGCTGTGTGGACGGAATCCCAGCTATGCATAATTAGCAGATTCCCGAATCGGTATTTCTTCGAATCACTGGTTAGCCGGCAAGGGAGGGCCGGCCATGCTGACGCGGATGACCGAGGAAGATTGGTTGATCGTGCTCACGGTGTTCAGGGCGGCGCGATCCAAGCGGGGCGAGCCGGGGCGGGACGATCGCAAGTTCCTCGAGGCAATCTTCTATTTCTCGGTTCATAATATCACCTGGCGTGCCTTGCCCGCACAATTCGGCAATTGGAACAGCGTCTGGAAGCGCTTCTGGCGGCTCAGCCGTGCCGGGGTGTTCGAGGCATTCTTTCAGTTGCTTGCTGAGCAAAGCGCAACGGCGCACTTGGTTCAGTTCTTCGACAGCACCGTCGTGCGCGCGCATGTTTCGGCGGCCGGCGCAAAAGGGGTCAGCAAAATCAGGCGCTTGGCCGCTCACGCGGCGGCTTCTCGACCAAAATCCACCTCAAGACCGATCTCGAGGGCAATCCGCTCGATTTCCATCTGACCGGTGGCGAGGTAAGCGACACCACGCAGTTCGAGACCTCTCTTGATATAGGGCCTGATATCGTCCCCCGTATCGCGATAACCGATAAGGGATACGACAGCAATGCCGACCGCACCGCGGCGCGGGTGCGCGGTATTGCCCCGGTTATTCCTCGGAGGGCGAAATCAAAGCAGCGGGGTCGATTCTTCCCGAAGAAGCTCTATAAGCTGCGCGCACGGATTGAGCAGACGATTGGCAAGCTAAAGCGCTTCAAGCGTATCGCACTTCGTTGCGAGAAAACCAACATTTCGTTCAGCGCTATTGTCAGCTTTGTCTGCACTATATTGCTTATCAAATCCGTCCACACGGCCTAACACCCGTCACCGCTGGGCCGGTTTCTGTTTAGACGGCGTGTCAGAACCGCTATGCGCGGCGCAACAAGACCAGCGCATCCACCGCCTTCACCCCCCTCCCTGCCGGCCGCACCATGAGCGGATTGATGTCCAACGCCGCCAGATGTCCTTCCATCTGCACACCGAGATGCGACACCCGCACCAGCGTATCCTCCAGCGCCTCGACATCCCCCGTCGGCCGCCCACGAAACCCCCGCAGCAACCGCGCCCCTTTTACCTCCCCGATCATCGCCCGAGCTTCCAACCGCGTGATAGGACACCGTCGCAGCGCCACATCGCTATAGACCTCGACCATCACGCCGCCGCTCCCAAACAGCAGCACCGGGCCCAATTGCGGGTCGTGAGACACGCCAATGATGACTTCGACCCCGTCTCCCACCATCTCCTGCACAGACACGCCGCTGATCTGCGCCTGCGGCGCATAGGCCCGCGCGCAAGCCATAATCTCCGCGTACGCAGCGCGCACCTCCCCTGCATCGCCAAGCCCCAGGCGAATCGCCCCAGCCTCTGTCTTGTGCAAGATATCCGGCGAATCGACCTTCAGAACCACCGGAAACCCCAGCCGCTCCGCCCCCGCAACGGCCTCCTCCTCCGACCCCGCCAGCACTTCCCGAGCACTCCCCACGTCCCACGCCGCCAACAATTGCTTGCTCTCACTCTCCGACAGTGTCGCACGCCCCAGCCCGACCGCCCGCGCAACTGCCTCATCCTGCGCCACCGTCCGCGCCGGCGCCGAAGCAAACCCATCGGCCAGCCGCACCTCGCGCCACGTATGATACGAAAGGCGATGCCGCAGCCCCCGGGCCAACTTGTCCGGCGTGTAGAACACAGGAATCCGAGCGCTCCGCAGCATCCCCAACCCAGCCTTGGCGTCCCGGCTTCCCGTCCACAAGAACACCACGCCCTTATCTGTCCGATCGCGCGCGCTAATCACCTGCTGCGCCTGCGCGTCCGCCCCGGAACTCGCCACGACCAGCGTCCCCATCCGCGGATCACCCAACATATGCTCCATGATCGCCGGGAACGACTCACTGTTCGCAAACCCCGTCACATCGGCAGGATTCGCCGCCCACCCAAATCCCTTCAAAATCCCATTGATGCCATCACGCGCCGCATCCCCCAGCACCGGCAGATCCAGCCCAGCCGCACCGCACATGTCCGCCGTCAGCGAGCTGATCCCGCCAGAATGCGACACCACCGCGACACCGGGCACGACGGGCGCCGGGGTAAACGCCAGCAAGTGTGCAACTTCCAAAAGTTCGTCGTAATCCTGAACTCGGATCACCCCGTGCTGCACAAACACCGCATCGTACCGCGCATCCGCCCCCGTCAGCGCCGCCGTATGAGACCGAGCTGCCCGCGCCCCAAGGTCCGAACGCCCGATCTTGATCAGAACGATCGGCTTGCCACGTTCCGCTGCCAGCTTCGCCACCTCCAAGAACTTATCGGCCCGCTTGAATCCTTCGACAAACCCGGCAATCACCCGAGTATCCGGATCATCCAGCAAATACCGGGCAAAATCGGCAAAATCGAGATCCGCCTCGTTCCCCGTTGAAATGATGTAGCTGAACCCGATCCCGTTCTCCACCGCCCGCGCCAGAAACGGCCCGAACGCCGTCGCACCGCTTTGGCACACCAGCCCGATCGGTCCGGCCAGCCCCTGCGCCCCGCGTGATGACGACGTCGCCCAGACATCGTTTTTGAAATTCGCAAGCCCCAGGCAATTCGGCCCGCTGATTCGCATGCCCGACTCGAGAGCAAACGCACCCAATTCCCCCTGCAAATCACGCCGGTCATCCACGCCGCGCTCGGCAAAGCCCGCGGAGATCACAATCGCCGACCCCGCCCCCTTGCGGTGGCTCTCCCGCAGCACATCCAGCACCTGGTCGTACGGCACCACGATGCCCACCACGTCGGGCGCCTCCGGCAACGCAGTCACGCTCGGATACGACCTCACCCCCATGATTTCGTCATAACGTGGGTTCACGGCATAAACCCGCACGCGATCGCGCGCCTTCAGCGCCGCGGCCAGCATCCGCCCGCCATACTGCATCCGCGGCGTCGCGCCCACGATCGCAACGGAACGTGGATTCAGCATTTTGTGGATCGACGCCATCTGTGGCTCTGTCCAGAACGCCATGATCCCCCCAGAAAGGAACGCCACCAACTCACGGCAAGGGCCGCTGCCATGTCATTGCGAGCAACGTGGCGGCGAAGCAATCCCCAACCCGTCAAGCCGCAGCAGAGCGGCTTGTCACTGACCGGATTACGTCGTCACCTCACCCCTCGCAATGACACGGGGCTGCATGACGGGCGTCAATCATTCGACCGGCTGGTATTGTCCCCCAACGTCCCAACACTCTCGGTTGATCGGCACCCGCCGGCAGCCCAAGATGTCTGGCACTTTTGACAGAAGAACAACGATGAGCGTCCTCAAGATCGCAGTCGTGGGCGCCGGAATTGGTGGCCTCGCCGCCGCGGTGTCGCTGCTTCAGGCCGGCTTCGACGTCGATGTCTACGAACAAGCGTCGGAGCTGACGACGATCGGCGGCGGCATCAACCTGGGCCCGAATGCCGTGCGGGTGCTTTATCGCCTCGGCCTGCGGGCAGGCATGGAACGCGAGGGTGTAAGGCCACTGACGCACCACCAGCGCCGCTGGGACGATGGCCGCACGCTTGCCTACACCGCGATTAATCCCCACGCCGAGGCGCGTTACGGCGCCCCGCATATCACCATCCACCGTGCCGATTTGCTTCGCGTCATCGCCTCAGCTTTTCCCCCTGAACGCATTCACCTCGGCCACCGCCTCACCCGTTTCGACAAGCGCCACGACCATATGACGGCACACTTTGCGAACGGCATGAGGATCGAAACCGACGTGCTCGTCGGTGCCGACGGAATCCACTCCGCCGTACGCGCCGGGCTGTTCGGCGAGCAAGCACCACAATTCGCCGGCTGTGTCGCCTATCGGGGGCTCATCCCGACCGAACGTCTCGAGGATCTCGGGCTAGAAACCGGCAACCAGTCCTGGGTCGGCCCCGGGGCCCATTTCGTGCACTATTACGTCGCGCGCGGCAGCTTCCTCAACTTCGTCGGCTGGACGGAGCATGACACGTGGAACCGCGAAGACTGGACCGACCGTGCGACGACCGCCCGAGCGCTCGCCGCCTTCGAGACCTGGCATCGTCAGATCCGGCGGATCATCGCCGCGGCCGATGCCTGCTTCATCTGGGCGCTGTTCGACCGCGATCCCCTGCCGCGCTGGTCGGTCGGTCGCGTCACCTTGCTAGGCGACGCCTGCCATCCGATGTATCCGTTCATGGGCCAAGGCGCGGCCCAGGCGATCGAGGACGGAGCGACCCTGACGACCTGCCTGAAGGCAGACGGTGACCCGGTGGCGGCGCTCGCGCGCTACGAGAAGTTGCGTTTGCCGCGCGTCACCCGGCTGCAGGAGATGTCGCGCGCCAACAAGTTGCGTTTCCACATGCGGGACGGACCGGAGCAGGTGGCGCGCGACGCCGACTGGAAAAAATCTCCCGACCGCAATCTCGAGACGATGCACTGGCTCTACGGCTTCGACGCCAGCTCGCTCGAAGCGACCCCCGCCTGAGTTGGACATTCGCTCGGCCGAAAGTGCCAGGCAATCGCGTCGCCGCGCCGCCATTGGCACGCGGGCCGCTGTGTGCGACGCTTCATAACAACCAGACCCGTGCCGAGCGAAGCACTCGGCTAAAAATCCAGACCGGAGGATGTACGATGACGACTCATGTCCGCTGTGGCTGTCTCTTCACCGGTGACGCCAGCCCGGTGCGTGACAACGCCACGATTGGCATCGGCGACAACGGCAGCATCGCCTGCGTGTGCGACACCGCCGATGCGCCGCCGATCGCCGCCCATGACAGCGTCCTCGACTACAGCAAGCTGTTCGTTATGCCGGGCCTGATCGATGTGCACACCCACCTGGCCTACGGCAATGCCAAGAGCGAGGAAGACATCGACCTCTACCAGCCCATGGAGTTTCGTTCACTCCGCGCCCTGTTCTTTGCCCAGAAGGTGGTGGCTGCCGGCTACACCTCGATCTGTGCGCCGGGCGACGCGGGGCAGATCAGCCTCTCCGTGCGCGATGCCATCAATTTTGGCCTCTTCGACGGCCCGCGAGTCACCGCCGCAGGGCGCTATCTCACCACGCGACAGGGGCTCACGGACTGGTATCCCACCTGGATCGGCGTGCCCGACACCTCGATCGGCAGGTTGGTCACCAGCAAGGACGAGGCGATCGAAGAAATCCGGGTGCAGGCGAAGAACGGCGTCGATTGTATAAAGCTTGCTCTGGATGGCATCCAGACTCGCCCCAATGGCGAGTTGATTGCCGCCTTCACCCAGGACGAAACCACCACCATGGTGACCGAGGCGCATCGGCTCGGGCGCAAGGTCGTTGCGCATGCCCGCGGCAAGGAAGCAGTGTTCTACGCCGCCCGTGCCGGCGTGGACCTGATCTTCCACGCCACCTTTCTCGATGACGAATGCATTGACGCGATGCTGACGTCCGGCTCCGCGCTCGGCCCGACCATGACGTTCCAGCGCAACATCATCGACTTCACCCAGCCGCACGAGCCCGCCGCGCAGAAGGGCCGTCCTGCTCATGTCGAACGCGAATATGCCATCGCCTGTGAGAACATGCACAAGGCGCGAAAAGCCGGGGTGCCGATGATGACCGGCACCGACAGTGGCTTTGCTGTCACGCCCTATGGCGAGTGGCACGCGCGGGAACTGGAGATCTTCGTCCGCGACCTGGGCTTCACGCCCGCCGAAGCCCTGCGTTGTGCCACCTCGATCGCAGCGCGGTTCGTCAACCACGGCGACAGCGTCGGCGTGCTGGCGCCCGGCGCCTTCGCTGATTTCATTGCGGTCGATGGCTCGCCGCTTGAGAACATCGCAGTCCTGCAGGACAAGGGGCGCATCCGCCACGTGCACATCGGCGGAAAACGCATGCAAATCCCCGATCGCAGCTACGACCCCCGCCAGGTCACCGACCGAAGCATGACGAACTGGACCGACGTCTATACTCAGGACCGGGTGCGCGCACTCTATCCCGCACGGCCGGTGCTCGCGGCGGCGGCAGAGTAGCGGGTCGCGCCTGCTGTCATTGCGAACGAAACGAAGCAGGCTCCACCGAGAGTGCGTGCAATCGCCCGGTGGAGATTGCTTCGTTTCGCTCGCAATGACGTGTGGAGCGGCCACCCTCCGTCAGAATACAACTGCAGGGACCTGCTGATGCCCGACCCCGACGCCGCGGCTCGTGATGCGTTGCACTGGCTCGGCGCCGATCCTCCGGACTGGGTGCCAGAGCATGCCGGCATCGACCATAACGTCGCGATTGTCGGTGGGGGGCAGACCGGCTGCGCCATCGCATTCGCCCTGCGCCGTGCCGGCATCGGCCGCGTCACCGTAATTGACGCAGCCGCGCGTGAATCGCGAGCCGGCATCTGGTTGACAACCGCCCGCATGAACCTGCTGCGCACGCCGAAGACGTTGCCCGGACCGGAGCTCGGCATTCCGGCGCTGAGTTTCCAGGCATGGTACGAAGCGCGACGCGGTGCGGCCGCCTATACTGCGATCGACCGTATCCCGCGCCTGGATTGGGCTGAGTACCTGCAATGGTACCGGCAATTCCTGAACATCCCGGTGCGCTATCGTACCCGGCTGCGGCGCATCGAGCCGGCCGACAATTGCTTCCGCCTGCATTTGGCTGCCGACGGCCAGGACGTCGTCGAGACAGCGCGCAAGATCGTACTCGCCACGGGCTTCGGCGGCTATGGCGGCGCGTATGTTCCGCCGGTGCTGCGCGACTCGCTGCCGCCGCGCTGCTATGCGCATACCGGGGATGCCCTCGATTCCGTTGCGTGGCGAGGCAAGGTGGTGGCGGTCATCGGCGCGGCGGCCTCGGCGTTCGACGCTGCCGGCGTCGCGCTGGAATCCGGGGCAGCTTCGGTGCATCTGTTTGCCCGCCGGCCAACCATCGCCGCTGTCCCGATCACGCGAAGCCGGGGTTACGCCGGGGCCTACGACAACTACGCCGCATTGCCCGATGCGATCCGATGGGAGCAAGCGCTACGGTTCCGCCGCGCGGGGTCGACACCGACCACGGATGCAATCGAACGTGCCGTTGCGTTTGCGAATTTTCACATCCATCTCGCCGCGCCGTGGGATGCGGCGCAGGTTGAAGGCGATCGCATCGTCGCACGAGTTGGCGGACGAGCCTTTCGTTTCGACTTCGCGATCGCAGGTACGGGCTATGAAGCGAACCTGTCGGCATGTCCCGAATTGGCCGATTTTGCCGACAAGGTGCTGCTGTGGCGCGACCGCTACGTCCCCCCGCAAGACGGGACGGATGACTGGCTCGGCGCACATCCTTATCTTGGTCCAGGACATGAATTCGTCGAAAAAGTCCCTGGCAGTGCGGGGTATCTGCGCGGCATCCACGTACAGAACCCGGCTGGCTTCGTAAGCTTCGGTGTGCCGACAGGCGATGTGCCAAGCATGAAACGCGACATTCCCGCCATCATTACCCAGATCAGCCGGGATCTGTTCTTTGCCGATTTCGACGCACATGCGCAGCGCATGGTACGCGATGTGCCGCCCGATTTCACCGAAGCCGCGTTTGCAAACAGCCTCGTGCGCGAAGCGGGAGAGCCATCTCCATAATGAGACGGAGCGGCGAATACCGAGCAAGCGGAATCGCGCCAATCCCGGTGACGCCCATCATGCCCAATGGCGTGAAAGCGAAGATCGGAAGATAGACGAGGCGCGGGCGCGAAGCCGACGCCCATCGCCTCACACACGCAAACCAGCCCAGGCCGCCATCGGCAGGTGCGACGGCGCAGCCTATGTCGGTGCGGCGGCGACGTAGGGCTTCACCATCTTCCCAGGATCGACGATTCGATCGAATTCTTCCTCGCTGACAAAGCCCAGTTTCAACGCGGCGGCCTTTAGCGTGAGATCATTGTCCATAGCATAGTGGGCGATCTTCGACGCCTTGTCGTACCCGATAACCGGCGAAAGCGCGGTCACCAGCATCAGCGAACGTTCCACATAGTCGTTGATCTTCTTCAGGTTGGGCCTGGTGCCCTCGACCAGGAACTTGCGGAAGTTCGTGCATCCGTCCGTAAGGATCGTAACCGAGTGCGCGATGTTATAGATCATCAACGGCTTGTACACGTTCATTTCCAGGTAGCCTCCAGCCCCGCCAAAACCCACTGCGACATCGTTCGCCATCACCTGAGCAGCGATCATCGTGAGGGCCTCGCACTGGGTTGGATTAACCTTGCCCGGCATGATCGACGAGCCGGGCTCATTCTCGGGGATCTCTAGCTCGGAAAATCCGGCACGCGGCCCGCACGACATCAGGCGGATGTCGTTGGCGATCTTGTACAGCGAGACCGCCAGCGTCCGCAGCGTTCCTGAAAGCTGCACCAACGCGTCGTGCGACCCTTGAACCGCGAACTTGTTCGGTGCGGTGACGAACGGCAGACCGGTCAGTCTGGCGATCTCGGCTGCCGCCGCCTCGGCAAAGCCGGGGGCCGAATTGATGCCCGTGCCCACGGCCGTGCCCCCGAGCGCAAGCCGGTACACCCCCGGCAACACGGCTTCGATCCGATCGAGATCGTCCGACAACATCCCGACATAACCGGACCACTCCTGCCCCAAAGTCAGCGGCGTCGCGTCCTGCATGTGGGTACGTCCGATCTTGACGATCCCGTCCCATGCCTTGGCCTTGGCGTCCATGGCATCGCGTAGCGCGATCACCGCGGAAACGAGGCGCTGTTTTACGCCGACGGCGGCGGCAATACACATCGCCGAAGGGAAGGAATCGTTCGACGACTGTGCCATGTTGACGTGGTCATTGGGATGGACCGGGGCGTGGCTGCCAAGCGTCGTGCCGGCAAGCTGGCTGCACCGGTTGGAAATCACCTCGTTGACGTTCATGTTAAATTGCGTGCCGCTGCCGGTCATCCACACGTGCAGCGGGAACATGTCACCATGCTCGCCCCGTAGAATTTCGTCAGTGACCTGGACGATCAGCCGGTGCGCGTCGCCACCGAGGCGTCCGTCGGCGTGGTTGGCATTCGCCGCAGCTTGCTTGAGAATGGCATAGGCTACGATCATCTCCCGAGGGATCAGATCCTTGCCGATACTGAAATGCTCGAGCGAGCGCTGTGTCTGCGCGCCCCACAGCCGATCGGCGGGAACCTGGACTTCCCCCAGGCTATCCGTCTCCTTGCGAAACTGCGCCATGTTGTCCTCCTAGGCGTCTAACTGCCACTTGGGTTCATTATCGCCGTACCAGGGGAATTGTTGCCCCCACTTGCCGGCCGCGGTCGCCGCCTTCTTGCTAACGTGATTATGTAGGTCGAGGATGGTTCCGGGCAATCAGTCCCTGGCCTCTTATTCAACACGAACGAATGCTCACCGGCCGTCGGAATCATATCGCCCTGCGGTTGCCTGGCGTTGACGAGCCGAACGCATCGGGCGTTCAGTGTCGCCCACCGAACAAGGAAGGAAACCCCATGCGCGCAGCCGTCTTCCATGAGGCTCATCAACCGATGACGATCGAAACGCTCGAGGTTGCCAAACCAGGGCCGCACGAGATCCTGCTGAATACCGCCTACGCCGGACTGTGCCATAGCGACCTGCATTTCCTGGAGGGCCTGTATCCGATCCAGACGCCGGTCGTGCTCGGGCATGAATCCTCGGCGGTCGTCGAATCGGTTGGCAGCGAGGTCAGGTACGTCAAGCCAGGTGATCGGGTGATCACCTGTCTCTCGGTGTTTTGCGGCACGTGCGAATATTGCACCACGGGCCGCCCCAACCTGTGCAACAACGCCGAGGTGAAGCTCCCGCCAGGCACGGCGCAGCGTTTGTTCTGGAAAGGCAATGTGGTGGGACAGTTTGCCAATCTGTCCTCGTTCGCAGAGCAATTGCTGGTGCATGAAAACGCCGTGGTCAAGATCGCTGATGACGTTCCGTTGAACGTCGCGGCGCTCGTGGGATGTGGCGTCATCACTGGTGCCGGCGCAGTGATCAACACGGCAAAGGTGCCCCCCGGATCCACCGTCGCCGTGTTCGGCTGCGGTGGCATCGGCCTGTCAGCGGTTAACGGAGCCGCCATCGCCGGTGCCGACCGCATCATTGCGATCGACATGATCTCCTCCAAGCTCGATGTGGCGAAACAGATGGGCGCCACCGACGTTATCAATGCATCGAACGTTGATCCGGTGGAAGCGATCAAGGAAATTACCGCAGGCGGCGTCGAATTCTCCTTCGAGGCGGTCGGCCTGAAGCGCACCGCCGAGCAATGCTTCGAATCGCTGCGTCCCGGCGGGACCGCGACGATCATCGGCATGGTGCCCTTCGGGATGAAAATAGAACTGCACGGCTTCGACTTCCTTCGTGAACGACGGATCCAGGGGTCTTCCATGGGAAGCAACAGGTTCCGCGTCGATATGCCGAAGCTCTTGAACGCCTGGAAAAAAGGACACCTGAAGCTCGATCACCTGATCTCCAGCCACATCAAGCTGGACGAGATCAATGAGGGCTACGCAAAACTTAAAAGCGGCGACGTGCTGCGTCAGTTGATCGATTTCGGCGTGGCGAAGTAACCTACCCTCGATCCGCGCGCCAGCCGCCGCCAATGGGTCGGCGCGCCGGATCTCCACGGGGGCGAATGGCGTCACCATCTGTGTCTGTATCATTGCGAGGAGCGCAGCGACGAAGCAATCTGTAAAGAGTGGGCGCATGACCGGTTCGTGCGCTATCTCGAACGAGATTGCTTCGTCGCTGCGCTCCTCGCAATGACATGCGGCGAGAGAGATTGCAATGGCGAGAACACGAGACGGCGCGATCGCGCGCGCCAGGAACGGCTTCGACGATGGCAGCTTCATCGCACGCCTGCGCGCCCTCGTCGCTGTTCCCACCGAGAGCCATCCACCGCTGCGCAAGGACGAGCTGGAACGCTATTGCCATGACGTCTGTGGGCCGATGATCGCCAAGCTGGGATTCACCACACAGGTTCTCGACAATCCCGATCCCATCCACGGTCCTGTGCTGATCGGCACGCGGATCGAGGATGACTCGCTGCCAACGGTGCTGATCTACGGCCACGGCGACGTGGTGCGCGCGATGCCGGAACGCTGGCGGCCGGGCCTCGACCCGTGGACAGTTACCATCGAGGGCGACCGCATCTACGGCCGCGGCGTGGTCGATAACAAGGGCCAGCATTTGCTCGCATTCGAGGCCCTGCGCGCGGTCCGGGCCGAACGCGGCCGGCTAGGCTTCAATGCCAAGATCATGGTCGAGACCGGCGAGGAAGCAGGCTCCCCCGGATTGCTGCCGTTCCTGCGCCAGCATCGCGATCTCTGCGCCGCCGAGGTGTTCATCGCACTCGACGGACCTCGCCAAAGCATGTCGGTTCCCGACATTACGCTGGGTACCCGCGGCGCCATCGCCATCGACCTTGTCGTTGATCTCCGCGAGGGCAGCCATCACTCCGGTCACTGGGGCGGCTTGCTCGCCGATCCAGGAGTCATCCTGGCGCACGCCATCGCCAATATTGTGTCGCAGGACGGGCGCATCCTGGTACCCAGCTGGACCCCTGCCGTCATTCCCAACTCTGTCCGCCAGGCCAGCCACGACGTGGTCATCGAAGATCTGCCCGGCACACCGGTGCCCGACCCCGGCTGGGGCGAGCCGGGTCTGTCGCGCTCCGAGCGCATCTACATGTGGAGCAGCGTCATCGTGCTCGCGAGCATCTGCGGCCAACCTGAAGGACCGGTGAATGCCGTTGCCGGCAACGCCCGCGCCCGCGTGCAGATCCGGCACACCGTGGACGTGAAGGCGGAGACCGTCGTGCCGGCACTGCGCGCGCATCTGGACGCACAGGGCCTCCGTATTGTTCAGATCGTACAGGTGACCGAACGCGACGCCTTCCCCGCCTCGCGCACCGACCCCGACGATCCATGGGTGCGCTTTGTCGCACGCTCCATGCAACAAACCGCCGGCCGTCCACCGAACATCATCCCCAACATCGGTGCTTCGGGACCATCGGAATACTTCAAGCAAGTGCTCGGCGTTCCCGTGATGTGGATACCGCAATCCTACGGTGGTTGCGGCCAGCACGGACCCGACGAACACGGGTTGGGATCGCTGTTTCGTGATGGCCTGGGGCTTATGGCCGGCGTGTTCTGGGACATCGGGGAGCAAGGCCGCCCTGCATGATTGGAGTGCCCCACCCGTTCAGGCAACCCGCCTATCATGGCGGAGACACTAGCCCACGTTTCTTGCAAACCCGACTATCGAGTTCCTCGCATGTGAATAATTCGGATGCGTCGTAAAACTCGATTTTGACTCGCCGGCTGGCCAAGGATTTCGAGGGCGCGATCGCCCCGCTGTAATTGACGGATGACAAGGTGGAAAGACGCCAAGCTTGGCGCGAGCGGCGGAAGCCGCGGTTCATCGGGCCTTAGAGCAGACCGCGCTCCGTCCCGCCCCTGTATTTTTGTGATGCCCCGCATGTAACGTCTGCCTGCTTCCCTAGACCATCTCATAGGTGGTGCCGGCTTCAGGACTGGCCCACATGGGAACCAGTCATGCCGCCAGACCAAACGCGACACGATAACGCACGTCCGCCGGACGTTACCGCCCCAAAGCGTCGGCGCTTGCTCCAGGTGTTGCCCGTCGCCGCGATCCTCGGCGCCACGGCACGCGCGGCCGCGGCCACCACGGACCTGGCGCTCTCATGCGACACTACTTTGGGGCCGGCATTGCGGGCAGCGGCACGAGTCTACGCCAACGTCACTGGCGTGAGGGTGAACGTGTTCCCCACGCCGCCCGGCTTGATCGTGCCGCAGCTTCAGCGGCAGGTGCAGAATGACATAGTGATGACGCAGCCGGCGACGCTCGCCGCTTGCGTGAAGGCGAACGTCGTCGCGCCGGACGCGCCGCGCGGGACTTGGCGCAATCCGCTCGTCGTTGCTGTGAAGCGTGGCGCCGCACCGGTACTGCGCGTGCCCACGGCCGCCAGCGATCCCACGCCGGGATCCGACATGGACGGCCCGGCGATCCTCGCGCGGCTAGGGCTGGAGCACAGCGCAAGGTTCGGAGCGATCGACACCAACACCGTCGCCGCGCTGATTTTGAGCGGTATTGCACAGGCGGGCCTGTTGCACATGACTGACATCTGCGCGCATTCTGATTTGCAGGTCATCAGTACGGTACCGCAGGACATTCATGCACCGATTGCTTATTCTGCGGCCGTCACCAAACTGGCGCGACGCCCCGATCCCGCCCGATTCGTCGCGTTCCTGCTCTCGCCGCAGGCCACCGCTGTGCTCGCCAAAAGCGGACTGGAGGCAGTATCGTGAGGCCACCCGCCGCACCGCATGTGCAGACGCATGTGCTAACGGTACGCATCGCGCATTGGCTGATGGCGCTATCGATCCTGATCATGATCGGCAGCGGCTGGCGCATCTACGATGCCAGCCCGATCTTCGGTTTCAGGTTCCCGGTATGGGCGACGCTGGGCGGCGACGTCGAAACCGCTCTGGCCGTACATAACGATCCGGGTGTTGCCACCGCCATCGCCTGGCATTTCGCCGCAATGTGGCTGCTTTTGCTCGGATATCTCGTGTTCGTTGGCTGGGGCCTGATATCCGGGCATTTCCGGCGAGACTTCCTGCCCGTCGGCCCCAAATCCTTCCTGCGCGACTTTATCGCTGCAGCACGGTTTCGGCTGGAACATAGGCTGGGAGAATATAATGACGTACAGCGCGTCTTTTATTGGGGCGTGCTGGGACTGGTCGCGCTGATGCTGCTCTCCGGCATCGCCATCTGGAAGCCGGTGCAGACCTATCCGCTGGAACTGTTGTTCTTCGGCTTTCAGGGGGCGCGGGTGGTGCATTTCATTGGCATGTCGCTGATTGTCGCGTTCCTGATTGTGCATGTGACGCTGGTGCTCCTGGTCCCGCGCACCTTCATCGCCATGGTGATCGGCCGCGCAGAGGAACCGATGCCGCAACCCCAGCCAGAGCAAGTGTCATGACGCTGGAACGAAGGCACCTTCTGCGCGGCGGGACATCTCTTAGTTCGCTCACGTTGCTCACCGGCTGCGATCTCAGCGATTCGAACGTGGTGCAGCGTGTGTTGGCGGGTTTCTCCCGCTGGAACGACCGCGTGCAGGCGGCGCTGTTTTCCGACAGCCGGCTGGCACCAACGTTTCCCGACGCCATGGCGGTGCGGGATTTCCGTTACAACGCCTGGTACGGTCCCGACCGAGCACCTGACCTGAAACCCGATGACTACCGGCTAATGCTGTCCGGCCTGATCGCGGACAAACGGCCCTGGACCGTGGAGCAACTCTACGCGCTGCCGCAGGTCAGCCAGGTCACGCGTCATGTCTGCGTCGAAGGCTGGAGCATGATCGGCAAATGGACCGGCGCGCCGCTGAAAACTTTTCTCGAGCGGGTTGGCGCTGATACCACGGCAAAGTACGTGGGGTTCGAGTGCGCCGACGGCTATTACGAAGGCATGGACATGCCCACCGCACTGCATCCGCAGACGATCATGGCGTTCTATCTCTCGGATGAACTGTTGCCCCGCAAGTACGGCTACCCGTTCAAGATCCGTGTGCCGACCAAGCTGGGATTCAAGAATCCCAAGTTTGTCACGACGATTTACGTCACCAACATCCGACCGCGCGGCTTCTGGACTGATCGCGGCTACAACTGGTTCAGCGGCATATGAGCAATATCGACATCTGCGCCATGGCGGTCATGGCAAAGGCGCCGCGACCCAATCATGCCAAGACGCGCCTGGTGCCGCCGCTCACGCCTCACGAGGCGGCGTCGCTGTCCGCCTGTTTCCTGCGCGATATAACCGAGAATATCCGCGAGGCAGGCCGCACGATGCCTCTGACCGCTTATGTGGCATACGCTCCCGCGGGAACCGAAACGTTATTCAATGGCATCTTGGCGGCCGGCACGGAGCTGGTATTGGCCGACGGCAGCATCCCCGCTCCGGCGGGCGTCGATGGCTTCGGCCGGTCTCTGTTCCATGCAGTGGTATCGCTGCTGGGGCAGGGATACGGCGCGGTGTGTCTCGTGAATTCCGACAGTCCGACCCTCCCAACAACTTTTTTGCAACATGCTGCGGAGGCGCTGTCGCGGCCCGGAGAGCGCATGGTGCTGGGCGTTTCGGAGGATGGCGGCTATTACCTGATCGGGCTGAAAGCGCCGCATGCAGCATTGTTCAAAGACATTGCCTGGAGCACGGATCAAGTGGCCACGCAGACGGTGGCGCGCGCGGCGACGGCGGGGTTGGACGTGGTTGCACTGCCGATGTGGTTTGATATCGATGATGTGGCATCTTTGGCACGGCTCACGAGGGATCTGTCCGCCCCGGAGGACGCGGGTCCCACGCCCTATGCAGCGCATGCGACACGGCGGTGGGTGGAGGAAAACGTGTACGCGCTTGCTGGGGGCTCGGCGCAAAGGATGCAAATGATTCCCCCTCCCCTTGCGGGAGGGGGATAGGGGGAGGGGCCGGTGCGACACGCGCGAACCCCTCCCCCCAACCCTCTCCCACAAGGGGAGCGGGAATCTCTTCAAGCTCTTCAATCCGCGCCGGCTTTCGCCAACGGCACTTCTCTCAGGGCTGGGCGTCGCACTCGTTCTGCTGGTCGCGCTCGGCCTGTTCGTATTTATGTGGCGCGGGCTCCCACTGGCCCGCATCCCTCGCTCGCAGCTTTTCACCGCAACGCAGTGCCTGGCCGGGCTGGTGTGGCTTGCCGCCGTTGCGCTGGTTCGGCGCACCGCATTTCCGCCCCGCACGCTCTGGCTCGTGCTCGGCACCGCCGCCGCGATGCGTGTCATGACCTTCGCCGCGCCACCGCTGCTGTCCACCGACATCTACCGCTATGTATGGGATGGCCGCGTGCAGAGCGCGGGCATCAATCCCTACCGCTACCTTCCCGATGCACCTCAGCTTGCGTTCCTGCGCGACCAGGCCGTGTTTCCCAACATCAACCGCGCCGACTACGCCCATACGATCTATCCCCCAGCGGCCGAAGCACTTTTCGCACTGGCAGGCCGCGTTGCACCCGGCGTGTATGGGATGAAAGCGCTGATGGCCGCGTTCGATCTGCTGGCCATCGTCGCACTGCTGCGTCTGCTGACGTTGGCAGGTCGAGACCGCGCACAGGTACTGATCTACGCCTGGCTGCCGCTGCCGATCTGGGAATTCGCCGGCAACGGCCATATCGATGCGATGGCATCGGGCCTGCTGGCACTGGCGCTGCTGAGCACGGCGTATGGCGGTGCGGCACGGACCGGTATCGTGCTGGCTGCCGCAACACTAACAAAATTCCTTCCGGGCGTGATAGTGCCGGCATTCTGGCGTCCGTGGAACTGGCGAATGCTGGTGGCCTTCGTGCTGGCAATCATAGCGTTCTATGCCCCGTATCTCGGCGTCGGGACGAGGGTACTCGGGTTCCTAGTCGGCTATGTTCACGAAGAGCACCTCGTGCACGGCGGCGGCATTTTTCTGTTGGAAGTGATCGACCGCATCGTGCCCCTGCCTTCCTGGGCTGCTGCCGCTTACGCTGCTGCCGTTCTGGTCCTGCTGGCGGCGTTGTCGATGCGGTTCGTTTTTGCCTCGCCCATGCCAACCGACCCTGGCAGACTCATAATCATGCAGGCGGGGCAGGGGGCGATCCTCGGCGCGGTATTGCTGGTTGCCATTTCGCCGCATTACCCGTGGTATTTTTCCTGGCTTGCCCCGCTCACTTGCCTCGCGCCTCTCGCCAGCTTGAACTGGCTGCTGATCGCTGCCCCGCTGCTGTCGCACGATCCGGTCGATTACCTGTCGCTTGCCGCCCTGATCTATGTACCAGCCACCCTACTTGCCGTACTTGACTATCGCCGCGCCCGTCGAAGGAGCCTCCGATGACCGCCACTGCACTGAAAGACCCGCGCCGCTATTTCGAGGCGGTCGAGCGCCAGGATCAAATTGCAGCTGCTATGCCGGTATGCCTCTATTTGGAGGTCACCAACCGCTGCAATCTGCTCTGCGAAACCTGCCCGCGCACCTTCGAAGAACTCGAACCGCCGGCCGACATGAGCTGGGACTTGTTCAGGCGCATCGTCGACCAGGTGCCAGATATCGCCCGCGTGGTACTGCACGGCGTCGGCGAGCCGATGCTGGTGAAGGCACTGCCGCGCATGATCCGCTACCTGAAAGACCGCGGCGTCTATGTATTATTCAACACCAATGGCACGCTGCTGGCGCCGAAGAAGCACCGCGAGATGATGGGGACCGGCCTGGACGAACTCCGCGTATCGTTGGATGCTGCGGATGCGGAGAGCTTCCTGGCCGTACGGGGTAAAAATTTCTTCGATCGTATCGTGCGCAACGTGCGATCGTTTACCGCGCTGCAACGCGAATCGGGCCTGACGGCACCCCGCGTGTCGCTGTGGCTGACCGGGTTGCAGGAAACGATCGAGCAGTTGGCCGCCTTCGTTCGCCTAGCCGACACGATGGGCGTGAAGGAAGTGTACCTGCAACGTCTGGTTTTCGACGACGCCGGGTACGGACTGGCGCGTGCTGAATCGTCCTTATTCGAGCAAGTGCGGTTACGCGAGAGCGGGGCGATTGCCGAGGCAGCCGCTGTGGCGAAGGCTCTTGGTGTGTCGCTGGATGCATCAGGCGCCACCGAACCGGGCCTTAGTTTGCGACAACAGACTCCCGCGCAGCCGTGGTCCACTTGCCGCCGGCCATGGTCGCTGATGTATTTTACCGCACATGGACGCGCATTGCCGTGCTGCATCGCGCCATTCTCGGCGCGTGGCTACGAAAGCTACACGCTGGGCGATGCGACGCAGCAGACGTTGCGCGAGATCTGGAACGGGCCGGCCTATCAGCATCTGCGCCGCACGCTCCTCAGCGATACGCCGATGAAGCCGTGCGAGAACTGCGGGTTGAGATGGAGCCTGTGAAAACATCTCCCGCCGCAGTGGAAGGGGTCGAGATGCGGATCATCGAGGGTGAGGGTGATCGGGAGGGCAGGAGGAACACCGCGTACCGACCCGATCACTCTCACCTTCGGCGCCACGCGCCTCGACCTTTCCCGCTGCTGCGGGAGAGGTTAAGGGTCGCTGCGGTCATCCCTACCCTGAACGAAGCAGCCACCATAGCGGCCGTAGTGACCTCCCTCCCCCGTGACATCGTGCGCGACATCATCGTCGCTGACAGCGCCAGCCGTGACGGCACGCCCGACATCGCCCGCGCCGCCGGCGCCCGCGTGGTTTCGCTGACGGAACGCGGCTACGGCCGCGCCTGCGCCGCCGCCGCGGCTTCCGCCGATCCGGCGTGCGACATCATCCTATTCCTCGACGGCGACGGCGCCGATCGCGCCGACCTGGCGCACCTGCTTGTCTCGCCTATCGCCGAAGGCACCCATGATTTCGTCATCGGCTCGCGCGTGCGCGGCGACCGCGAACCAGGGTCTATGAACTGGCACCAGGTACTGGCCGGCCGCCTCGCCGGTGCCATCATATCATTGCTCTACGGCGTGCATTACACCGACATGTGCGCCTTCCGCGCCATAAGCCGAGACGCGCTGCAACAGCTGACTCTGCGCGAAACCACCTATGGCTGGAACATCGAGATGCAAATGACAGCCGCGCGCGCCGGGCTGCGAATCCTGGAAGTCCCAATACCATATCGCTGTCGCGCCGGCGGCAATTCAAAGGTGGCCGGGTC
>Ga0335075_10003608_pt1 | contig 24485 bp, 24 predicted proteins | sample Lox_Sample_24_FD_206723 | JGI IMG/M metagenome (GOLD analysis project Ga0335075, IMG submission 206723) | Soil microbial communities from Loxahatchee National Wildlife Refuge, Florida, United States - Lox_Sample_2.4 | ecosystem: Environmental > Terrestrial > Soil > Wetlands | place: USA...
GCAAGCGGCATCTTCCTGGCGGCCCTGGAGCTGGCCGCGCCAGTGCTGGCCGCGACCATGCTGGTCGAGATCGCGATTGCGCTGATGGGCAAGCTCAGCCCGCAGCTTCCCGTCATGTCGCTGAGCGTGCCGGCGAAGACGCTGACCGGCTTCGCGGTGCTGATCGGGTCGCTCGCCCTCTGGCCCCGGTTTGTCGAGGGGCGCTTCGCGGGCCTGCTCGATATGGCCGAGCGGCTGATCACTGTGCACGGAGCGGGGAGATAGCCGATGCCGGGCGAGCGCACCGAACAGGCCACGCAGCACCGGCGCGAAAAGGCCCGGCGCGAGGGCGACATTCTGCACAGCCGGGAGTTGACGGGCGCGGCCGGCACCCTGGCAGGCGTGGTCGCGCTGGGGCTGGTCGGAGGCCGGGCGATGGAGGCCTGGCGCGGCAGCTACGCGGCGTTCCTGGAACTGGGGACGCCGGCGCACTGGGAGCCGTCCCAGATCCAGCCAACCCTTTACGCCATGCGCCGGCTGGCACTGGGAGTGCTCACACCGCCGGCGCTCGCCATGGCGGCGGCTGTCGCCGCGGCGCTGGCCGCGGGCGTTCTGCAGACCGGCGGACTGAATGTCTATGCCGGGGCGGTGGGCTTCAAACTCGAGCGCATCAATCCGGCCTCGAACCTCAAGAATTTATTCTCGCTGCGCGGAGCGGCCCGGCTGGGCAAATCGCTGATCCCGGCCGTGATTCTGGGCGTCTTCGCCGTGCAGCGGATCGCCCGCGAGATGCGGATTCCGCCTTTTTCGACGGTCCGGCTCGAGCTGCTCGGTTCAGACATCTACGGGTTGCTGGTGACGGCGGCCTGGCTGCTCTTCGGGTGGTCGCTGATCGACTATCTGGTGGAGTGGCAGAGCCGGGAGTCGCGCCTGAGGATGAGCCGCGACGACCTGCGCGAGGAGTACAAAGAGACCGAGGGCAGCCCCCAAATCCGCAGCCGCATCCGGGGCCTGCAGCGGCAGATGCGCCGGCGGCGCGTAAAGGCCGATGTGGCCAAGGCCGCCGTGGTGCTCACCAATCCTACCCACTACGCCGTGGCCCTGGGCTTTGACTTCACGACCATGGAGGCGCCGAAGGTACTGGCCAAGGGCCGGAACCTGCTGGCCGAGGAGATCAAGGCCGAGGCTCGCTGGGCCGGCGTGCCCATCGTCGAGAACCCGCCGCTGGCCCGGTCGCTCTACCGCTCGGTCGAGGTGGGCCAGGCGATTCCGGCCGATCTCTACGCGGCCGTGGCCGCGATTCTGGCTTATCTCTACAGGCAACGGGTAGAAGCCGAGCTGCGCGAGCGGCGCGCCCGCGAGGCGGCGGCGCGGACAGCTGCGCAGGCCAGTCGGGCGGCCTGGGCGGGACGCGTGGCAGCTGAGCCGCCTTCAAGCCAAATGCCAAACCAATCACCTGACCGTCCGCCCGCGTCGGGAGGCACACCATGAGCACAGCCGCGTTGCCGGCCGCCTCGATTCCGGGCCGTTCCTTACTTCGTCACTTGCGCGAGTACGTGCTGCCCCTGGCTGCCATCAGCGTGATCTTCGTGATGCTGGTGCCGATTCCGGCCGCCGGGCTCGACTTTCTGCTGGCTCTGTCGATGGCCGCCTCGATCATCGTTTTTCTGTCGGCGATCCAGATCCGGCGGGCGGTCGAGCTGTCGGTCTTCCCCACGCTGCTGCTGCTTTTGACGCTCTTCCGTCTCTCGCTGAACATCGCCTCGAGCCGGCGCATCCTGCTGCACGGCCAGGAGGGCACGGCAGCGGCCGGCAAGGTCATCGAAGCCTTCGGCCAGTTTGTGGTCGGCGGTAACTACGTCGTTGGATTCGTGCTCTTCCTGGCCCTGGTGGCCATTCAATTCTTAGTAGTTTCTCACGGTGCGGTGCGCACGGCCGAGGTGACGGCCCGGTTCACCCTGGACGCGCTGCCCGGCAAGCAGATGGCCATCGACGCCGATATGAACGCGGGGCTGATCGACGAGGCCGAAGCCCGGCGGCGGCGGCAGGCCATCGCCCGCGAGGCCGAGTTCTACGGGGCCATGGACGGCGCGGCGCGGTTCAACCAGCGCGACTCGCTGGCCACCATCCTGATCACCGCAATCAACATCATCGCCGGCTTGCTGATCGGAACCTTGCAGCAGGGAGTGGCGCTGGGCGAGGCAGCGCGGACTTATACGGTCCTGACGGTCGGAGACGGCCTGGTGACGCTGATTCCTTCGCTGCTGGTCTCGGTGGCGGGGGGCATTACCCTGACGCGGGCTAACTCGGCCGGAATGCTGGGCGGCGAGATTCGGCAACAGCTCTTCGCACGGCCGGCGACGCTTTATATCGCAAGCCTGGTTTGCGCCGGCATGTGCCTGATTCCAGGGCTGCCCAAGCTGGCCTTTTTGGTTGTTGCCGGGGCCCTGTTCTGGGGCGGGCGGAAGCTCTCGGCCCAGGCCCAGGCGGCAACAGCGACCGAAGCGGCTCCGGCAGAGAAGAAGAAGGCCGAGCAGGCCGGTGGGGCTTCCGAGCTGGCTGCCTTGTTGCGGCTCGAGGACCTGACGCTCGAGATCGGCTTCCAGCTGATCCCGTTGGTGGATGAGAAGCAGGGAGGCCAATTGCTGGGCCGGGTGCGTACCCTGCGGCGGCACCTCTCCGCGGAGATGGGGTTCCTGGTGCCGCCGGTGCACATCTCGGACAATCTGCGATTGAAGCCTCGCGAGTATGTCTTCTCCTTGCGCGGAATCGAGATAGGCCGCTGGCAGACAGAGGGAACGCAGTTGCTGGCTGTCTCGGGCGATCCGGGGCGGCGGCCGCTGGCTGGCAAGGAGACGCACGAGCCAGCATTCGGGGTTCCGGCAACCTGGATCGCGCCTAACCTCGAGGAGCAGGCGATCGCCGCAGGCTACTCGGTGGTCGATGCAGTGACGGTCGTCACGACCCACCTGGGCGAACTCGTCCGCCAGCACGCCTGGGAGCTGATGGGCCGGGCTGAGTCCAAGCGGCTGCTCGATTCCCTGAACGAGAGCCACCCCAAGCTGGTCGAGGAACTGGTGCCGAAGCTCTTGACGCTGGGCGAGGTCCAGCGGGTGCTCGAGCAGCTGTTGCGGGAGCGGGTCTCGATCCGCGACCTGGGAGCAATTCTCGAGGCGCTGGTGGAAATGGCGCCGGTCAACAAGAGTCCGGTCGCCCTAGTCGAGGCGGCCCGCCAGGCGATCGCGCGGCGGCTGGTGAGGCCACTGCTCGATGGGGACGGCCAACTGCCGGTGCTGCTGCTCGACCCTGGGCTTGAAGAAGAGATTCTGGCTACGCTGGCTCCGGAGACCGCCCAGCGGCTGCTCGCTGCCGGAGGGGGGCATGGTGCGCCCGTGGTCCGGCGGCTGGCCGATTCTGTGAGACAACTCATCGGCTCGGCCTCCGCTGCGGCACCGCCCGTGCTTCTTTGCCCCGGTAGCGCCCGCTACCACGTGAAGCGCTGGCTGGAGTCGGTGCTGCCGCGCCTGGCAGTGATAGCGGCGAGTGAGATTCCGCCCGAAATCCGGTTACGGCCAGTGGGCACGGTGCGGTAGAAAGCGCGCTTCAGGCAGGCGCCAGCAGCGAAGAGATTCGAGTTGGGCGAAGGGAACTCCGATGGGAACAGAGGCTGTAGCCACGGTAGGGAACCAGAAGATGGTGCGTCTGAGACAGACGGCGACCGGCGCATACCCGCCAGGCGCGACTGCGGTCCCCGTGTTGAACAGCGAAGAGGAGCGGGTGCTGCTCGAGCACTTGCCTATCGTCCGCTTTCTGGCCCGCCGCATCCACGAGCGGCTGCCCCAGCATGTGGACATTGAAGACCTGGTATCGGCGGGCGTGGTGGGGCTGATGGACGCGTTTCAGAAGTTCGATCCGGCCAAGAAGGTACAGTTCCGCAGCTATGCCCAGTTCCGCATCCGCGGAGCCATCCTCGACAGCCTGCGGACCCTCGACTGGAGCCCCCGCGAGCTGCGCCGCAAGGGCCGGGCCATCGAGGAGGCCATCCGCGTGCTCACGGCGCGGATGGGCCACGCTCCGGGCGAGGCCGAGATCGCGGCCGAGCTGGGCATCGAGCTCGAGGAGTACCAGCAGCTGCTCGGCGACCTGAAGGGCCTCGAGATCGGCACGCTGCACATCGAGCGCAATGAGGACTCAGGCGAAGAGGAGCTGGCTTACGTGCCCGGCCGTCCCGAGGAAGATCCTCTCTTCAGGTGCCTCAGGGGCGAGCTCGAAGACCGGCTGGCCGAGGCCATCCAAGGTTTGCCCGAGCGGGAGCGGCTGGTGATGACCCTCTATTACTACGAGGAGATGACGATGCGCGAGATTGGGCTGGCGCTGGGGGTGGTCGAGTCGCGGGTCTCGCAGGTACACGCTTCGGCGGTGACGCATTTGAGGAGCTCGCTCCGAGATCTGGCCGTGAGGGGGGCTTTCGACCGGGCCGGCGGGCGCAAGCGCGCCGCCCGGCAACAGGTCTCGCCGATGGCTCCAAAGAGCGGCCACGGGACGTGAATCGCCCTGGAACCGGAGCAGTCTTGGCAAGGGATCGATCCGAGGGGCCGAATCGGGAGCGCCGATCTGACAGAGCAGATCCATCAGGGCCGATTCATGAGAGCAGAGCGGCGGTAATGGGGCGATATGGGGGAGGAATGGAAGCTTGATCGAAAAGACACTCAAGCAGGACGAGATCGACGCGCTCTTCGAGGCGGCGCGCAACCAGACATCCGAGACAGCACACCCGGAGGTGCGGGCCAGGGTGGTGCCTTACAACTTCTCTTCGGCTGGCCAGATCTCAACCGACCAGCTCAGGGCCATCAGCATGTTAAACGATCTGTTCGCCCGCAACCTGACCCATAATCTGGCGGCGTGGCTGCGGACCCGGTTCCAGGTGAACCTGGTCTCCGCCGAGCAGATTCAGTTCAATGAGTTCCTGCTGCGCATTCCGGAGATCAGCTACGTGGCGTCGGTACGCCTCGAACCGCTGGGCGCGATCTCGGTGCTGCAGCTCGACTTGGGCTTGGCGCCTCCGGTGATCGACCTCCTGCTGGGCGGGGACGGCAAGGACGGACCTCTGCGCGAGCTGACCGACATCGAGGAGTCGATCCTGGCCAGCGTGGTCGAGATCGTCTGCCGGGAGCTTACCGTGGCTTGGCAGCCGGTGGGGCTGAGCTTCAACTTCGAGCGCCGCCAGATGCAGACACAGATTGCGCGCTTGATCTCGGTAACCGAGAAGACCCTGTGTCTGAGCTTCGAGATCCGGATGCCCCACAGCTCGGGTTTGCTGAACCTGGCTTTTCCCGCCGTGGTGGCGAACACAATCCTGCGGCGGCTGACGACCGACTGGGGCAGGCGCCGGCGCCACGCGGGCGAGACGCGGGCGCGGATGGAATCCCTGGTCCGGCAGGTTCGCTTCGGGGCGTCGTTGCAGCTTCCCTCTGTTCGTCTGGCGGCGAGTGCTGTCGAGAATCTGGCGTCTGGCTCGATGCTGCGGCTCGATGTGCCAGCAAATGCACTGCCGGTGTGGAAGGTAGGCAACCAGACGCTGGGGCAGGCACAGGCCATCCGACATGGATCTCACCGGGCCGCGCGCATCGACATGGCCCTGGCACACAGTTTCAGGCAGAAGCTCGGGAAGGATGGGCGATGAAGACGTACCTGGAGTGCTGGATGGGCGCGGCCGCGGCGCTGTTTTCACAGGCTCTGGCTGGCGAACCCGAGCTGATCGAGGCGCTGCCTAAGCCTCTGAGCCAGGGCTCGTTCGGCTATACAGCCACGGTCGCGGGCGATGTGGAGGGCCGCTTCGCCGTAGTGCTCGATAGCTCGATCCTGGAGGCGCCGTTATTTGGCGAGGGGATGGACCAGAGGCCCGGCTGGGCCGAGGTGCTGAGGGAGGTGGCGGATGCGGCCGCAGGGGAACTGTTGGCCAAGACGGGTAAGAAGTGCCGTGTCGAGAGGTTCGAGGAGACTCAAGGGGAGAGTGCGGTCTCGGCCGCCTTTCAGTTGAAGTCGGGTGATCGAGCCTGGACCATCCTGGTGCGGGACGAGGTGCGGACCCCACGCCCGGCTGCTGCGCTACCGACCGAGCCCCTGCCTGAGCCAGGGGGCAAGTTCAGAGCCGGGCCGCCGTCGGCCGCGGCGCCGGCGATCACGCCGGGCATGGAGATCCTTCTCGATGTAGAGCTTGAGGTCTCACTGCGCTTCGGGTCGCGGGAGATGCCGCTCGGAGAGATTCTTGAGTTGGGGCCAGGTGACGTGGTGCAGCTTGACCGTCACGTGGCCGACCCGGTGGACCTGATTGTTGGAGACAAGATCGTGGCCCAGGGCGAGGTAGTGCTGGTCAACGGCAACTTCGGCCTGCGTGTCACCGAGGTGGCCGCTCCCCGGAAGCGGCTGGAGAGCATCCGATGCCTCTTCTGATGCGGCAGCAGAGGGCGGCAGCTGCCGCCGCAAGGATCGACCCATGGGAGGTGGCGTCGGCCACCGTGGAGAGACGCGGGGAAGACAGCCATCCGCAGGCGGACTGGAGTACGGAGGCTGTACAACGAGGACTCTTCGAGAGCTGCGCCAACCCGGCCTGCCGGTCAGGCTGGCTGCACCTGTGGCGGCGACGCTCGGCACCTGTCTTCGAGGGTGGGTGGTGCTGTTCGGCCGAGTGCACGCGGGCGCGGATCGAGGCCGCGGTACGCCGTGAGATGGACGGACGCGCCGGGGTGCCGGTGGTCCGTGGCCATCGCGTCCCTCTCGGCCTGCTCATGCTGGAGCAGGGTTGGATCACCCAGGCCCAGTTGCGCCAGGCCCTTGAAGCACAGAAGGCTGGGCGGCGGGGCCGGCTGGGAGACTGGCTAGTCAGACAGCAGGTGGTGAGCGAGCAGACGGTGACCAGGGCTCTGGGGTTGCAGTGGAGCTGTCCGGTCCTGGGACTGGACGCGCACGCACACGACGGGCTGACGGTGGTGATGCCGCGGCTGTTTGTGGACGCCTTTGGCGCTCTGCCGCTGCGTCTGGCGGCGGGGTGCATCCTCTATCTTGGCTTCGAGGACCGGCTCGACCCGGCTCTGGCGCTGGCCCTGGAGCGGATGACGGGGCTGCGTGTCGAGAGCGGGATGGTGTGTGGCAGCCAGTTCCGGGCGGCACATGAACGGATGCTGGCAGCCAGGTTCCCAGCTGTAGAGCTGATCGAAGCGGTCTCCGAGCAGGCTCTGGCGCAGGCCCTTGTGCGCGCCGTAGAGCGAGCCAGGCCGGTGGCTTCGCGGCTGGTGCGGGTGCACGACTGCCTGTGGCTGCGCATGTGGCTGCGCCCACAGACGGGGCCGCTGGCCGAGATTGGATTCGTAGGCGACCTGATTGGTTCGATTGGGGTGCACTGAGGCGGGCTTACGTCGGATCGTCGCGTCCGCTCAAGGATTGGTCGGATGCGCCGATAGGCATAGCAGCAGAGGAGCCCTTGGCATGAGCGAAGTAAGAACCCTGATTGTCGATGATTCCTCGGTAATGCGCAAGATCGTGGAGCGGGCGTTGCGCCAGGCGGGTTTGAGCCCGCTGGTGGTGCACGAGGCCGGCAGCGGTACCGAGGGGCTGGATGTGCTGAAGTCCAGGCAGGTGGACCTGATCCTTTCCGATATCAATATGCCGTCCATGGACGGTCTCGAGTTTCTGCGCCAGATCCGGGCGCAGAACCTGGCTCCCGGCGTGCCCGTCGTGATGATCACCACGGAGTCGAGTGAGGAGCACGTGAAACAGGCGATACAGGCCGGGGCGCGGGGCTATATCCGCAAGCCGTTTACAGCCGAGCAGGTGAAAGAGCGGGTGTTGCCGCTGCTCGAGGCCGCCTGACGGCAGCGGGGAATCGGGGCGAAGAGGCGCGAGTCTGGGCACAGTCACGAGTCAGGGGCGCAGATGCGAGGAGTGACGCAATGTTACTGACCGGGGTACGCAGGGCCGCAATCGCGGGAGCGCGGGATGCCGGCACCAACGAAGGGGAGCAGAAGATGACAGTGTCGTTGCGCGAGTCTGTCGAGATGGTAAGCGATCCGCGGAACCTGGACGCGAGTGTGGAAGAGGTCTTTCAGATGATGCTGGGCGTCGACTGCAGGCGCGATGCGGGACCACGCACGCATGAGCCTGAGTCGGTGACGGCAGTAGTTGGCTTCGGCGGGGCTCTGAGCGGTGCCTGCGTCTTCTCCTGCGGCTCGAGGGCCGCGCTGGTGATTGCAGCTCAAATGACGGGTACGGAGTTCGCAGAGCTTGACGATACAGTCAAGGACGGCATTGGCGAGATCTGCAACATGCTGGCCGGCTCCTGGAAGGGCAAGGTGCCGGAGCTGGCTGCCAACTGCGGGCTCTCGGTTCCGGCCGTAATCACCGGACGTGATTACAACCTCCATGTGCAGGCGCCGGAGTTTCAGTTGCGCCACATCTACACCTTTGATGGCCTGAGCTTCGCCGTCACCATCGTCTGCGACGGTCTGCAGTAGGGAACATCTGAGTCCAACACAAACCTGGGGCTAGCGACATGGGCGGCAACCGGGGACGCGGCGCCGCGGGACGAGCGATGGCCGGCAGAGACGTGGGTCGGCGACCGGGTTGATGATGGAGGGTCAGTGCAATGAGGCGCGATCGAGTGATGCCCGGAAGGTTCCGGTTGAGGCTCTCACGATGAGGCTGGTGGCCGAGGGGGTGACTGGACCCCGCGCGGAACGGCCCAGAATTGTTCCGCTTCCCGCTGTTCTCTGATCTTCCTCTAATTTTTTCTCCCCGCTTCCGGCAATCCATCTGCTCGTTCCTCCATCGCGGGAGGAGCGAGAGGCGATGGACAGCGGATACTATGCGGCGATGGCCGGCTTCGCGGCGCGAACCGACGCACTGGATACGGCGGCTTCAAACCTGGCCAACGCCCAGACGCCGGGATACCGGGCTGAGCGGGAGTACTTTCGCAGTGTCCTGCTCGGGCCGGATGCCTATGACTCCCAACTCGGCGAGACCGTGAACGATTACGGAATCGTGGGCGGAGATCAGGTCAGCATGGCCCAGGGTTCACTCGAGCAGACCGGCAACCCCCTCGATCTCGCCATTGAGGGGCAGGGCTTCTTTGCCATCCAGATTCCGAATGGCACGCGCTACACGCGTGACGGTACCTTTCACCGCGCGCGCAACGGGCAGTTGGTGACCGGAGCCGGCGAGCCGGTGCTTGGGGCCGACGGAAAGCCCATTCCCATTCCTCCGGGTGCGGTAACCATCGGCGCCGATGGGACGGTGTCGGTAGCGGGCGGCGCGGTGGCCACAGTTGGGGTCTTCACATTTGCCCAGGGGACGCAGCTTGCGCCGGAAGGAGCGAATCGCTATGCAGCTCCTGCCGCCGCCAAGCCGGTGGTCTCGAAGACAGCGACGGTGCATCAGGGCGCGATCGAGGCCGCAAACGAGAACGTCGTCGAGGGAACCCTTGACCTGATCGTCATGCAGCGCCAGGCCGAGATGATGCAGAAGGCCCTGACGGTGTTTCATACCGAGTTCAACAAGTTTGCCGCCGAGGATCTGCCGAAGGTGTGAAAAACCAGCGGACAGTGATCAGTGGTCAGCGACCAGAGGGCAAAACGAGGGAACAGGGAACAGAAAGAACACCTCGAGGGCATCGAGAGTTTTAGGCGCAGGTTGGAGATGGGGAGTGCAAGGCACGGACCAAATCCAGCCGCAGGCCGCCGACACTGACCACTGACCACTCAAGAAGGAGAAGTCATGATTCGAGCGCTGTACACGGCCGCCAGCGGGATGAGCGCGCAGCAGATGAACCTGGATACGATCGCCAACAACCTGGCCAACTCGTCGACCACTGGGTTCCGGCAGCTGCGGTTGCAATTCCAGGATATGGTCTACCAGAACCTGATCACGCCGGGCGCGGCGCAAAGCCAGTCGACGGTCTCAGCGGGGCTGCAGATCGGCCTCGGCACCAAATCTGCGGCCACCGAGGTGATCAACACGCAGGGGTCGCTGAACGAGACCGATAACCCGCTCGACGTGGCCATCGAGGGCACGGGGTTCTTCCAGGTGCAGCGGCCGGACGGAATCATTGCCTACACGCGGGCCGGACAGTTTCACCTGAACAACCAGGGAACGATTGTCACGACTGACGGTGATCCGCTGATTCCGACGATTACCATACCTCCTAATGCGACGGCGGTCACGATCACGCAGTACGGTGTCGTCAACGCCACTCTCCCCGGCCAGCAGAACCCCTCGCAGCTCGGCCAGATTCAGCTTGCGACCTTTCCCAACCCCGGCGGCCTGGAGAGCATGGGCAGCAATCTATTGCAGTCCACGCTCAGTTCGGGGGACCCGGTGCTGGGCAACCCGGGCGGGACCGAGGGGCTGGGCACCCTGCAGCAGGGTTACCTAGAGAACTCGAATGTGGACGTTGTCACCGAGTTTGTGCAGATGGTGCTGGCGCAGCGGGCCTACGAGTCGAACTCGAAGGTGGTGAAGGCAGCCGATGATATGTATTCGGAAGTCAACAATATGACGCGCTAAAGCGCAAGTATCGGTTAAAGAGTGGGCGATGACGGTGAGAGCGGGATTGGGAACCGGATGGGCAGCGGGAGTACTGGCTTTACTGGTGGCGCTACCCGGGCATGGGCAGGACGCCGCGCCGGCCCGTGATACGCCCTTGGTAATCCGGTCTTCGGGAGCGGCAGATAGCAACGCGTATGCGGCCTGGACCGGAGTGGTGCGCGCAATCGACGACCCGGCGACGGGACAGTGCTGGCTGCTGGAGCGCGATCCCCGGTATCCGGGAGGACCGGGACGGCTGGTCCTGGTCCCACGCGGCGCTGGGGCGGCCGGCGCGGAGAGCAAGAAAGCAGAGCCGGGCCTGCCCGTAGCCCTGGCGAAGCTGACGCCGGTGATCCGGGCCGGCGACCGGCTGGTCGTCGAGCAGAGGACGGCGGTGGTGGACGCGCGGTTGGAGGCTATAGCACTCGGGCCAGCGGCGGTGGGAGCGGAATTCAACGCGCGGCTCGAGATTGGCGGCCGGGCGGTGCGTGCGGTCGCATTAGGACCGGGCCGGGCGGCGTTCGCCGGCGATCTGGGAGGGCAGCCATGAAACTAACCTTACGGAGGGCTATCTTGGCGGGTCTATGCGCCGCGCTGGTCCTGGCTCTGGGCCGGCAGGCGATGGCCGGGAAGAAAAAGCCCGTAGAGGTCCAGAAGCTCACCCCTCCGGAGACAGCCCTGAACGCCTATATCGCCGAGGTGCGGGCCCACCAGGCGGCGGAGGTGCCAACATCTGGCTCGCTCTGGAGCCCGGACGGCCAACTGGTGCGGCTGGGCACCGACGTCAAGGGCGTGCGACTGCACGACGTGATCTCGATCGTGGTAACAGAGAGCCTGGCGGCCTCGACCGACGGACAGGTGAAGAACTCCCGGGCATCGAACGCGAACTCGGGGCTGACGGGGCTGTTCGGCGCGCTCAAAACCTCGAACAACTTGCAGAATCTGCTGGGAATGTCTGCGGCCTCCGGCTTGACGGCGCAGGGCCAGAGCACGACCAACTCCAGCCTGGCCACGACCTTCGGAGCCGAGGTTGTCGACGTCCTGCCCAACGGGATGCTGGTGGTGCAGGCGACCAAGCAGCTGACATTTTCCCAGCAGACGCAGCTGATCCGGCTGCGCGGGCTGGTTCGGCCCGAGGACGTGAACGCGCAGAATCAGGTTCTGTCGACAGCCATGACCGATCTCGAACTGGAAGTGGCGGGCAAGGGCATCGTGACGGACTCGACCTATCGCCAGAGCCCGATCGTGCGGCTCCTCGAGAGGCTGCTGGTGTTTTGACAGTGGTCAGTGGTCAGTGGTCAGGGGTCTGACAGGAGACAGAGGGACTACAGCGGTTCCACAGTTGCTGTAACCCGAAGTCGCGATGCCGAGTGGCTTTTTCCTCAAGAAAAAGCCAACTTCAAGAACTCCAAAAGCGGCTACATGTACTGTGGAACCGCTCTAGGGAATAAGGAACAGGAGCTGAATGCTGAAAGCTGGGAGCTGAAGCCTAAGAGCTGTGAGCCGAGAGCGATTTGCGGGAGCTGGCATGGGTGGGTCTTCGAAAAATCTGAGCGGTTGGGGCGAAATACGGAAGACTGGCTCCTTTTTCTGGTGGCGGGTGGCGCTGGGCGCGGCGCTTGCGCTGGGCGTGGCGCGGGCGCCGGCGCAGCAGACCGGGCAGTTGACCGAAATCAAGGATGTCGCCTCGATCGAAGGAATCCGCGACAACCAGCTTGTGGGATACGGGCTGGTGGTAGGGCTGCACGGCACCGGTGACAGCTCGCAGACGGTTTTTCCGGCGCAGACGCTCATTTCTGTGCTTGAGCGGATGGGGGTAACGGTTCCGCAGACAGGCTCCCAGAGCGCCAGCAACATGCAGGTCAAGAACATGGCGGCGGTCTTTGTGGTGGCGACTTTGCCGCCCTTCAGCCAGGCCGGCGACAAGATTGACATCACGGTCTCGTCGGCCGGAGACGCCCGCTCGCTCGAGGGAGGAATCCTGCTGATGACGCCGCTTTATGGGCCAAACGGCCAGATCTACGCCCAGGCCCAGGGCGCGCTGGTGCTGGGCGGATATATGGCCGCGGCCGGAGGCAACAGCCGCCAGATGAACTCGACCACCACGGCGCGCATTCCGGGCGGGGCGCTGGTCGAGCGCTCTGTGCCGCTGAATCTGGACGCGATGCGTTCCGTCGATGTGGTTTTGAACGACGCCGACTTTCACACCGCCGAGCAGATGGCGGATGCCATTAACCGCAAACTGGGCCCTGATCGCGCCCACGCGGTCGACAGCCGGCGGGTCGAGATCGCCGTCAAGCACGGCGAGGATGTTCCATCGTTGCTCGACAAGGTGGAAGGGGTCGAGATCGAGATCTATCCGCCTGCCCGGGTGGTTGTGAACGAGCGCACCGGTACGGTGGTGATCGGGGGCACGGTGCGGCTGCGGCCGGTCTCGATCCTACACGGGGGCCTGAGCGTGAACGTGATCTCGACGACCGAGGTCTCCCAGCCCGGACCGTTGTCGAACGGGACTACGCAGGTAGTGCGGCAGACCGCGGTGCAGGCCCAGGACAGGCCGGTCAACGAGATCGACCTCAAGGAAGGGGCGACGGTGGAAGATTTGGTCCAGGAATTGCAACGAACCGGGGCAGGAGCGCGCGATGTGATCTCGATCCTGCAGGCGATGAAGGCAGCGGGTGCGCTCGAAGCGGACCTGGAAGTGCTCTGAGAGCAGGGAGTCGGGATTAGGGAATAGGAAGCAGGCGCCAAGATGCAGGCAGGGGTGATCAGTGCGGGGAGGGCGACGGAACAGGCTGGTAGCGGAAGCGCACCCCCGCCCAAGCTCGTCCACGCGGCCCAGCAGTTCGAGGGGATGATGCTCGAGGAGCTGCTCAAGCCCATGACCGAAGACGGCGGGCTGGGCGGCGACGATGGCGGTTCGGACTCGGGGGCCGGATCGGGGGGCGCGTTGAGCAGCTTCGCGTCCGGGGCTCTGGGACAGGCCCTCAGCGCGGGAGGTGGGTTGGGAATCGCTCATGAAATTGTGCAGAGCTTCTCCCAATCCGGTAACCGGTGCCCATCTGGGAAGGTAACCGGAGATTTGCACGGAAATACTGAGATAAGAGCCCTTAAATGACTAGAGTGATTAACAAGGACGCCGATGAAAAGGGCAAGGAGCTTTGCGCATGGATATTCGCAACAGTCTTGAGGGGTTGAGGTCGTTTCTGGGTGTGAACACGGCTGCGCCGGCGGCCACCGAGGCCAAGGGCAGCGCGCAGACGAGCTCGAACGGCTTGACGAGCGACCGGGCAACGCTGAGCAGCGCCGGTAGCGAGGTATCGCAGGCGGCGGCAGAGTCGGGCGTGCGCGTGGATAAGGTGCAGTCGATCCAGGCGGCGCTGGCTGCAGGCACCTATAACGTGCCGGCAGCAGCCGTGGCGTCGAAGATGGTGGACTCGATGCTCGGAGATGCGCAATAGCCGGGAGGACGCCAGGAACCTGGGAACAGGCGGCGGGGCAGGACGGGAGCGCGGTTTGCGCAATGACTCCACTGCTCCGCGGCCGCAGCAGTGGCGGTGGCAGCGGCGTGGAGGAAAGGAACGCGGGGAATGCGCGAGTCGGGTGCGGGCGTGGAACGGCTGGAGCTCAAAGAACTGGTGGCGGAGGCATCGCGGGCGCTGGCGCGTCTGGATGCGAACCGGCTTGAGGAGCTTGCGGTCTCGTGCCAGGCGCTGAACCGCGAGCTGCCCTCGAGTGGCCCTGCCCGGCGCCGGACGCTGGTGCGTCAGGCGTGTGAAGCGCAAAGAGATCTGGCGGTGTTTGGGCGCGTTCTGGAGGCGACGCGGGCCAATCTGAGCGTGATGCGGCGGCTCCGGGAGCTGCGTATGGGCCGCATCGAGTACGTCGGTCGCGAGCGGACTTGGACGGGGCGCGGGTATGGGGACAATTAACACCGCATTCGGGATCATGACGCAGGCGCTTGATGCAGACCAGGCGGCGCTGAACGTGGTGGCCAACAACGTGGCCAACGCCAACACCACAGGCTACACCGAAGAGACTCCGGACTGGCAGGAGAACGCGCCGATCAGCATCAATGGAGTCTCCTACGGCACAGGCGTGACGGAGACAGGCGCGACCTCGCAGCGGGACCGGATTCTAGAAGAGCGGTTGGACCAGCAGCAGCAGCTTGCTTCGGCATCGAGCACCCGGCTGTCGGCGCTGAACTCGATCCAGGCTCTCTTTACGCCGGACTCGGGCTCCTCGTCGAGCTCCACCGCCGGAGACATCGGCAGCGATCTGACGAGCTTCTTCGACTCATTTTCCTCCCTCGAGGCCAATCCGACCGACAACTCGCTGCGCGAAGAGGTGCTTTCGTCGGCTTCGACGCTGGCGAGCGATATTTCGAGTACGGCGGCAAGCCTGAATGCGCAGCGCACGGCGCTGGACCAGGAGGCGGGCGGCACGGCCAGCCAGATCAACGCGCTGACCGCTTCGATTGCGAAGTTGAACCAGCAGATTCAGTCCGCGTCGCCGGATGGCGATGCGGGGACGCTGGAGGACCAGCGGCAGCAGGACCTGAGCCAGCTCTCGCAGTTGATCGGGATCAACCAGGTGACGACGGAGAACAACGGCCTGTCGATCACCACGACCTCTGGGCAGCTATTGGTCTCCGAAGGGCAGAGCTTTCAGTTGACGACCGGCACGGTGAACGGCGTGACGGACTTCTTTCTGGGAGGGGCGGACGTTACCTCGCAGTTGACTTCAGGCGGCGGCGAGCTGGGTGGCTACCTGACGGCGCGCGACCAGGATATTCCCAGCGTGCTCGGGTCGCTTGATCAGCTCGCGTACGACATTTCAACGTCAGTGAATACCCAGAACAACGCGGGAACGGATCTGGATGGCGCCACCGGCGCCGCGGTTGCCGGATCTACAACCGGGGCCTGGACTCTGGATATATTCTCACCGCCGCCAACTCTGGCGGCGAATGAAGCTTCAGGCGGCACGGTTGTCGCGGGAGCGGCGGCGGCGATGAGTGTGGTGATGACCGACCCGAGCCAGATTGCGGCGGCCGGCGCCACGGAGGGGACGGGCGACAACTCGAATGCAGTGACGATGGCGGCGCTGGCCGGCCAGGCATTTGTCAGCGGGCAGACCCCGAGCAACTACTATTCCAACTTTGTCTCCACGCTGGGCTCGACGGTCTCCCAAGTTGAGACCGAGAACACGGCGCAGAATGCATCGGTGAGCCAGTTGCAGACGCAGAACGATGCGCTCTCGAGCGTGAACCTGAACGACGAGGCATCGGCGATGACGACGCTCGAACGCAGCTACCAGGCTGCATCGCAGGTGTTCACCATGCTGAACACGATCATGGACTCGGCGTTGAATCTTGGGGTCGAGACGGCGGTTTCGTAACAGCGGCGCCGGCGGCCAGTGGCCGGACCGGCGGGCAGGGAAGCGGCGGCGGACGAAGAAAGCGGAGGAGGCGAGCGGAGAAAGCGATGCAGGTGGATCCGAATTATCTGTCGAATATGGCGAGCTCGCTCGATCAGGTGCAGGCGACTGAACAGCAGCTGACCACGGAGCTTTCGAGCGGGGTGCGCGTGACCTCGCTGAGCCAGGATCCGCTGGCCGCCGGCGAGAACGTGCTGCTGCTCAACCAGATTCAGCAGGACGATTCCTTTACCAGCAGCTCGAACCTGGTGACGGGGCAGTTGCAGGTGGCCGACTCGGCCCTGGGCAGCGTGGTCTCCGAAATTACGCAGGCCATCTCTCTGGCCACAAGCGCCAACAACGGCACCATGAACTCGAGCGACGTCAAGTCGATCTCGTCGCAGATCTCGGGGATTCTGGACGAGGTGCAGACGCTGGCCAACACCAGCTACCATGGCCAGTACATCTTTGCGGGGGGCCAGACCTCAACGACGCCGTTCGCCACCTCGACGGCGACATCGCCTGCGGTTACGTCGTACAGCGGCGACGAAGACGTGAACTATCTCGAGATGCCCAACGGCCAGAAGATTCAACTGAACGTTCCGGGCGACCAGATCTTTCTGGGAAATGGGACGAACAGCGTCTTTGGCGCGCTGAATGCATTGGTGGCCGACTACGCAAGCGGCATTGTGAATACGACCCAGGCGGTAAGCGATACCGAAGCCCTTAGCACGGCGCTCAACTACGTTTCGCAGCAGCGGGTGAGCATCGACAACTCCATTACGCAGCTTACGGATGCGACGAGTGCCGTGAGCAGCGAGCAGACGCAGCTGACCTCAGCGCAGACCAACCTGATGCAGGCCGACGTAGCCCAGGTTTCGTCGCAGCTTTCGCTGGCGGAGACGCAGCAGACGGCGCTCGAGGACGTGTTCTCGCAGCTCGGGTCGGCGTCGAACGACCTGTTCAGCAAACTTCAACCCTAAAGGCGGTTCTTCTGCCACACGGCCGTGCATTACCCTAGTTGGTAAGGCACCATTATGCTGGCTCCGATACGGTTTTTGTGGAACGCGACCCGCGGCCACCGGCTGCGGCCGTGGCGCAGCGAGTACCTGCGCTGGCGGATCGAGACCTACTCCGGCCAGCGCGCCGAGACGCTGACCATGCAAAGCACTCTCAGTTTCCTCTGGGCCTCACGCTGGGAGTTGCTGAGCTTCCTTGGCTGGACGGGGCGGCTCGAAAAGGAAGTGCGCAAGCGCGCGTGAGATTGGGCTGCAGCGCAGCGGGGGACGCACGGCCACTCGACTGCCATCCCCTATGATCGAAGCTGGAGCGTCTATTCTGACGTGCGATTCTCGTCTTGCCATATTCTTTGTCTGCTTGCGGCCTTGCTCGGGTCCTCTGTGGCTGGCTCTGCCCGCGCGCAGCAGGCGCCTTCACCGCAGTTGCCGCCCATCGAGCCGCCCAAGCCGATGCCCACGCAATCGGGGCCGGCGCCGACGATTCAGACGACCACCACCGAGGTGCTGGTCCCCACGCTGGTTGAGAAGCACGGCCAGGTGATCTACGGGCTGAATAAGCCGAGCGACTTCATTGTGGATGACGATGGCGTGCCGCAGAAGATCCGCGTGCAGGAGGAGATGGATACGGCGCCGGTTTCACTTGTGGTGGCCGTGGAACTGGGTGGGGCGAGCGTGCTCGAGTTCGGCAAACTGGCGCATCTTGGGTCTCTGCTTGATCTGTTCCTCACCGATCCACGGAGCGAGGCGGCGCTGATCGGGTTCGACTCGCAGCCGCACCTGATCTCGGACTACACGCACTCGGAGGACGAGTTGGACGATGCGCTCAGGAACCTGCAGCCGGGCGACGGAGGCGACGCGATTCTGGACACGGTGAGCTACGCGGTCAACCTGCTGGGCGACCGGCCGAAGGGCTACCGGAGGGTTCTTTTGCTGATCAGCGAGGAGCGCGACCACGGCAGCGAGCACGCCAAGCCGGTGGACGTGATCCGGCAGATCGGCCAAACGGATGTGCTGGTGTTGAGCGTGTCATTTTCTCCCTTTCAAGCCGAGCTTGCCCACGACACCGCGGACTCTGGTGAGGACCGCACGTTGAACCTGGCATCGGCGCTCTTTGCCGTGGTGCAGGCGTTCAAGAAAAACATTGCCAAGGAGATTGCCACCATGAGCGGCGGCGAGTACACAACCTTCGCCGGCGACAGGAAGTTCGAGCAGCGCGTGGTGAACGCGGCGCGCGATACGCGCAACCGCTACCTGATCAGCTTCAGCCCGTCGAATCCTACGCCCGGTCTGCACACCATCAAGGTGCGGACGGCTCAGGATTATGGGGCGAGGGTGGTGGCGCGGGCTGATTACTGGTTGCAGGCGGGGCCGTGAGCAGGTGGGGCTCCTGTGCTTTGGACCACGATGAGGCCGGCGGGTTTCTCTCGTGGTTCCAAGCACCTGCAGGTTTTCGCCGAGCGCCCATTCATGGTAATCTCACAATAGACACTTGAGAGTGGACTGAGAGAAGAAGAGGAGCAACACCCGCCGTGCTGGCGACTGAAAAGAAATCTGAACTGATTGCACGCTTCCGCGCACACGATACGGACACCGGCTCGCCCGAGGTCCAGATCGCGATTCTGAGTGAGCGTATCGGCGACCTGACCGAACACTTCAAGACCCACAAAAAGGATCACGCTTCCCGCCGGGGACTGTTGATGCTGGTCAGCAAGCGCCGCCGCCTGCTGGATTACCTGAAGACGCACGATTCCGATCGCTACCGCGACGTGATCGGCAAGCTGGGTATCCGCAAGTAATCAGAAAGCCAATATTGAAACGGAAGCGCCCAGACCGGACATGGGTCATGGCCCCGTTCCCCGTGGAACTCCCGGGCCTAGGTGTCGCTGACAGACTGAACGGGCTGCCAGCGACCGCGCACAGCCATCGGCCGCCGCAGGCCGGCGCGCTGGCGCAGATACCGCATCCGTCGGCGCCAGAGAGATCCGTTCTCCATATCCGTACTTCAGCCGCCGCCCTCCGGCATCCGAGCCGGCCTTGCAGGGGCGTGCGGCAATCTCCCTCCACAAGTTTCCCAAGCGAATACAACGAAACGAGGACACTATGTCTACCAAGCATGAAGTAGCCGTCGAACTTGCCGGCGGTAAGCGGCTGGTCTTTGAGACCGGCCGCATGGCCAAGCAAGCATCCGGCGCAGCGCTGGTCACCACGGGCGAAACGGTCGTCCTGGCTACTGCCGTCGCCTCGCCCGACCCCAGGGAAGGCATCGATTTCTTCCCCCTCACCGTCGACTACCGCGAGTACACCTACGCGGGCGGGCGCATCCCCGGCGGCTTTATCAAGCGCGAGGGCCGGCCCAGCGAGAAAGAGATTCTCACCGCCCGACAGATCGACCGCCCCGTCCGCCCGCTCTTCCCCGACGGATTCCGCAACGAGACGCAGATCATCGCCCTGGTCTTCTCCGCCGACAAGGAGAACGATCCCGATGTGATCGGCATCAACGCCGCCGCGGCGGCCGTGGCGCTCTCCGACATTCCCTTTGGCGCCACCGTGGGAGCGGTCCGCGTGGGCCGCATCGATGGCGAGTTCGTCGTCAACCCCACCTACGCTGAGCGTTCTGCCACCACGGTCAACATCATGGTCGTCGGTCACAAGGACGGCATCGTGATGATCGAGGCCGGCGCCAAGGAAGAGACCGAGGAGGTCGTCCTTGCCGCCATCGAGTTTGCGCATACTGAGATCAAGAAGATCGTCGCTGCGATCGACGAACTCGTCGCCAAGGCCGGCAAGGCGAAGCGCGCGTTTGCCGCGCCGGCGGTCGATGAGGGGTATTACGACGAGCTCAAGGCCAGGATCGGCGACCGGCTCAAGGACGCGCTTGACACAAAGACCCACGGCAAAACCGAGAGCTACGCGCTGATCAAGCAGATCAAGGACGAGCTGGCAGCGGCGCTGCCCGCCGACGACCCCGACGCCAAGAAGAAACTGGCACACTACTACGAGCTGATGCGGGAGCGGCTCTTCCGTGAGCAGGTGACCAAGGATCGGATCCGGCCCGACCGGCGCGCGTTCGACGAGATTCGTCCTATCAGCATCGAGACCAGTGTGCTGCCTCGGACTCACGGCTCAGCACTGTTCACGCGCGGCGAGACGCAGGCGCTGGTGACGGCGACCCTCGGCACCATGGACGACAGCCAGCGGCTGGAGTCGTACGAGGGGGAAATGAAGAAGAATTTCATGCTTCACTACAACTTTCCGCCCTTCAGCGTTGGCGAGACAGGACGTATGACCGGAGTGGGCCGCCGCGAGGTGGGCCACGGAGCGCTGGCTGAGCGCGCCATCACGGCGGTCCTGCCCAGCGCCGAAGAGTCGCCCTACTCTATCCGCATCGTCTCCGACATCCTGGAGTCGAACGGCTCGTCGTCGATGGCTTCGGTCTGCGGCGCGAGCCTGGCGCTTTACGATGCGGGCATCGCGCTGAAAGGCGCGGTGGCGGGCGTGGCCATGGGCCTGGTGAAAGAGGGCGACGATTACGCCATCCTTACTGATATCGCCGGCGCAGAAGACCACTACGGCGACATGGACTTCAAGGTGGCCGGGACGCGCAACGGCATCACGGCGCTGCAGATGGACATCAAGATCGGTGGCCTGACCCGCCAGATCCTTGAGCAGGCGATGGAGCAGGCGCGCCGTGGGCGGCTTTTCCTTTTGGACAAGATGGATGCCGAGCTGGACGGGCCGCGCCAGGAGCGATCGCAGTACGCGCCGCGCATCGAAACCGTGCAGATCCCCGTCGACAAGATCCGCGACCTGATCGGCAAGGGGGGCGCCACCATCCGCGGCATCGTGGAGCAGACCGGGGCGAAGATCGACGTGGACGACAGCGGCAAAGTCAGCGTGGCTTCAAGCGACGCCGACGGTCTGAAGCGCGCCCTGGCGATGATCAGCGACGTCACTGCCGTGCCCGAAGTTGGCAAGGTCTATCTCGGCAAAGTTGTCCGCATCGCGGAGTTTGGCGCTTTTGTCGAGCTCTTTCCCGGCACCGACGGCCTACTTCACATCTCCGAGATCGCCGAGCATCGCGTCAAGGAGGTGAAGGACGAACTGCGTGAGGGCGACCAGGTGATGGTGAAGGTGCTGGCCATAGAAGGCAACCGCATCAAGCTCAGCCGCAAGGCTCTGATCCGCGAGCAGAAGGCCAAGCTGACGCAGGCGACCGGCAATGGAGCCGCCCCGGCCGAGGAAGCGCCGGCGGCGGCAGTACCGCCTCCCGCGCCGCGCCCGCGCAACGAATTCGACGAACGCCAGCCCGCGTCAAACCAGAGCACGATCATGATCGAGGGCGGCGACTTCGACGATGACGAGACCGAGGAGTTCGACGAGGAGAACGAGCCGAACTTCAATCGCGCCGAAGGGGCCCCGGTTCAAGTTGGGCAGGCGTCCGGGTCAGGCCGGCCGCCAGCGGGTGGTCCGGGAGGTGCGGGAAACCGCAGGCGCCGCCGCCGCCGCCCTGGTGGAGGCCGCGGACCAAGCGGTGGAGGCCACGGATAAGCGGTCTGAGAGGACCATGGAAAGGAATGCCCGGCTCGCGAGCCGGGCATTCTATTTTCGTCTTCTTTCGTCTTCGCAAATTGGCGTAGAAGAGCAGGAGCTACCGTCAGTCCGTAGCGATGAGGCTTGAGGGCGACTGAACCGCGGCTCGCCGGCCGGCCACCGGCATGCGGGATGTTTGCTCGGCCTCCCGGCCTCCATACTTTTCGGCATACATGTGCAGGTCCGCCACGATGCACAGCGCCTCAAGGTTCGGTGCGTCTTCAGGAAAGATGGCGATGCCGGCGCTGGCGCTGATCGTCACCGTGTGCTCACCGAGCTGCATCGGCTCTCTAAGGAGTTCCATGAGCGACTGGCAGACGCCGGCGGCATCTTCGCGGGTCGTGGGGTCCTCGAGGATAACCGAGAACTCGTCGCCGCCCGTACGGGCCACGGTGTCGGAACGGCGGACGCGCCCGCTCAGAATCGAGCTGACACGCTGCAGCAGCAGATCGCCGGTGTGATGGCCCAGAGTATCGTTGACGCGCTTGAAGTAGTTCAGGTCGACCAGCAGAAGGGCCGTGTGAGTTCCGGTTCGCCGGGCCCGTTCGATGGCGTTGGCCAGCCGGTCCTGGAAGAGACGGCGGTTGGGAAGGCCGGTCAGTTCATCGTGGAGCGCCAGGTACTTGTTGTGCTCGATCTGCTCCTCAAGCAGCAGCAGGATCATGCCCACGGCCACAACGTACTTGGGCAGGTTCCAGACTTCGTCTTCCAGATGGAGCGCGGGCATCAGCAGCTGAATCAACGGCCCCACCACGAAGACAGAAGCCCAGGCCAGAAACCCCGCGATAGTGATGAAAGCGCCAGTGGTCCCGCGGCGATAGGCGTACCAGAAATGAATACAGCAGCCGAAGTACACCGTGAATAAAAGCCCGTTCAGCGCCAGGGTCGCACCGTTTTTAGGTTGAAACTGAACGGCGAGCAAAAAGATTGAGAGCGCGCAGAAGAGAGCGGCTACGGCCCAGCGCATTGGATGGCGGAAGCGGCGCATGGTTGCCAGCGCGATTGCCAGCGGCGCCGCGCCGAACAGAATGGCAGCGGGTATCAACGAAGCGTTGGGTGCCGGCAGGTAGGTGAGCAATCCAATATAAAGTGTGGTGGCGCCAAGCAGAGAACCGACTATGAGGCGGCTCGAGGACTTGTCACGATAGGAAACCGCGGCCCACATGAAGAGGATTCCCGCCCAAGCCAGCGCCGAAGTGCCAAGAAAGTCAGCAAAGTTGCCCAGGTTGCCACCCGCCGGCAGGAACATATAGGCCGTAAAGTGGAGCACGATAGTGAGCCAGCCGATGAGCCAGAGACCGGAGACAGTCGACTGCCCACGCCGTGCCACGGAGGCAAAGGCGCACGTCAGGAGCGCTACCGCCCCCACATCCGGTAATTTGCTCCAATCCACTTGGGGAACCTCATCCCTGGAAAAGAGGACGCCTCTCTTATTAAAGCGGCTGAAACCGCCCTCCGCGATAGCGCTTTTGTATCAACCGCAGGACTTAAGAGTACCCCCTGGTAACCATAACGCCAAGCTGCCTGAATTGGAAACAGCCATGCGCAGGAACAAAAAGGCCCCGGCTCGCCGGGACCTTGGGCCTGGGAGAGAATTGGTCGGATCGTACCCGCCCGTTACGCCATGGTGATGACGGGTTCCAGCACGCCAAGCGGGGCTGCGGCTACCGCAGCCGGCTCCGGCTTGACCGCTGCGGCTGGAGCGGCTGGAGGATGTGCGTGGGCCGTCCGCGTCAGCCGGTGCACAAAATGATAAGGAGGCCAGGGCCCCGAGAGCTGCATCTGGCACTCGCGCATCGCCATGCTCGTGGACGCAAATTTGTTCTGGTAGCGCTCAACGCATTTGCGATCGATCAGATGAGCGACATCCAGCACCATCTTGCCCGTCTCCGTCAGCCGGCAGCTCACTTCCTCGTCCAATGGCTGGAAGAGACGATGCATCTGGAAACTCACGGCGCGGGCCCGGGTCTGGCGCTCGCGGGTACGCGCAGCGTTCTCACGAAGGCTGGCCAAATAGCCATGCGAGCCGCTCTCCGGAGTGGGACGATCCGCTTCGCGGCCGGCGCAGTCGTCGACAAATACCTTGAGGTGCATCTCGGTTTTGCCGCGCAGCTTCTCGATGTTCAGCAGAAACTGCCGCTGGTTGGAGCGGATCGACCGCCTGAGGCTTTCGTCGTCGTTGAAGACCGTCCCAAAGCGGAAGGGAAGCACCGTGGAGTGCTGGAAGCAGTCGGCGATCACCCGGGCGTGATCCACACCCGATTTCTGACTGAGAGCTTCTTGGGGATTGTGTTCGCTGACGATGACGGCGAGGTCGCTGGCGGGATAGAGAAATACCTGGTTGCCGCTTACGCCAAGTACGGATTCCAACGGAACAGGTTTGCGATGACGGGCCAACTCTGGAAAAGCTTGTTTTTCACCGATGCAGTAGGCATACCATGCCATGACGAGACACTCCGTTCGCGCGCGCCGGTAAGCGCCGCCGGTTGGTGAAGCTCTGTGAACCTGGGAATAACTGCATAGTGGGCATAAAACTTTGGTTGCTGGTGGACAACCCGATCGAGCTATCCGGAATACTAGCCCTCGAAAAATACGACTGGCAACCCGTTGCACACGAAAGTTTGCAAAAGTGAGCAGATTTCGGCAAAGTTGTATTATTTATATTGAAAATAGATTTAGTAATATCAAAACGGATCGAGAAGATGGGGAAAAGTAGACCTCAACGGACGAAGAATCTCCGCCTGCCTCAGGTTGGCTGCGCGGCTATTCCTTGCCGCCACCAGTCTTCAACTGCGGAATCGTCGTCGCCGTGTTGAGCGTCAAAAGGCCGCTGGCCGCGTAAGTCAGCAACTTCTCGCGGGTGTCGGTGATGTCCAGGTTGCGCATGGTGAGCTGGCCGATGCG
>Ga0335075_10003609_pt1 | contig 24477 bp, 13 predicted proteins | sample Lox_Sample_24_FD_206723 | JGI IMG/M metagenome (GOLD analysis project Ga0335075, IMG submission 206723) | Soil microbial communities from Loxahatchee National Wildlife Refuge, Florida, United States - Lox_Sample_2.4 | ecosystem: Environmental > Terrestrial > Soil > Wetlands | place: USA...
AATCTCCTTTACGAGGTCCATCGCCTCACTAAGCAAATGCAGCCCGCAACCTGCCTGCTCCACAACTCCCTGCCGTGGAGCGTATCGCCTCAGAATCTCGCTTTCCTATTCATGCCATCTCCTTGTGCCTCGTATTTGGCCGCCCATCCAAATGCGCGACCTGACGATTAGAGTTCTATAATAACCAATGGTTGCAAATTAATCGTTGGTTATAAAAATGAGCATGACCGTATTATCTCCATCGGTTATAAATCGACACGTGGTCGTGAAATGTCCAAGAGGGACTAAGCTATTGAAGTGACATCCACATCACCAAGTCGCCGGGTAGAGCGCAAGGAGAGGTTGCGGGGCGAAATCCTTGCGGCTGCAAGCAAAATGTTTGCCGATCGCGGTTACGAAGCCGTGACGCTTCGTGCGATCGCTAAAGAGATCGGCTATACGCACGCCGTGATCTACCAGCATTTCCCTGACAAATGGCACATTCTTGCCGAGTTGAGCAGCGAGACGATCGGGATGCTGATTCAGAACTTCGACGCGATTGCCGCTAAACATCCTGTACCGAAAGAGCGTCTTTTTGCGACCTCACGTGGCTTGATTCAGTTCTGCACTGCCCATCCACAGCAGTTCCGCAACGTCTTCTTCGGGCCGGAGAACCGCGACGGCATCCGCGCTGGACAATATATCAACGACATTGGCGCGCCTTTGTTCCAACGTTTCGTGCAGCTATTTTTCGATGTTGCCAAGGATGAACAATTGCCAAGTAGGGATGACATGGTGGTAGCCCACACCTGGTGGTACACGATCTTTGGTCTCGCCACACTCATGGTCATCCAAGGGGTTGTGCCTGACTTGCCTGACCAGACTCTCGTGGTCGAGCAAACGATCGCCACGCTTTGGGCAGGCGTTCAGGTGGTTCCGCGATTGCCGAAGAGCGCGGTCTCTAAACGATCCGGCCGATCCAGTGCCTCAAAGCAATAACAGCTTCCGTCTACTTAGGAGTTATTGGAGGTATGCCCGTGGACTACCAGGACTCGCCACTTTCCAAGGCCGTGGCCCTTCTGGTGGCAAGACAGGTCAAATTCTCCGAGTAGCGATGGCTGTGAAGAATAGGCTGACTTTATCTGTAGCCGGAAATCGCAGCGGGTAGGTTCAAATCGAAACAAGTATCTGCGCATTCTCGGCGAGGTGCGACCGGATGAACAACCTCGCCCTGGCAGGGATTCTTACTATAGTTGTCGCTCCCAAAATGGATCTCAAATCCTCCAGTCCGCTAGATCTTACTGCGTGATCGTAAATTCAGTGTGGAGACTTGCCGTTGAATCTTCTCCGGCCCACACGTCAAATTCAGTTGGCTCCACAACCCAGGCTTTCGACTGCGGGCTCCAGAAGTGCAGTTGATCCGGTCCGAGAGGAAATGTGAGAGTTTTGGTTTCGCCTGGTTGAAGAGCAATGCGCTCAAATCCCTTGAGCTCACGGACGGGTCGAGAGGCCGATCCGTAGCGCTGGTGAATATAGATCTGCGCCACCGCATCACCCGCGACAGAGCCCGTATTGGTCACGTCCACGTTTGCCTCGTTGGTGTCGCTAACACTCATGCTGCTCTTGCTAAGGCGCAGGTTGGAGAATTTGAAGGTTGTGTAGCTAAGACCATAGCCGAAGGGATAGAGGGGTTTTGAGCTGATGTCCCAGTATCGGGATGTGAAAGCAGGACGATCTTCGGGATCATGCGTCAGCATGTGATTGTAATAAAGCGGCTCTGCACCCGCCACGCGCGGCCAGCTCACCGGCAATTTTCCACCTGGGTTCACATCTCCAAAGAGCACATCGGCCACGGCATTGCCTCCTTCGGTGCCTGGATACCACGCCTCGAGTATTGCCGCGACATGCTCGGAGGCCCAACGAATATCAAGTGGACGGCCATTTTCGAGCACGAGTACGACCGGCTTGCCGGTAGCGACAACGGCTTCCAGCATCTGCTCTTGAATTCCTGGCAGATCGAGGCTGGCCCGTGAAGCGGCCTCGCCGCTCATATTAGCCATTTCGCCCAGAACAGCCACAACCACATCGGCATCCGCAGCAGCGGCCCTTGCCTTCGCAATCCAGTCGGCAGTTTCCGCTGGTGTTGGCGGCGGAACTGGTTTACTGGCTGTCAGATCGATGGGGCTGGCAAATATGCGCGAAGGAGCAGGCCCTGACACGATGGTGACCTGCGCCGAGGGATCGAGCTTGTGCTTGATTCCTGCAAATACCGAAACAGGATGGCTCTTGGCGACCCCGAACAGGCTTTCTACCGTCCATCCGCCTTCGATGTCGTGTCCGGAGTCGGCCAGCGGACCAATCACCGCGACTTTTTTCAAGCCCTTCGACAGTGGCAAAATGTGATTTTCATTGCGCAGCAGCACCATCGACCTCCCTGCGAGCTTACGCTCCAGCGCCAATCCTTCAGGCCGATTCAAAACGGTGTCCACTTTGGACTCGTCCACATATGGATGCTCAAAGAGGCCCAGATCGTACTTCGCCTCCAGAATGGGCAACACCATCTCGTCGATGTGCGCCTCGCTCACCTTTCCTTCAGTGACAAGTTGAGCAAGGTGGTGGGTGTACGTCAGGCTCGCCATGTCCATGTTTACACCCGCGGTGATGGCTTTATATGCCGCGTCTTTCGGGTCGCGTGCGAATCCGTGAGTCTGCAGATTTCCCACCGCCAATGCATCAGAAAGCACAATGCCTTTGAACCCCCACTCGTTGCGCAACACGTCTGTCAGCAGCCAATGGTTTCCACTTGCAGGTACATCGTTCAGGTCCATGTACGCACTCATCAAACCACCTGCCCCGGCCTCGACTGCGGCATGAAACGGAACTAGATAGACATTGCGAAGCAGCTCTTCCGGCACGTATGAAGAGTCGTAGTCACGACCGCCATCGGCTGCACCGTAACCGGCAAAATGCTTGACACATACAAGCACGCTCTCCGGCCCAAGCTGCGTGCCTTGAAACCCACGAACCTGTGCCTGCGCCATCGCGGAGCCGAGGACTGGATCCTCGCCCGCGCCTTCTACGATGCGGCCCCACCGCGCGTCGCGCGCAATATCCACCATAGGCGTGAAAGTCCATTCAATTCCGGCAGCACGCGCGTCCTGTGCCGCCAGATGCTGTGCCTGCTCCTCGACTGAAGGGTCCCAGGAAGACGCCATGGCCAGCGGAACGGGAAATACCGTGCGGTATCCGTGGATTACATCAAAGCCAAAGAGGATAGGAATGTGAAGCCGGGAGTTGTCTACGGCGAGATGCTGAAGCCGGTTGATCTCCTTCACGTCATTCAGCCAAAGTACAGAACCGACCTTGCCTTGGATGATGAGCTCGTCCGGCTTCCTGTCAGCAACTCCGGCCAGGACGATGCCCGAGGACTCATTAAGCTGGCCAATTTTCTCGTCCAATGTCATCTGCTTGAGCAGAATCCCGGCCTTTTGCCTGGCTTCGGGGCTGAATGGACTGGTTTGAGCATTGGCCGTAAGACCGCTAACTATCGAAAGTGAGGCCCACAAGAGGGCGACCGCAGAACGTCTCTCCAACATCGTGATTTCAGTCCTCACAAATGGAATCAAATTCTGTGTTGCAACAGCACCGAAAATCCAGGTGGATCTGTAACACAGGATGAAAGCTATTTCGGCGCACCCGGAAGGATAAACGTTTCTTTGGTGATATGAAAATCCTGCAGCGGCAAGGAGGCCGGAGCAGGAACGAAATAGAGGAGCGATGGATGGAGGCGCAGAGGTACTGTGTTCGCATCTTATCGCGGGCCGCGGCACAACTGCCGTGGCTTTCTCGCTGTAGGAGAAGGAGTTGTTCGCCCATGGCAATTGGGAGGGCCTTTCCCAGCCGGCATCTCAGGTCGAGAGTATGTAAAAAGTCTATCGATCCGACTTTCGTCGGATGCGGGTGCAAATTCTGCAAGAGTAGATTTCCTTTGCTTCGCGGGGGCACCGGGCGTCGGCGCCATATTGAGTGGCCTCGCTGGAAGCAGAAGGAGATCCAATGCAAGATCCAACGTGCCTGTGCGGCATCCGCCGCAGATCGGCGGGATTTTTTGTCTCCAATCGCACCCGTGAAGCTGCCAAACGGTGGATGCGAACTGCCTTGTGCCTGACCAGCCTCTTCTCTGTTTCACTGGTTTACGCCCAAGTGGTTCAGCCGCCGGAGCCGGTAGATCCAGGTCCGATCGACGGAGAGGTGTATTACCTCATCAATCAGCACTCGGGATTGCAGGTGGACCTGAATAACGGCTCCACGGCCCCGGGCGAGAGCATGGTTCTAAATACGCGAAGCTTCAGCAATCTCAGCCAGCGGTGGGCCTTTACCAAGGCACTTGATGGCGGGTGGAAGATCAGTAACCTGCTCAGCGGCCTATGCCTGGACAGCACATTCTCGCGCGGAACCACATACGTTGTGCAGAAGCCTTGCGCGATCAATGTGGCGACGCAGGAGTGGTTCTTCACTTATGTGAAAAATGGCTACAGCATTGTGACGAATGCAGGCACGCGGCTCGTTCTGAACTCTTCGAGCGCAAATCTGACACCGGGAGCACAGCTGGTGGAATCACCGGCCCTTGGTGCGCAGACAGGGAGCCACCTGTGGCTCTTCCGGCCCGCGTTTTTCAGAGGTAACGATTCGAGCCTGCAGGAGAAAACAGAATATGACCGCGTCCTGGTGAACAATGCTTCCTCCTATCCCTGGTGGCATGACGCCTATCTTCCCGGTCAGGATGTCCTGCAGATCTTCAAGAACAATGGGATGAACATGGTCCGCGTCCGTCCCGCGTCGATCAATGCCACGGTCACGCGTCACGGGATGAGTTTTGCCATCACAACCGGTCCATACAACCACTACACTCTGGCTGCTCCTCCTGCCACTCAGATTATTCCCGCCACAGCTACCGGGGCTCCGGGCAGCGCCGGCGATTACGCGGAAACCGACTGGTCGGGCGTCGACCTTGCGGTACGCGCGAAGCAGCTTGGCATGTCGGTGAATGTAACCCTCTTCTACGATGGATGGAATACCTCCGACACGCCCGGCAATTGGGCAGGAATGTCCGTCGCCCAGCTCTCCGGTGTGCCTTCCACGAGCGACTGCACCGTTGCCGGCAATTGCCTGATGTACAACTACGTCAAGCAGGAACTGGAACTCTACCGGGCGATGGGCGGCTGGCCGGACGTAGTGGCAATTGGCAATGAAGTCACCAGCGGCATGTTCAACTCCGGCGGCAGCGCGGGACTCAGCGGCGGGGCTTGCAACACCAACAACAACGGAGGGGGGAGCTGTTTCATCGCCATCCAGAAGGCGGCCATGCAGGCCATTATGGATGCGGCGTCCGATACCTCGAACCCTGCCCTTCTAGGACCGGCGCTACCGGCTCCGATCAGCTGCATTCATATCACAGGGGACCGTGATCTCTACACTTACTACTCTGGAGCGACAACGACGAATGGCATTCCTCTCGACGCTGTCTGCGAGAGCTATTATCCCGGCTGGCATGGGCCTACAACACAGGCTCAGTACAACTGGTTCCACTCAAATGGCCAGCAGATCGCAGAACCGAACTTCGCCAAGGAAGCCACCGAACTCGGGTTGCCGATCTTCAACATCGAAGATGGCGTCTCCTATGCGCTGCAGTCGCTATACGGAACTGCCAGCCCCCAGGACATCTGGTACGGGATCAATCCGCCGGGACCGTCGCCCGCGCTTGCCCGGCAGGCGATGATTGACCTGAACACGGTACAGAAGAACGTGCCCAATCATCTCCACATGGGAATGGAGTGGTGGGCGGGGGAGGCAACCTCGGTCATCGGAGCAGCGCTCGGCCCTCTGAACAACTACTGGTTTACCGGAGGAGTCGACTTATTCGACAATCTTTCGACACCCGGCGATCCCCGCAACAACGCTGCCATGCCTGTGATGCTGGCCATGGGCGGCAAGCTGGACTCCACGCTTACCTATAAGTTCGTGAATGCGGCCAACGGGCGAGTTCTGGAGACGGCGGATGCATCCACTGCAGCCGGGGCCGCTTTGAGTACGGGCATCGACACGGGAATTACCGGCCTGCATCAACAGTGGCAGATCCTCTCGCAGGACGGCGATGCCGAAGAGAATGAGGCTGTCTATCCGGCTCCAATGGATCACCGCGGCGACGGCTACTTCCAGATCATTAATATGAACCAGGTCAACGGCCGGAATGTGCTGGATTCGCAGGGTGGAGCGGCAGGGGGAGCGGTCGTGCAAAATCCTCAGAGCACCAGCACCGAAGCCATTACCGGGAACGCGAACCAGGAGTGGGATGTCCAATCGGCAGGAAACTGCGGCGATGTACCGGCCAAGTGCACCCATCCTCCCTTAGCCGCAGACGGAGACTACTACACGATTATCAACAAGGCCACAGGCATGCTGTTGACTGCAACCGGAGCCGCTGCCGATGCGGGCATTGTGCTGGAGCTACCGGCCTCGCCATCCAACGGCGATTTCACTGTTCCAGCCAGCCAGGGCCAGCTGTGGAAGCTGGTTCCGGTTCACATCACCGGAAGTGCGCTTTACTCGTTTAATGGCTTTAAGGCTCCAGTGAAAGACTCTCCCGCTCTGAACCCGGAGAACGCCGGACGAACAATTCCCATCCAGTTCAGTCTCGGCGGCGTCCAGGGACCCAATGTGGTGGTCCCCGGCTTCCCCACCGTGAACGCAGTGGATTGCAAGAGCATGGCACCCACCGGCCCTGCGGTCCCGACCGACCTTGGGATCGGCGGGCTAAGCTTCGACGCCTGGACCCACACTTACACCTACGTCTGGTATACCGATAGGAGAATGGCCGGCACCTGCCAGCAGTTCACACTGCTGCTGACCGACGGCTCAGATCACGTTGCGTACTTCCAGTTCAGATAGGAATACGGAAGTAAATCCGCTTCAGGCATTCAGGAATCAGAATGCCTGGAGCGGAGGCACTTTCGCGTGGTCGGATGGCGAGGAACGTGCCGGGCTGGCTAGAGATGAACCAGTCCCCTTTGCAGGGCCGTTACGACAGCTTGCGTGCGGTCGTTTGCGTTCAGGCGCATCAGGATTACACTCACGTGGCATTTCACCGTAGCTTCGGTGATGCCAAGTTCGACGGCTATCTCGCGATTCGTCCTGCCGTTAGCGAGAAGCCCCAGCACTTCACGCTCTCTTGAGCTTAAGTCGGAGTTAGGCGTCCGCGAAGCAAGGGCATGTTTTACCGGCGGCGGTAGAAATTTTCCGCCGGCGTGCACCCGCCGTACCGCATCGATCAGCGCCTCATGCGGCATGCCCTTGATCATGTACCCCTGTGCGCCCGCAGCCAGTGCCTGGTAAATATCTTCGTCGCCCTCATAGGTGGTGAGTACCACGAAACGCGCCTGCGTGTGCCTGCTCCGAATGGTCTGGATCGCCTTCACGCCGCTCATTCCCGGCAACCGGAGGTCCATCAGGGTGATGTCGGGTTGATGTTCCTCGAAGAGATCGACCGCTTCTTCTCCGGTCCCGGCCTGGGCCAACGCAATCATGTCAGGACGCGCATCGATGATAGCGGCGATACCCACCCGCATCAGTGGATGATCATCGACAACCAGCACCGTGATCCTGTCTGAATTTGTATGGATTTCGCAACCCATAGACGGCGGCCCTGATGTATTTGAACACAACCTGCGTGCAAGTCGAATCCGACCTTCGTCTGATTCGAAAGAAAAGAACCAGGGCCAGTTAGTCAATACGCCCGACTTACAGCAGTGCCGCCAGAAGTTGATTCCTGAGGGGTGATAGAATGCACACATTTGAGGGTCAGCAGTATCGGGAATGCTCCTTTTCCGCCTTTCCTCACCGCAGAAATATCCTTTGCTTCTTACCACCGCACAAGCCAGTCATGCGCGTGTCAGTCCACCACGGGCGCAGACTTTACTGTTGTGCCTGATCTTCCTTCTCGCAGCTTTTGCGCCTGCCGCGGCTGTCGCGCAGACAAAGACTCAGGTGCAATATACGCGGCGTATCTGGCATGTCCAGGACGGACTGCCCGAGGAGCCGGTGCAAGCCATACGGCAGAGCTCCGACGGCTTTCTCTGGATCGGTACTGCCGGCGGTCTTGTTCGTTTTGACGGATACCACTTCACTCGTTCTCTGCAGCCGTGGCACAATACGTTACTCACCGACGACAGCACTTTCTGCATCCTCACCGCGAGTGATGGCAGCTTGTGGCTCGGCACCGAAGGAGAGGGCCTTCTCCACTTTCAGAACGGCGTTTTCCGCGCTTATACAACAGCGGATGGGCTCACCGACGGCTTTGTGCGCAGCGTCATCGAGGACAGCCAGAAGCGCATCTGGGTTGGAACCGATAACGGTCTCTTTCGAGTAGTAAATGGAAAGATCGAAGCGGTGGACACCTCTCAATACGGCCCGCTTGCCGTCCATGCAATCCTTGAGGATCGCGAACATCGCATCTGGGTGGGCGGTTCACAGCTGCTTGCATTTGGACCAGAGGGCATCACACGATACAAACTACCCGGAGCCTTCAGTGAGAGCAGAGTTAAGTCCATCTATCAGACAAGCGATGGAACGATCTGGGTGGGTACTGTCGAAGGCTTGAATCGCCTGATCGACGGCAGCTTCCGAACTTTTCCTGGAATTACCGCTACTGTGCGCACACTTACACAGACCGCGGATGGCACGCTGTGGATCGGCACCATCGGGGATGGTCTGTTCACTTATAGAAACGGCGCACTTACACAGTTGAATGGCAATGGTCTATTGCCAAGCAAAACCGTGTTGAGCATTTTCGAAGACGATACAAGGCAGGTTTGGATTGGAACCCAGGATGGCTTGGTGCGCCTGAGCAAAACACCCGTTAGCGTGACTCCCCTTCCCGGCGGTTCAGATCCCGACTACCAGACCATCTCCTGTGATCCGGATGGAACGATCTGGGCCGTGGCTTCGAGTGTTTACGCAATCCGGAATGGAGTTGCCGAGCCATGGAAATTCTCTCGAATGCCAGACTTCCCCATCCGCAACGTCTTTCGCGACCGTTCGGGGGCTCTTTGGATCGGCACCGATGGCAGTGGCGCTTACCAGCTGAGGTCCTCAGGCGCACTCCACTATCTGGCGCCGCAGAGCCTGGTCAATAATTTCGTTCGTGCCTTTCTGCAGACTCAGGACGGGACCGTGTGGATCGCAACCGATGAGGGCGTAAGCCTGATCAACGGAGACCGGGTGCAAAACATTCGCGTTCAGGATGGCCTGGCCTACTTCAGCACACGCGCTCTGATCGAAGATCGAAACCATGATGTCTGGATCGGCACAGATCATGGCCTCAGCCATTGGCGCAACGGAGCTTTTCTGTACGACGCGACTACCCAAGCCCTGCGCAACGAAAAAGTGTGGTCAATTCTGCAGGATCGCAGCGGTGACATATGGTTCGGCACACGCGACCACGGCCTGTTCCGCTACCACTCAGGCAAGCTAAAGCAATACACCACAGAAAATGGGTTGGCGAGCAATAGCATTTATCAAATGCTTGAGGATAAGGAAGACGATCTGTGGCTCAGCGGACCGGATACGATTTCCTCATTTGACATTACTAAGTTGAACTTACAATCTGCTCAACAGGCATCTTTTTTGAATGTAACTGTCTATCAGATGCCCTACAGCGCCGACGGCGCGCAAATGTATGGCGGACGCCAGCCTTCCGGCTGTGTCGATCCCCATGGCGACGTTTGGTTTCCCAGCAACAAAGGGGCAGTTCACATTGTGCCTGAACCTTCGAAGACATATGCCTCGCCGAAGATTTTGATCACAAGTGCCGTCTCCGATGGCCGCGAGCTCCCGCTTGGATCATCCATCACACTTCCTGCCGGCAGCTCACGACTGCAAATCGCTTTCACGCCGGTCATGCTACGGCCACAGGAAGGCGCGCGCTTCCGCTACCGTCTTGAAGACTTTGATCGCGATTGGACCTACGCAGGTATAGGCCGAGAAGCCACCTATACCAATCTGCCTGCCGGCAAATATATCTTTCGGATTGTCGCCTTCGAAATAAACCATCCGGAGCGTGCATCAGAGGACTCGCTGGAGATCGTTAAGCAGCAATACTTCTATTACACCTGGTGGTTTCTCAGTCTCTGCCTGCTAATGTTGTCGCTCCTGGCATGGGGCATCTACCGGTCGCGAATGCGCATCGTCCGTTCGCGCTTTAAGGCTGTGCTTGAAGAACGCAGCCGTCTGGCGCGCGAGATGCACGACACAGTTATTCAGGGCTGCACCAGTATCTCTGCGCTCCTTGAGGCAGTTTCGAGCCTCGAGCGAGAAAATCATTCACCCGAAAATGGTCTGCTTGATTACGCCCGCGCACAGGCACGCACCACGATCGATGAGGCTCGTCAGGCTGTCTGGAACCTGCGGCATGAAGATGAACCGATGCAGGATCTGAGCAACTCACTCACGGTTATCGCCGAGCATACGCGTAAGGAATTCGGTGTTCAGGTGGAATGCGGCACAACAGGGCGACCGTTTCCTGTGCCGGGATTGATCGCGCGTGAGTTGTTGATGGTTGCCCGCGAAGCCGTCTACAACGCCGCGCTCCACGCACAGCCTCGCAACATCACGATCGTGCTTTCATACAGCCGGGCTGAAATCTTTCTCACCGTCTCCGATGACGGGATCGGGATCGATCTGGAGAATCCCTCCAGCGATGGCAAGCCGCACTATGGCATTGCCGGTATGCGCGAACGGATGGCGCGTCTGCACGGAAAGCTGGAGATTACCAGCACCAAGGCAAAGGGGACCACAGTTTCGGCTCGCCTTCGGCGTTCTCATCTAAAGGAAATGTTAGTAAAGACCACGATGAACTTATGAGGTCTGCATCTATTCTCGAATAACATAGAAGGGTACTAAAAAAAAGCCCGGGCTAAAAACCCGGGCCTCAGGGAGGTGCCACTTTTCAGAAGGTTAGCTTAAGGGCCATCTGGCCGATGCGGGCTGGCTCAGATCCGGTTGAAGTGATCTGGCCTTCGCTGCCTCCGATGTTGACCCCCGTGGTAGAGATCTGATTGGTTGCGCCGGGCGCCGCGAAGCTTGGCTGGTTGAAAGCATTGAACATTTCCCAGCGAAACTGCAGGGTGTAGCGTTCATAAGTCCAGTTTTTGAAAATACCGGCGTCCGTATAATCCAACGGCGGCGCCTGCATGATGTTCTTGCCTGTGTTTCCGAATGTCCCCGGAGCATTCTCCATGAAAGCATTGATATTGAAGTAGCTATTCAGCCAGTGTGACTTTCCGCCGCGTCGAACGTTTGTCGATTGACCGCTGACTACATCGGCCCTGTCTTCATACTGCTGCGCATTCGATTCGTTACCGCCGAACCCCCCGGTGACGGAGAACGGATAACCGGATTGTGCAGTGACAATGGCGCTGATTTCCCACCCACCCAGTGCCTGCTGCATGAGCTGGTTATGACCACGGAGACTGGGAGTTGTGTAGATGACGTTTCCAACCCATCTTAAGGGGACATTCTCGCTGGACACGCCGTGACTCCATCCGAGATCGAAGGGGTCTCCAAGCTGATTGGTACCGAAGCTGATGTTTGCGGACGAAGCTAGATCAAGAGTCCTCGACCACGTGAAATTTGTCTGGAATTGCAGGTTCCGATTGAGCCGCCTGTCCAGGCTTACTTGTAACGCGTGATAGCTCGCGGTCCCATAGCTGAACGTATCAAGAATCTCCCCGAAAGCGGCGAAGGTGCTGCGGCTTCCGCCAGTCCCATAGATTCCGGGATTGCGGTCGAGAATGAAAGGCGCGTGATAAGTCTGGCTGCCGACGTATGCCAGACGGAAAACCATGTTCTGGCCGATCTGCTGTTCGGCAGTGACATTCCAGCTTTGCGTAACTCCAAGTTTGAATCCTGGATCGAAGGTTGCCGGGATGCTGAGACCAGGTGTGAATGTCACGGAAGAAGGTGGTCTATAAGAAGAGGATGCAAACGGCGGGAATGGACTTACGCCTCCAGTTCCGGCAAAGCCCGACCACGGATCATCGAAGTTCAGAGGCGTCGTGCTGGTTCCCTGCAGGTTAAAGGTCGGCGCGAAAGGTGCATTGTCAGCAGTGTGGTTGTACTGCGAGTAAATCATGGGAGAGGTGAAGAGGCCGAAACCCGCGCGGATGGATGTATGGGGAAAAGCACGGGGCTGCCAGGCTACACCTATGCGAGGCTCCCAATAGCCGTAAGTCGTATGCATGAGCCCACCGCCTATCCCACTATCTCCGGGAAATACTAGGCCGGTTGGTGCGTTAGGATAAACGGTGCTCTGCTGTCCTGGTACAAACGCGGCAGCCCGTCCGTTTGCAATCGTCGGAGGAAAGTTAGGATCCCAGCGCAGCCCCCCAGTGATAGTCAGATTTGGCAGCATGCGGTATTGATCCTGCCCATAAAATCCTGGCTGCCAGCCGGAAACATCCGCAACTTCGCCTGCTCCCTGAAACATGGAAGCTAAGTCACCGAGGAGAAAATCGGCCAATCCTACGCCGGTGTATTGTCCGTTGAAGTTAATCTCCGGTTGAGTGGGATACTGCGTGTACTCTTCTGCGAACTGGTGCTGAATATTGATTCCGAAAGACAATGTATGCTTACCCACCGTCTTCGTGAGATCGTCGTAGAGCCCGTAAGTAGTCCTTTCCTCCTGCGAGGGCTCATAGTAGCCAACGTTAAAACCGTCTCCACTTACAGAGAACCCTTCGACGTAGCATGAGTTGGGAAGCTCTGTGACGTTGATGTATTTAGACCAGCAGAAGGGCTGGCCATCGCTGGTCAGTGCCTGAGCCCCATTGTGCGCGGCCAACTGGGACCAGAATACGGAAGCGACGTTCACCATAGTGGGATTGATCGTCCACGTATAACCCAGGGTTTCGTTGTAGTACTGCTCCTGTATGGAGAAATCGTAGTTGTAGTTGTTATTCATGGCCAGAAGATTGCCGGGAACGTCTCCCGATGGCTGGATAAAGCTTCTGACAAAACTACGCAGGAACAACCGCTGGCTTTGCGATATGTCGTAGTCAAGCCTGCCGGTTCCCTCGTCGTACTGCGCGATGTAGGGGGCGGAAATGTAATACGTAAGGCCATTGGGCTGCTGTCCCGTTGGCAGTGCGGTCTTTGCAATCGTGACTGCCGTTGCGTTGTAACTATACCCGGGAAGCAACTGGTTCGGCTTGCCGTCTACTACACCGAAGGGACAAATGGCCGACGATCCCGACGTGCACATGCTCTCCTGGCCGTTCGTAGATAGTGCGCTGAAGTCGCCGTTAAGCATGGCCGGCGTGGGCAGATAAGAGTTGAGCGCAGTCGATGCCGTAGCGTTGCGGGTTCCCTGGTAGTTACCGAAAATGAAGAGTTTGTTCTTGAATATCGGGCCGCCGGCATAGGCACCGAACTGGTTCTGGTGCAAAGGATTGACCTCATGACTGAAATAATCCTTGGCATTGAAGATTCGATCGCGATAGAAGTCGAAAACACCGCCGTGAACGGAGTTGGAGCCGGACTTGGTCGCAATGCTGATTACGGCTCCAGGAGCAAAGCCATAAGCCGCGTTGAAGTTGTTGGTGATAACACGGAACTCCTGCGTAGCATCTGCATTGGGGAACGGGGCGGGAAGGCCGATGTACGTGTCCATATTCGGCACTCCGTCCAACAGGAAGTAGGCGCTGCCCTGGTTTCCTCCATTTGCGGAAACGGGCGTCGCATCGGGAAAAGAAAAACCTGTCTGGTTGTAAGTGTTTCCGCCCGAAGTCATTCCCGGGGCTAAGTACACCAGCGTAGATGGCTGACGGCCATTCAGGGGAAGCTGAGAAACCGCGGTCTCATTGATGGTTTGGCCTAGCGAACCATTCGTAGTGTTCAACACCTCGGCATTGGCCGAGACGGTCACTGTCTGCTGCACACTGCCTGTGTTCAGACTTACGTTCTGCGTAGAAGCAGTGTCGACGGTGATCACGATTCCTGCTTGTTGATAAGTCTGAAAACCGGTGGCCTGCACGGTGATGTCATACCTGCCCGGAGGCAGGGGCGCAATTCTATATAAACCCTGGCCGGAACTGACGACCTTCTGGGATAAACCGGTATCGACGTTTTTTGCAGTGATGCTTGCACCGGGAATCGCAGCTCCCGTGGTGTCGGTCACCTGTCCGTTAAGGCTGGCACCGACGGCCTGGCCGAGCAGCCGGGGCACAGTGCAACAAAGGGCAATCAGAACTACCACCATGACTGTGTGCTTATAAAACTGATAACGCATTCCTGTCTCCTCAATAAAAGTGACCGTTCCTCTAACCACAGCACCTCTCGTCATGAAAACGGTTGCATGAAGGCCGAAGACAAGTCTCGATCCAGTCGTGGGCAGGGCCGCGAATCTTCGCTAGAGATAGCCATTTTCTATGCTTAATACTGTTCTGCGGCGGAGCATATTTTTGCTCCGTCACGCATACTAATCTCCAGTAGAGAACGCTGTAATCAGACGAAAGTCGGATCGAGTGTCATTCGGAGATTCCGCAACAGGGACAGATTTCATCCCGTGACGAATGCAGTTCCTGTTATCTGGTCTGCCGGTGAACGACGGGCACAAATGGGAGGCCCTTCACACGTCCGGATCCCTCTCTGATGGTCACCAGTTGATTTGCCGCGACGTTTTTCAATATCTCGATTCCACCCAACGGCCAATGAACTTCTATCTCGGCAGACTTCTCCGCGCCGAGCCCAAAATGCAGGCGAGGATCGTTGGCCGAAAGATAGCTCGTCTGGCTCATTACCGTCTGCGCCTGAACCTTGCCGCCGTAGCGGACAAGAATGCGGGCTCCGATAGCGCTGCGATTGCTCCTGATGCCCTCAAGGCGGACCTTCAGCCAGTTGTGTGAAGGCGGGGCCTCATTGCGCAATAACGATGGGGGCTCATTCTGATTCATGATCAGAACATCGAGGTCTCCATCGTTGTCAAAATCGCCGAATGCGCAGCCCCGGCTCACATGAGTGGCCGTGATGCCGTTACCGGCTTCGGCACCTGCTGCAACGAATCGTGCATTACCGAGATTGCGGAAGACCATCCTGGGTCCGCGGCTCGGATACTTCTGCGGGTAAGCCGCCTGTAGTTCGGGATAAACCGTGCCGGTAACCCATAAAAGATCAGGCAGTCCGTCATTGTCCAGATCCACCATTGCCGTACCCCAGCTGATGAACCGGCGCTCGCCGGCAAGACCGACCTCACTGGTGACGTCCTCAAATTCGCCATGAACAAGACCGCGATAAAGGCCAGTGGATTGGTTCATGAAATGTGTTCTGACAATATCGAGACGCCCGTCCAGGTTGTAATCACCGACTCCGATGCCCATCCCGGCCACCTCCTGGCCGTCTCCAGTCAGCGCGATGCCTCGGATGAGAGCCTCTTCACGAAATGTGCCGTCATGGTTATTCATGAGCAGAAGGCTGGGCGTGGAATCGCAGGCAACAAAGATATCGGGCCAGCCATCCTCGTCTACATCGAAGGTTACCGCGGTGAGCCCATATGATCCGGTGAGCCGGGCTATCCCGGATTCCGTCGAGACATCGGCAAAGGTGCCGTCTCGGTTATTGCGATAGAGAGAGTGTCTGGGAAAAGGCAGCCCCTGAGGGCCGCAATTGACCGGAACACCTTCGAAGTTACAATTCGGTGTTGACAGCGAAGGCTTCGGCAAGCTGGCCGGTTCGATGTGGACGTAATTTGCAACGAAGAGATCGAGCCAGCCATCGCGGTCGTAGTCAATAAAGGTGCAGCCGGTTCCGAAGCGGCTGACGGGCTCTGCCAGGCCAGCCTTGGAAGTCACATCGGTGAAAGTTCCATCTCCGTTATTTCGATATAGGCGGTTGTGACCGTAATAGGTAACAAAGAGATCTTCAAATCCATCGTTGTTGTAGTCGCCGATGCATACACCTGTTGCCCATCCCGCATCGATCAGACCTGCCTTGGCTGTGACGTCCGTAAATGTGCCATCGCGATTGTTACGATATAAGCGATTGCTCGCGCCGGAAGGAATTATGTCGAGGCGCCTGCCGCCAAGGACAAAGATATCGAGCCAGCCGTCGTTATCGTAGTCAAGAAATGCACATCCCCCGCCCATCACTTCAAATATGTAGGTGGCTTTATCGGAGTCGCCGTAAAACATCGTTTCCGTCAGTCCGGCAGAGTGTCCGACGTCGGTAAAGCGCGAGAAGGGATGGAGCTCGGCTGCGGCCGGCAAAAGCGCCGAAGCGGCGCGATCGAGAAGCGGCAAAGCGCACGCCATAGAGCCTGTTCGCAGCAGGCTTCGGCGCGAGTATTTAGCAGATCCCTGGCGAGTCACGGACGAGATTGTCTCTTGGTCAATGTTTTCCCGTCATCGCGTCAAGTTGTTCATTCAAAGCCTTCGCCCGAAGATTGGACGGATCCAGCAGCAAGACATGACCGACGGCAACCTTCGCCTCTCCCCACTGCGATTCAAGAAACAAAGTTGCCGCCAGATTCATCCAGGCATTTGCATAACCGGGATCAGCTTCGACCGCCAATCGAAAATGCCGTCCGGCCGATCCTGTGTCGCCGTCCTGCGAATCGAGATAGCCGAGCTGATTCTGAGCCAGAGCAAAATGCGGATTCAATTGAATCGCGCGTGCCAGCGCGGTCCGCTCTCCTGCGAGGTCGCCGTTCTTATTGAGAGCCATCGCCAACTTATAGGCGAGCAGGGGTTCGTCAGGATCGATCTCCGATGCGTTGCGATAGAGAGCGATGGCCTGCTCCAGACGACCGGCCGCGAGAGCCTGGTCGGCCAACGCCGCCTGTCCAGCAGCCTGGGTCTGATTGGATTGCGCTTTGAGAGACTGCTGATAAAGCTGCATCTGTTCCTGCGAGCCATTGGCGTCTCCCAGAGACCGAAGCACCCTGGCTAATTCGAAGTGAACCTCCGGCTTGGCGTAGCCAAGCGCGATTGCCTGCTGCAACTGTTCTTTGGCCGCACTCTCTGCCTTTGTCCTGGCGAGGGCTACTCCCAGATCGAAACGCGAATCGGGATCGTCCGGCTTCAACGCCACCGATTGCTCGAGATATCTTCTGGCTGCCACGTAATCACCGGCCTGTAGCTTCAGAAAGCCTGTTAAGTACAGGACCTCCTCATCATGAGGATCGGAAGCCAGAAGCGTATGACTGAGCGCCTCGGCCTTTGCAGCGCCGCCCGCAAGAACCAGCGTGCGGAGATACAACACCTGCATGCCGCGATCATGCGGAAACTGTCCGGCCGCTTCTTTTACCAGCGTAGTTGCCTCCTCCACGCGCATTTGCAGGATCAACACACCGGCGAGCGCCTTGATGAGTGGAAGAGACGCCGGGTTATCGCGGAGGGAAGTGTGCAACAGATCGGAAGCATCCTCCAGCAAGCCGGATTTGCTGTAAGCGACGGAGAGGTTTACCAGCAGGGGAACCGCGAGCTTCCCTGAGGCAGCCATTGGCTTAAGCAATGCAATAACCGCGTTGTAGTTTTTGTCGGCTAGCAAATCGCGGCTCAGATGATCGAATGCCAGCGTAGATTGCGAATCAATAGCGATGGCCTGTCTCCACTGAGCTTCCGCATCTGCCCTGTTTCCCATCGTGTCGAAGACCGCGCCGAGCGTGAGAAATGCGTCGATGGATTGCGGGTTGCTCTGAATGGACTGGCGTAGTGGCTGGACCGCTTCTTTCGTCCGCCCCTGAGAATACAGGCTTAAACCCAGGAGATAATTGAAGTGCGCCGATGCGGGATCAATCGCTACGGCGTGCCTGAAGGCCTCTGCGGCGCAGGCATATTGATGCCGATCGCCATACCAGCTTCCGAGTTGCGCATAAATGTCGGCGTCATGCCGCGTTTTTAACTGGATGGCAAAGGAAGCTGGAGGCATACACGTCGACCAGGCGGATGGGACTTCGCAGACGCCCACGATTGCGAGAAGAATGACAGATAGAACCCTCATGGCTGGCTGATCCGTTGAAGATCCCCGATTCTATGCGGACGATGAGAACCCGCTTTGTCTGTCTGCTCCGCCATTTGCAATCCGAGTTAAGTTAGGCTCCCTGGGAGCGCGCAGCCTGTATTGCTTCCAGTCTCGCATTCTTGAGCAAAGTGACAGGGTCGCCGGTCGGATAGAATTCCATCGCCACAAATTTGCTGTATCCCAGCTGGGAGAGTTTTCGATAAATATTTCGGTAGTCGATCTCTCCGGTTCCCGGCTCATGACGTCCGGGAACATCTGCTATATGGACCAGGCCGATCAGATCGATGTTGCCTTCCAGCTTCTCGATCAAATTACCGTAGCCGCGCTGCTCATGGTAGAAGTCGTACAACACTTTGACATTCTGGCTTCCAATCTGTCGAACGATGTCGAATCCTTCTGTAACTGTCGTCAGGTAAATTGTCGGGTTCTCCAAAGCATCGATCGGCTCAATGACGATCTGCATATTTTCCTTAGAGACCAACTCCGCAGCCCGCTTGAGGTTCTGAATGGCCGTCTGCTTTTGTGCTTCGTGATTCAGGCCCTCGACGCGTTTTCCGGAAAGAAGGATGATCTGCGAGCATTCGAGGCGCTTCGCGGCTTCAACTTGCGCTGCAAGCTGCGTCATGAATAGCTCTGAATCGGCAGGAACGGAAAATCCGGCATGGACTCCGCTCATGGAATCGACGACCAGACCGAGCGAATGTATCCGGGCGATCATCCGTTGCGTCTCATCGGCCGACCATTTTTGAAATTCTCCGACCAGTTCCACTCCGTTATAGCCCGCGGCTGCCACCATTTCGATACAACGCTCGAAAGGGGCCTGCTTTTCTAGCGTCCAGAGCATGACTGAGAATTTGAACGGACTGGGAGGCTCGGTTGTCTGGGCGAGAGATCCACGAATAAGTGTTTGAGCAAGAGCCGCTCCGGCAGCAAGCTGGCTGAATTCACGACGATTCATAAAAACCTCATGCTGGGAGGATTGAGCGCGGTCTCTTCACTGATTCGCATCTCGGCAGGATAAGCCGAGCGATGGACCTCAGAGGCGATGGAGATAGTCATAGTCCACCTTTGCGGCTTCCATCGCCGACATATCCAAAAACGGCGGCTCCTGCTCCACGTAAATATATTCCACCCCCGTTTTGCCGGCGGCCTGCAGAATCGGCTTGTAATCGATATGGCCGTGTCCAAGTTCCGTGCCCTGGGGTCGCTCACCCGCGGCCAGCGATGTGCTTACTTTGCTGCCTGCGACAAAATCTTTGATGTGAAGCATTTTGTAGCGGCGAGGATATTTGCGGAAATACTGGATCGGGCTGTATCCCGCCGCGATGATCCAGCCGCAATCGAGCTCGAAGTCAACCAGCGAAGGGTCGGTTTCAGTGAGCAGGATGTCATAACCGATTTGTTTACCATCAAGGAGCTTAAATTCAAAGTTGTGATTGTGGTATGCATATTGCAGTCCTGCCTGCTGCGCCTTTCGAGCAATGTCGTTGAGGCGTGCAGCCAGCTGCTTGTAGAGGTCGACGGTTGGCTGAGCTCCCGCGCCTTTCGAAAACAATGCGGAGCTTACGACATAGTGGACGCCAAGCGCATGCGCATCGTCGAAAACAGGGCCTAAATCCGGAGTGTTCATCTTCAGATGCGCGCTGTGACAGCCGAGTCCCACCTTGTCGAGTTCATTGCGGAATTGTTTGGCGGTTAGACCGCCAAAGCCCGCCGTTTCGACTTGCGTGTATCCGATGGCGCGAATCTGCTTCAGCGTTCCTCCCACGTCCTTCTGCAGTTCCTGCCCAACGGTATAGAGCTGAATCCCAATTGGCCATGATGGAGGCTGCGGCCACGCTCGTTGAGTCATAGTGACAAGGGACGCCCCTGCCGCAACTGTTCCTTGTTTTAAAAATCTACGCCGGGATAAATCTGCCATGCTATCTCGCTTTTCTGAATTCGTTGTTGGGGCAGCTATTGCTAGTTACAATATGTTTTTCGGAAATCACCACGGTGAAGCGGGTGGACTGGGCTGCGTTCCAGTGTATGGCGAGCAGCACGGTTTTTTGACGGGCAGGAACTCCATGAATTCGACCCTCGTTCCATCGGGATCGGTAAGGTCCAGCTGAAGCTTCCCATCCACACCGAGGACCTGCGGATTTTTGTTGGCCGCTGGCTTCCATCCTCGTTGTTCGAGAGTCTTTTCGAGGTCAGCGACGCTGACGACGCCCGGCGCAAAGTGATCTGCGCTGCCCAACTGAGCGCGCGAAGGGTCAGCGGGCAGATAGAGCATGTATTCAATCCAGTCGGTTCCATCGGGAACCTGCATCATGACCCAGTCGATATCGCCTTCCCTGGCTCCCCCCTGCCAGTAAAGATGAAAGCCGAGCAGATCCTTGTAGAAGTGATCAAGCTCGGCCCGATTGCGCACTACATATCCGGCGTGCATGATGTGCTGGCTCAAGCGCCTCGATGCCGAAGCCGGCATGGGAGGAGGATGGCTGCCTTCCTGAGTGAATTGAACTCTGTTCCCTTCGGGATCGCGGACCGTGAAGCTTCGGCTTCCGTCGCGCTCGGTGGTGACAGCTTTTGGCACGGTAACCCCGTGAGCTCCAAGGAACCGGCGCAAAGCCTCTGCGTCGCCGGTGGAGAAGGCGACACTGTAGAGGCGGTCCATCGGATGCGAGCTGGGCGGCGAGATCAATTCAATGTACTGCAGGTGATTGACGTAAAAACGGACTCCCGATTCCGCCTGGCCTTCGGGAACCATATCCAAACCGAGCAAAGACTGATAAAACTGCTGGGATTCGGGGAAGTTATCCGCGTATAACGTGATATGCGAGATGCCAGTGATGGCAGGCCGCTGTGGGGGTGTGGACTGCGCGGCGGCTAACCATGGAGATAGAAGTGCAAAAGCCAAACCAATGGATTTCAACATAAGAATTCGCATCCATTCGACAAATCATTCAAGCGCGTAAAGGGCGGGATGAAAACTGAAGCTGCGCAGTTTTGAGCCCAAATGCAAACGCTTCCACTGTAATCGCACCGGGCCTGGTAGTCGAGCGGATCAACGCGGTAGCAATGCCTGCCTGCGCTCGTACAGGGTTGGCGAGCGGGCTCGCGTCTCCGATCACCACGCCTTCTCCGCTCACCCTAAATGTCACCTCATCATCGCCGTAGGGATAAGTCGTGCCTCGCGCATCGCAGATATGCGCGTAAACGCGCACCCAGTCCGATCCGTCAGCAGCCATTTCGATTCCGCAATCATCCAGAACCAGCGCGATCTGGGAAGGGACGCCGGGAGCCTGCAATTCATGGGTCGCTACGACCGTTCCTCCCACAAGCCCTTCCGCTCTGACGTTTCCAATTGGTGTTCCTGGTTTAGCCACCCCGGTCGCGAACAGCATGGAATGTAACTCGCTGAACTGCGTGAGCCTGAAGGTAAAGGGCGGATGCGGCAGATGGAAGCCGGAATCCGGCTCCTGCGTTGCGACCTCCTTGCCATTTTGAATGAGACGTACCTGCTCGCAGTTGCTGAAGACTGTAACTGTAACTGGAGACTGGAAGGTTGCGAAGTTGGCAATAAAAACCATCGGTCCGCTGCCCACTTCAAGCGCCGTCTTTTTCAGAGGCCGCTGGCTCTGGAACATGTAGTAGTCGAATTTCGGCAGCCGGAAGAGGTCCAGAGGAGATCCATAAAAGGGCTGATGATGATAGCCGCGATAGTAATCGATACCCGCCCACAAATCGGCCCCAGCGGCACGCGCTGTTCCCGGTGCAGGCGGAGAAGCTAACTTTGCATAGATACCATCGAGCGCCTCAAAGTGCCTCGCAGCCTGTACCAGCATTGGAGTCTCGCCCCATTCCCTGTCAACGCGTACACTCCCCTGCTGATCTGACCAGTTATCCACCTGGTCTCCCCACTCACGGATCCATAAAGGCTTCGTGCCGTCATTCCGGGAATATTCGACGTCCCAGCCATGAAAGCCTTCTACCGGCTTGCTTACGCGGTCGCCCGCCGCATAACAATTCTCCACTGGAAATTCCTCATGAACGATCCGGTAGAGCTCCGCTGCCACCAGACTGTTGTCCGTCTCATTAAGCTGCGCCTCCCAGAGCAACACACAGGGACGATTGCGGTCACGGCGGATCATTTCGCGCGCGTTCTGATAAACACGCTGCCGGAATACCTCGTCCCCTACAAACTGCCATCCCGGATTGGAAACGACCGCCAAGATGCCTAGCTCATCGCAGGCATCCATGAAGGCCGGATCCTGCGGGTAATGGGAGCGGTAAGAGGTGAAGCCGGCCTCGCGCAGCTTCTTCGCGTCGCGATAATGCGCGGACGCAGGCAACGCATAACCTACATAAGGGTGGTCCTGGTGGCGGTTGGCTCCGAGGGAAAAGAATTTTTCTCCATTGATCGTCAACCCCTTTTCTTTGTCGATCTGAAAAATCCTGAGCCCGATGCGCGTGTATGCATCGTCGATTGATTTGCCGCTGCCGTCATCAACTATTGTGGTGTGCAGCAAGTAAAGATAGGGACGGTCGGGATGCCATAACTCCGGCCGCGGCACCTGAAGGCGCTGCGTGACTGTTTTGGATGAGGATGCCACTATATCCGCCAAGGTGTCTGACGTGGCCACAATGCTGCCGTCAGCACTGAACAACTCCTGCCGCACTTTCGCGTGACGTTTCGCAGCGGATTCATTTACGACGTCCGTCTGTATCTGAACTACGGCCACTTCGGATGTGATCGAGGGATATGTAACAAAAATTCCACCACCCGCCGGCCGGTTCGCCATGACTGGATCGCTGATATGCAGAGTCCCCAGAACCTGAAGCTGGACGCTTCGATATAGGCCGCCGAAGTAAACAAAATCGAGTTGATCCTGGGGCTTTCCCGGGGGTACTTCGAGGTTATCGGAGTTATCCAGGCGCACGGTTAAAACAGCAGCCTGACTATTGCTCGATTGCATGTAGGAAGAGATATCAAGCGTGAAAGGAAGATAGCCTCCGTAATGCGTTGTGAGATGTTTGCCGTTCAGCCAGACGTCGGCAACCAGCATTGCGCCCTGAAAAACAATATGAACCTTTTTCCCGGTCCACTCCGGCAGAATAGCGAAGTGTTTCTGATACCAGCAGACACCCTGATAGTTCCGGCCACCGCTTGCGTTTAACGGCTCAGGCCGGACGGTGTGGGGAAGATTGACCTGCTCCCAGCCAGCATCGTCCCAGACGGCTATATCCGCACCCCCGTGGGCACCCGAGAGCGCATTCTGCGGTCTGTTCGGTATAGGGTCCGGCCTCAAGAAGCGCCAGTCCTGATCAAGATTCATCAGCACACGCGATTCGGGAGTGCGCGGCCATCCATGCTGTCCGGAGGCGGTTCGAAGATTTTGTTCTCCGATCGCTCGATCGGGCAGCAGATTCCTGGACATCAAGCCCGCGGCTGAAAACACGCTTGACTCCATAAACTCTCTACGGGAAAGCGGCGTCAATTTTCTCCTTCATCCATCAGATGGATTTGTCTCATTCGAAAGGGCATTCGGATTTCCATCGGTCACTATACATAGCCGGAGTACGGAGGGAATCAGACAAAAGTCGGACGGCGTGTTGCTTGCGCGATTCAAATTCCGGCACAGGATTGCACCCACGGAATGGGATATCCGCACCGCCGAGAATTGATTGGCCGGGGGTGAGAGCGAAGGAAGTATTTTGGATTGAGTGTGCTGTGTTCCCACTGGAGAGTCGGTGAGCGCTCCGTTGTACCAGCGTGCAGGTCCGCGCTCCGCGCCTATCCATGCGCCTAACTACAGGCTGCCGTCTTTCGAAGCAAACAATGGGGCGACGTGAGCGGACGGCAGCGCTGGACCACCTTTGGGAGGGGGTCCAGGGAATGAATCGCACACTGTCAAATCGCGCAAGACCGGCGAAAGTGCCTATCCAGATGTAGAAGTCCGGGGCGCTGAATTCGGGCCCACGCTACTGGTCTTTGTTTTCGGAAAGGATAGCTTTTTGGCCAAAGTAGCTGATGAGGTAAATGGACACCCCGAAGGAGATGACGTCCTTAAAAAGGAACAGGCCCAAAAAGCTCATGTACCTCATGTACTTTATTCCGTGAACGGCAATGATCGCGCCAGGAGTAGTTGCGGCCATAGTGCTGGTTATAAAAAACATGAGCGATGTGATGAGTCCGCCTACGATGCCAGCCTTCGGCCGAAAATAGCCGGCAATGATCAATATCGCGGCAGTGATCTCGGTACTGCCGATGATGTCAGAGCCGATATAGGGGCCGAATAATTTAAAGTGCCACCAGATCAGCGGGCTGTTAGAAACCAACGGCACTATACCCTCGGCTCCCGGCGCAGTCATCTTGTAGGACCCGGCCCAAAGGAGCATCACAATCATTCCGATGCTGGTGACCAGAAAGGGGAGATTGTGATC
>Ga0335075_10003610_pt1 | contig 24462 bp, 21 predicted proteins | sample Lox_Sample_24_FD_206723 | JGI IMG/M metagenome (GOLD analysis project Ga0335075, IMG submission 206723) | Soil microbial communities from Loxahatchee National Wildlife Refuge, Florida, United States - Lox_Sample_2.4 | ecosystem: Environmental > Terrestrial > Soil > Wetlands | place: USA...
CCCACGATCACAGCTGCCGACGTCCAGTTGCTGCTGGATAGTTGCGACCGTAGCGCCGGCGTCGGAGTCCGCGACCTGGCGAGCATGACGCTGGTCGCGCGGCTGGGCCTGCGGTCCATCGAGGTCGCACGCCTGGAACTGGGCGACGTCGGTGGCCGGTCTAGCCTGGACGTACGAGTGGGCCAGGAGATGAGCGCCGCTGCAGGCTGACAGTCCCGCCTGCGCCGGGGACGAGGCCAAGCGCTATCTCGGGCAGGCCGATCCGGGTGTCTTCGGCTGCGCACACCCGGGCGGCAAAGGCCGGCAGTTCGGAGTTGGTGCAGCAGCCTGGCGGGACTGCGGGTCAGCCGGATGAGATGAGCGAGAGCCGGGTCGGGCCGGGAGCCGAACTCGTCCAAGTCGCCGCCGGCGCAGAAATCGGGACCGTCGGCGTCGAGTACCACGCGGACGCCGGGCTCCGACGCTGCCTGTGCGAGCGCCGCCACTAGGGCATCGCGCATCCGCCAGTCGACTGCGTTGCGCCGTCGGACCGCTCGACCCGCACCCGCTCGGTTTCCGGTTCGGGTGAGCGGGCGGGCCGGCTTGCCCGCCAGCGGCGGAACTCGACGCCTTCCTGCAGCGCCGAGTAGGTGGCGGACTCGGCGACGAGCCCGGCCGGCACGTCGAGCGTGCTGCTGGCGCGCAGCAGCAGCGCAAGCGCAGTTCCTGCGACCGGGTTGCACTCCAGCGCGGCGCCGATCGCCGCGAGCCCGCTTGCGATCCCGCCGGCTGGCCGGACGAATGGAGCCTGCGAGTTATCAGCCTCGGTCAGGACCACGTCTGCCGCGGTGAAGGCGGCCACTCAGGATCAGCGGACAGCACCACCACCACCGCTGGAATGGTGGTATCGAGGCAGGACAGCAGTCCGCCCTCCGCCGCCGAGCTGATCTCCACGACGGCCAGCGGACAGCCTGTTACCGCCGACAGGGTCTCCGCCGCTGCCGGATCAGCCAGCAGGTCACGGAACGCCCGGGCATCGGCCGACATTGTCATGGTGGTTCCAGCATGCATTAGCAGGCCGTGCGGTACCGGTCTGCGAGTCGGTCGCTCGTACGGCCGACTCGCAGACCGCACTCGTACCTACAGCCGGTCGGTGAGGTCACGGCGCTGCAGGGAGAACTCGCACTGGCGCATCATGCAGCCAGCCGTCGACGTCCTGGACGATCTCTTCATAGAAGATCCGATAGCAGCTCTCCGTGACGTAACCGATATGCGGCGTCAGCAAAACATTCGGAAGCCGGCGCAGCGGGTGATCGGCGGGCAACGGCTCGATGTCATAGACGTCGAGCGCCGCGCCCGAGATCCCGCCGCCAAGCAACGACTGGATGAGCGAAGCCTCATCGACGATCGGGCCACGCGAGATGTTGATCAGCACGCTGCTCGGCTTCATTCGGCCGAGCTCCTCCGCGCCGACCAAGCCGAGGGTGCGCTCAGAGAGCACAAGGTGGATGCTTACGACGTCAGCGGTTTCAAATAGCTCGTCTTTGTGCACGAGCTTCGCGCCGCGTTCGGCCGCGATCTCACTGGTAAGGTTCTGGCTCCACGCGACGACGTTCATGCCGAAACCGTTGCCGATGCGCGCCATCTGCGTGCCGGTCCGGCCGAGACCGACTAGGCCCAGTGTCCGGCCAGCCAGGTCGCCGCCTATCGTGTGCTGCCAGCCGCCGGCACGGATTCGCTCATGTTCCGCGGGGATATGCCGGAGTAGTCCGATGATCAATCCCCAGGCGAGCTCGACAGTGTTCGACACAATCCCGGAGGTGCCGCACACCAGGACACCGTGTTCGGCCGCGGCTTCGATGTCAATCGCGGCGTTGCTCATCCCAGTCGTGACGATGAGCTTGAGCTGGGGCAACGCGGCGATCGTGGCGCGGTCGAGCGGGGTGCGCTCACGCATCGCGACGACCACGTCGTAGTCCTTGAGCCGGCTAGTGAGGGCATCGCCGGTGACGTGATCGGGAAAGGCGTCGACAGCGCAGCCTTCCAACGATCCCCAGTCGCCATACCGAGCGCTCGCGTCCTGGTAGTCGTCAAGAACCGCGATCTTCGTGACCACGCAACCTCCCGCCGTCGGCGGCCAGGGGCCTGGCCCTACAGACGATGGACCCGGACCGCAGTGTCATGGAACAAGTCAGCCCGCTCGGCGGGGCTGCCGTCCTGGCTGACCAGCTTGTAGACGTTCCAGAGGGTCACCAGGTCGCACAGGTGCGAGTCGAACGGGAAATTGCTTTCGAACATCGAACGATCGGTGCCGAACATCTCGATCAGCCGCCGGAAGTCGGGTCCCCAGAAAGCCGCAATGGAAGCAGACGAGATGGGGCCTATCTGCACGGGATCGGTGACGAGGTTCATCCCGATGCCGCCGAGCTTCAACATGACGTTGGGGCAGCCAGCCAAGGGCTCCATGTCACGACGCCAGCGATCGATTACTTCATCCCTGGTCAGGTCCTTCGTCCGCGGGTCGTGGCGTGGCAGGATAGGCGTGCCAATGTGGTCGAGCACTATCGGAACATCCGGACAGGACCGGGCGAGCTCCAGCACTTCCGGGAGATCAGGGGAGAGCACGAAGAGCTCAAGGAGGAGGTCCCGCTTCTCGAGCTGCCGGATACCCTTCCGGAACTCAGGACTGCTTAGCCAGCCCGGCGGGGGCTTCGGCTGGTTGAAGTTGCTCTCACGAAAGCGGACTCCGCGGAGCCGGCCGGCCGCCGCCTCGGCGTGGGCGTCAAGTACATCGCCGACCGCGTCCCCGAGCATGAGGTCGGCGAAACCGATGATGCCCTTCACGAGATCGTCGCGTGCGGTCTGCTCGACCACCCACTCTGTCTCCCCTACCGGGGCAAGTGAAAGGAGCGAGCCACTGGGCCGGTAGCACGACTGCGTCTCGACGAATACCGTGCTGACAACCCGATGCCCGCCGTAGTCCCGGCGAAGGTCTGCCATCGAGTACGGACCGTGGAAGACCGAACCCGGACCGTAGAGGTGATGGTGCGCATCGCAGATCGGCAGATCCGGCTCCAGCGCCTGCTCCACAGTTCCTCCTCGCGGCTGAGCAGAGGTCCGGCAATGTAGGCCGAACACGGGGGTCAGGCTGAGACGGAGGAGGGCACTTCCGTCCCGAGGTGGCGCACGGCCGGGATGACCTTGTCAGCGATCAACTCGTAGGTCCGCAGCACGTCCCGCTGCTCGATGTCGCCCCCCATGTTGATGCTCAGGATCACGTTCTGGAACCCGAACTCGTCGTACATCCGGTAAAGCTTCTCGATCACCTTGTCCGGATGGCCCACCAGCGTGGAGGGGACATCAAGGACGTCCAACGGATGGTTCACGTTCGACTTCCACCACGTATCCGCATGCAGCTCGTAGCTCTTCGGGATAACGCCGTCTTTGCCCATCACGGAGCCGTGCTGGCCTAGCTGGGCCATGTAGTTGAGCGACGTCTGCCGCAGCAGCTGCTCGGCACGCGCCTGGTCAGTGTCCACGAACGTCGACGCCAGGCCCCATGCCTGCTCAGTTGTCTCGGCGGCGCCGGCCCGCCGGCGGGCCAGCATGTATTCCTTGTACGTAGCCTCAATCTCCGCCTGGACGGAGTACGGATTCCCGGCGAGGATCCCGTATCCGTGCTCGACTGCGAAGTCGAACGTCTGCTGCGTCTTGAACACCGCGACTGAGATGGGGATCTGCTTCTGGACTGGCCGGGGGTACACCGTGATCTCGTCGAGGTTCCAGTACTGGCCCTCTGCAGTCACGTTCTCCTCTGTCAGGAGGCGCTCGATCATGACCGTCGCTTCGAGGAACCTGCCCATGCTCTCGTTCTGGTCGACACCCATGGCCGCGAATTCCCGGGACTGGTAGCCCCGGCCCACCCCGAGGTGGAAGCGGCCGTTGCTCAGCACATCGACCATCGCGATCTCCTCGGCCGCGCGGACCGGGTGGGTGAAGGCCGGGATGATCACGGCAGTACCGATGCGGATGCGCTTGGTTACGCGTGCCGCCGCCGCCGCCAGCACCATGGGGTTGGGCAGGGTGCCGTACTCCGAGATGCGGTGCTCGCCGAGGAAGATCTCGTCAAAGCCGACCTCGTCGGCCACCCGGAATTGCTCGAGGTTGTCCTCGTACACCTGGACCGGCGACTTCCCGTGCGGCTGCTGAAGGATGTAGAACAGCCCGAACTTCACGACGCGCACCACGCTTTCTCTCAGGATGACCACAAGGGCGCCGAGGCGCCCAGCTCATGAACCACGATATCGTCAACAACTATACTGTAAACCCTACGAAGTAAGACGGACAAGCTCGGCTCGGGCATCGCGAGCCCGTCACTGCCGGGAGCATTAGCGGGCCCGCGCTGGGCGCTGCCGAGGCCGCTAGGGCGTGAACGTCCCGAAGCCCGAACGGAAGAAGAGCAACGGGTCACCGGTGCCTGTCCCTAGATCGTGCACCCGGCCGACGACGAGATAGTGGTCACCGGCCGGGTCGCTCCGCTCGATCGTGCAATCGAGCCACGCCAAGACTCCCTCGATGCGGGGATGTCCGTTGGGTGTCAGCGACCAGCGGACGCCCGAGAACTTGTCAGCCCCCGATACCGCGAATCCCCGGCAGACCATCTCCTGGTCGTTGGAAAGGATGTTCACGCAGAAGGCGCCGACCTCGGCCACTTGAGGCCAGCTCGTGGATGACTTGCCCGTGGCGATGGCCACCAGGGGCGGGTCCAGCGAGAGGGAGAAGAAGGACTGGCAGGTCAAGCCAACCGGCCCTCGGGGGGACATCGCGGTCACTATAGCGACGCCGCTGGCGAAGTGGCCGAGCACGGCGCGATACCTGGGAGCCTCGATCGTCATTGCTCCGAGCGAAACCTCGTTCATCGAAAGACAGTATAGCACTATCCAATAGACAAACTAGGGGTGTGTAAAGCCCCAAGGGCGACATCTCCGTCACTGGCCCCTCGGCGCCGGGCAGGGGTTCGGTTGCCCGGAGAGCGCGGCGCTCCAAGCCGGCCATGGGACGCGGTGCGGTATGCCGCAGCGCGGGCTGAACCCAGCGAGCGGTCTTAAGTTAGTCCTAAGATAGTTAAGTGCTTTCCTATCTTCGAGTTCGGCTAGCTCCCGCTGCCAGTCACGGTCCAGCGGGCGACTTCGGCAGTCGGTGGCCGGTATGACCCAGGATGCTCCGCCGCTACGCGATCCCAAGGCGTACGTCGAGCGGGTCATAATGACAGCTGGACGGGCAGTCCGTGGCGCGTTCGACGCCCGTTATAGCCACCTGCAGCTCAGCATGACCGAAGGGGCGCTGCTGGCCACCATCCGGCGTTTCGGGCCGCTTACTCAGCGTGAGCTTGCTGAGCTCCTGTACATCGGCCGGGCGGCGGCGGGGCAGTTCGTTGACCGGCTGGAGGCACGGGGCCTCGTTCAGCGGCAGGCGGACCCCGACGACCGTAGGGTCTGGATCGTTGCGGCCACCAAACGAGGGAAGCCGATATCGGACGAGGCGTTCGATATCTACTTCAAGACGGCCGCCGACCTGAGGCAGGGCCTTACCGATGCGGAGAGCGAGCAACTGATCACCCTGCTCTTGGCTGTCCAGGCGAACGCCGAGGAGATCGCCAGCGAGCCCTAGGAATCTGCCGGGTCATTGCGGCGAGCTTCGCGGCAAGGCCGCGCCGCCCGCCGCGTCGTCGCTGGGCACCGCCTGATGCCGGCCACGGGCCAGGTCCCGCAACAGGTGCTTCTGGATCTTCCCGGTGGAGGTCTTGGGCAGCCGTTCGAAGTACACCCGGTCAGGTGCCTTGAAGTGCGCCAGCCGCGCCCGAGCGAACTCCATCAGGTCGTGCTCTGTGACGCTGCCATCGGCCGTCACGAATGCGACCGGCCGCTCACCCCACCGTTCGTGCGGCACCGCGACCACGGCGACCTCGGCCACGCCGGGGTAAGCAGCAAGGACCTTCTCAACTTCCACGGAGGCGATGTTCTCGCCGCCGCTGATGATGATGTCCTTGCCGCGGTCAGTCAGCTCGATATATCCGTCCGGGTGCATAACGCCGAGGTCACCGGTATGGAACCAGCCGCCGCGGAATGCCTCCTCGGTAGCCTGCGGGTCCTCGAGGTAGCCGGCCGCAACCGTATTGGACCGGATCAGGATCTCGCCTGTCGTCTTGCCGTCGGCAGGCACCTTTCGAAGGCCGCTGTCAGCGACCTGCACCTCAGCTACCGAGACGGTGGGCACTCCCTGCCGGCTGAGCCGTTCGGCCAGCTCGGCAGCGGGCAATTCGGCCCAGCCAGGCTGGTACTCGCACACTAGTGAGGGGCCATAGGTCTCGGTCAGCCCGTACAGGTGGGTGACCTGAATTCCCATCTGCTGAACCGCGCCGATCGTCTCCTTGGTCGGCGGGGCGCCGCCGACCGCGGCGCGGATCGGGCGGCGGGCGGCGAATCCCTTCTGCCGGCCTGCTCTGGCCAGCTCGGACAGCACTACCGGGGCACCGCACAAATGGGAGACCGGATAGCGGTCGGCCAGTTCCAGCGCCAGCCCCGCATCGAACGACGGAAGGCAGACATGCGTCGCGGCCACGGCTGTGGCACCCCACGTCAGTGACCAGCCGTTGCAGTGGAACATCGGCAACGTCCACAGATGCCAGCTGTCAGCGGACAGCTGGAATTCCAGCGCAACGCTGACCGCATTGAGGTACGCGCCGCGGTGGGTGTAAACGACGCCTTTCGGCCTGCCCGTCGTGCCGCTGGTGTAATTCACCGCGATCGGGGCGTCTTCATCTTCCGGCGTCTCCAGCCCGGCAGCATCTGCGTTCCGGAGCCACTCGTCGTAAGACAGTGCCCCGGGCAGCCTCTCCCCGGGTCCGGGCAGCATCACGACCGGATCAGCCGGGACATCGCCGGCGTCAGCCACGCCAAGCGCAGGTATGAGCGCCGGTGCCAGCAACAGCACTCGAGGGCGCGAGTGCAACAGGATCTGAAGGTACTCGTCGGCTGCCAGCCGCGTGTTCAGCGCGACCAGCGCGCCGCCAGATCCCGGCACGCCGAAATGCGCTGCCAGCAGTGACCGGCTGTTGTAGTCGAGGACCGCCACCCGGTCGCCGGCCCGCACGCCGCTAGCTCGCAGGGCACCTGCCATCGCGTCGCAGTCACTGCCGAGCTGCTCGTAGCTCACGTGGGTGCCGTCGCCGTCAACCACGGCAAGCTTGCCTCGAAATGCGCGCCGCGCCCTCGCCAGGAATGTCAGGGGAGATAGCGGGACGTGGTTCGCTCGACCGATCATCTCCCCATCCCTCCGGCGGTCTCCGGAGGTGTGGTATCGATGGCGTGGATCTCGGGAAGCACCTTTTCCGCGAAGAGCCGCATGCTTCGCTCAGCCTTCTCGACGGGCATCCCGCCGTAGTAGACGTGGATGACCAGCTGCTCCAGATTGATGGTCCGCTGAAGAACCTGCATCCTCTCGACTATTTGCTGGGGCGTTCCTATCGGCTGCGTCTTCAGCATGCTTCCGCGCCCGCCTGGCCCGGCGTCAGTCGCCTGTCGCAGCGCGTACTCTTCGTAGCCCTTGATCCCGGCGAAGCCGGAATTGTTCCATTCGAAATAGTGGTGCCTGGCCGCTACCTGCTGGGCCTCGTAGTACCGCCAGCCCTCCGCGGCTTCCTCATCGGTCTCGGCGCAGTACATCCACAGCAATGTGGTGGGCTGCGCCGGTCCGAGGCCGAGCTGAGCACGGATCTCGTTGAACTGCCGGACCCCTGCGACCATGGAATCGACATCGTCATCGGCTACGAACATCTGGCCGAGTCCATGCTCGGCGGCCAGCCGGGCGGACTTCTTCGTGGAGAAAGCGACCTTGATGTTGTTGGTGAGGTCACCAAAGTGCGGGCCCTGGGGACGGATCGAGGTAGGCGGAATCTTGAAGATCCTGCCGTCGAAGCTGAATCGCTGCGATCCGTCCGCGGCCCGGATGGCATCAACGATCTCGTAGTAGTAGTCATGTGACTCTTCGATCGGAACGCCTAGCGAGGCGTACTCATGCTGGGCTATGCCGCGGCCGATGCCGATATGCAGTCGTCTTCCCTGCAGGAGGACGTCAAGCATCGACAGCTCAGAAGCCAGCCGTACGGGGTTCCACCAGGGCGCGACGATCACAGCTGTACCTACGTCGACACGCTTTGTGCGCCCGGCCCAGAAGGCCAGGTACTGCAGCGGATTGGGCTGCATGGAATAGGCCGAGCCGTAGTGTTCAGTAGCCCAGATCGAGTCGAAGCCGAGCGGCTCGACCAGGTCTCCCATGTGGATGGTATTGCCGAGCTGAACATGATCCGCGACGGCCGGCGGACGACGGTAGTCGCCTGCCATGAGCCGCTCCCAGTCGCCTTGATTGTATCCGGTGACCATCACGCCACAGTGCATTTGCGTTTACCTTTCCCGGCTATGAGAGCTCATGTCAGGCCGGAAGTTAGCAGCCTTCGCATCAGCTTCCCGCTGTCGGTGTAGGGAAGACGGTCGCGCCGGATTATGCGGTCCGGGGTCCTTGACGTTCGGAGTTTGCCGCGAACAAAAGACCTGAGTTCGTCCTCGTCGACTTTGGCATCCTCGCGTAGTACGACGAAGGCAACGATAATCTGGCCCCATTCCTCATCTGGTGCGCCGACGACGGCCGCTTCGCCGACGGCCGGGTGCTGCATGAGGACATCCTCGATCTCGGCGGGCGCAATATTCTCGCCGCCGCGGATAATGGTGTCGTCAGCACGCCCCTCGATAAACAGGAATTGCGCGCTATCGAAGTGGGCGCGGTCCTTGGTCGGGAACCAGCCGTCCTCGTCGAGTGGTGACTGGACGGCCAGGTACTCGCCTGAGACCTGCTCGCCGCGCAGCCACAGCTCTCCTACTTCGCCCGGCGGCAAGGGCAGGCCGTCGGCTGACCGGATCTGTGCCTCGACTCCGGGAATGAGCCGCCCGACCGACGCAAGCCGGGCCCTGACAGCCTCGTCGTTGCTCTGCAAAGCCGAGCGGTGATCCTCGGGCCGCAGAATAGCGATGGTCGAGCTGGTCTCCGTCAGGCCGTAAGCGTTGACGAAGTCGGTGTCGGGAAAGAGCCTGAGTGCCTGAACGATGGTCGTTGCGCTGACGCGTGAGCCTCCGTAGGACAAAGTGCGCAGGCTCGGCACGTTCGCCGGCGTCCCGTCGAGCTCATCGACGATCCGCGCCAGCATCGTAGGCACGACCATTGCGTGCGTCGCCCGCTCTCGGCGGACGGTGTCCAGCCAGACAGCGGGCTCGAAGGCATCGAGGTAGACGATGCGACGACCTGCGAAGATGTTGGTGAGCAGATTGACGACGCCAGCAACGTGGTAGGGCGGCACGCTGACCGCAACTGCATCGCAGGGGTCAGCGGAGCCGAATTCGACCGAGCCCAGGACGTACGAGGCCAGGTGGCGATGCCGCAGGACGGCTGTCTTGGGCTTCGATGTCGTGCCGCTCGTGTTCAGAAGCACGGCCACTTTGTCTGGATCGGACGACCATTCGCCGGGCGGCGCATCACGACCCGTCATATCGAGCCACAGGTCCGCGGCGATGACGTCGTGGCGACTTGCGCGAACGGCCGGCAGCAAGTCCTGCTGAGCCACGACAAGGACGTGCTGGTCACTATCGAGCAGACTCAGGATCTGATCGCTAGCCAGCCGGTAATTCAGCGGCCAGAAAGGGATTCCGGCCCATGCCGCGGCGAACACTGCGATCGCGAATGCCGCGGAGTTTGTTCCCACGTAGGCGACAGCATCGTAGCCTCGCTCGCGCAGGTAGCTTGCTCCGCTGCCGGAGCGCCTGTACAGGCCTTTGTTTGTCAGCCCAGCGTCATGTGCACTGATGGCTGTCCCGTCCGAGTTGTTGGACGTTGCCATCTCAAGCAGCATCATCAGATTCATGAACCCAGCTCCGGGCGGCGTGACCGCTAATCAGAGGGTGGAAGCGGCTTGGCGTCCTTCAGGCTCAGCGGTTCGCCATTTACTGTGAGCTCGCCGCCGCCTGCGCGCGTGCACAGGCATTCCAGGTCAAAGGATTCATGCGCATATCTTTTCCCGAGAATGAGGCCGCTGCCGTTGCCCGCAGCTGGCAATTCAGTGTCGGGTGTAATGTTCTCCGCTGTCAGCATGGCAACACCCCCGCAGCACACCTCGACGTCGTTCTTCGGCGCGCGGAGGACAATAACGCAGGCGGGACTGACGACACTCACGAGATGCATGCCGGCACGCAACTGCACCGTTTCTCCTCTCCGAGCGAGAGGGCGAGCTCCGCCGCCCGGCTCTTGTCGAATTCCGCTTCTGCGGCTACTGCCGACCGGTAGCTTTCGTCGTTCACGCTGTTGAGCCTGGATCATCCGGACGTGCTGCTAACGTGCGAGCGGCCGACCGTGGGTCGGTGCAGAGCCCTCGGCAGCGACCAGCCTGAGGGCTGACCAACGTACATCCCGGAATCACGGGCCCCTCTCATCAACCAAGTCTGGCCGTCTGGGACATCGCACAGTACTATACCATATGGCGGTGATCAGCCTACTGTGTGAGGTGCGCGATTCTGGACCTGCCCCTGTCCGAAGACCTGGACATTCTGCGGGCTGCTACGGCACGCTTCGCCCAGAGTGAGTGGCCCATTGAGAAGCTGCGGGCGGTGGCCGATGGCGGGCCGGTGATCGAGTCCGGTTACCTGCAGCGGGCCGGGGAGCTGGGCTGGTTCGCCGCCCTCGCGCCTGAAGAGCACGGGGGCGGGAGCATCTCAGGGACAGGCCTCCTGGACGCGGTAGTCGTTGCCGTCGAACGCGGTCGGTCCCTGCAGCCGGGACCTTTCGTCCCGATGAATGTCGTCGCTGCCGCCCTTGCCCGCGAGGGTTCGCCAAAGCAGCAAGCGGATCTACTGCTGGACCTGACCGCTGGCACCGCCCTTGCGACTTGGGCTGCGGCTGGGCCGAGCAGCGGCTGGGAAACGGGGGAGGCGATTCGCTGGGCGCGCACCCCCGACGGGTACGCGCTGACGGGGACAGCCGTCCTCGTCCAGGATGCCGACCGCGCCGATTACTTCCTGATCACCGCGGGGTCCGGCACCGGAATCAGTCAGTTCCTTGTCCCGGCCCGGACGCCTGGGCTGGCGGTCCGTCCCGTCAGCAGCATCGACCTGTCTCGGTCGTTCTGCGACGTGCAGCTGACGGACGTCGTGGTTCCTGAAGTAACCCTCGTCGGGGCTCCCGGGAAGGCATCTGCCGCCGTCGAGCACCAACTGCAGGTCGCTTGTGTGCTCACGGTTGCTGAGACGATCGGCACGATGGAGCAGGACTTCCAGCTGGCGCTGCAGTATGCCAAGGACCGGATCGCCTTCGGCCGCCCGATCGGGTCGTTCCAGGCGGTCAAGCACCTCCTGGCCGATACGAGCCTGCTGCTCGAGGCAAGCCGGACGGTCTGTGATGCGGCGGCCCGGGCAGCGAGCGACGGGGGCGCCGGCCTAGAGCTAGCGGCCGTGGCCAAGGCGTACGTCGGCGATAGTGCCCTCCAGCTTGGCCAGAACTGCTTCCAGGTGTTCGCTGGCATTGGGTTCACCTGGGAGCACGATCAGCATCTCTACCTCCGTCGGCTCACTATGGATGCGGCTCTGTACGGCGATCCGGCATGGCACCGCAGGCGGCTGGCCCGCTACTACGAACTCCCGGAGGCAAAGTGACGGAGGCGGACATGGCGGAGCCGGGCGCTGACCTGAAGGAATACCGCGACCGGGCACGGGCTTGGCTGGCTGGTCATCTGGATCCCCGGCAGCCGGGTGACCCCGCGGGGGCTGACCCCGCCCACTGGACCGAGGAGCGCGACCATCGCGAGCGATCCATTCAGCGGATCCTGTTCGAGGGAGGATACGCCGGGATTGATTGGCCTCGGCAGTATGGCGGGCAGGGCCTCACGATCGCCCACCAGCGGGCATTCGACGAGGTGGCTTCGGACTTCCGGGTCGCTGAGTTCGGCATCCTCGGGCGCACTACCTGGGGGATCTGCGTCCCGACCATGCTGGCCCATGCGTCGCCCGCCTTCCTGACCCGGCATGTTCCCCGTGTCCTCGCCGGCGAGGAGCTCTGGGTCCAGTTTTTTTCTGAGCCGGAGGCCGGGTCGGATCTGGCCGGGGTTCGCACCCGTGCTACCCGCGACGGTGACCGCTGGATCCTGCACGGATCAAAGGTCTGGTCGAGCGGAGCGTACTACGCCGATTACGGCCTCTGCCTGGCCCGGACTAACTGGGATGTCCCTAAGCACCGGGGCCTCACGTGGTTCGCCGTCAAAGTCGACAAGCCAGGCCTAGCAGTTCAGCCTCTGCGCCAGATCAACGGGCGTTCCGAGTTCTGCCAGGAGTTCTTCGATGATGTCGAGCTGACCGACGACGACATCATCGGCGAGGTGAACCAGGGGTGGACTGTCGCCCGGACGATGCTGTCCATGGAGCGTCAGGTGGGTGCCCGGACAAAGATGCGCCCGGTCACCGCGGCCCGCCGACCGGCCGCGGACCTTGTCGCCTTGGCCCGCCGGGCAGGCCGGGCGGACGACCCGCGAGTCCAGGACCTGATCGCCCGGGCCCACATCATCGATGTCGTCCAGGCTGAGCTGGGCACTCGCGTGCAGGAACTGGCCGCGGCAGGTGCCCGCGATCCAGCGAGTCTGGCCTGCTATCCCAAGCTTGCCGCAGGTACTTCCACCCCGGCCCGGGCACTGATGGGTATCGAGATCGGAGGCGGCGCGGGCCTCACATGGCCCAGCGGGGAGGATCCGCCGGCCGGAGTGAACGACTACCTCGGCGCCCGGGGGCAGAGCATCGCCGGCGGCACTAACGAGATGATGCGCAACGTAATCGGCGAGCGGATTCTCGGCCTGCCCCGCGAGCCTTCTTACGACACAGACCAGCCATTCAGCGAAGTGGTGCGGCGAGCAGCGAAATGGGGACGCACCGAATCCCCGAAACCGAATTGATGTTCGAGCGCCATCATTCCCGGTGGCGCGCATACCAGCATTCTGCTCCCGGCGGCCCGATCCGCTGTCGAGTTACTGCACAAGGGAAGGCGAGAAAAATGGGACGTGTTGCCGGCAAGGTAGCACTTATCACAGGAGCCGCCCGCGGCCAAGGCCGCAGCCATGCCCTGCGCCTCGCCGAGGAGGGGGCTGACATCGTTGCAGTCGACATCTGTTCCGGTATCAGGAACGTCCCGTATCCGGCGTCAACCAAGGACCAGCTCGAGGAGACGGTCGAGCTGGTCTCCGCGCTGGACAGGCGAGCCATTCCGATACAGCTCGATGTTCGCGACAAGTCAGCGCTAGAGTCGGCCGCTGCCGCGGCGGTCAGCGAGCTGGGCGGGCTCGACATTGTAGTTGCGAACGCCGGCATCTGTATCCCGACACCCTGGGATGAGTGCACCGACGAGATCTGGCAGGACACGATCGACATTAACCTCACCGGTGTGTGGAACACGGTCAGGGCTTGCGCAGACCACCTTGTATCCCAGAACAGCGGGTCGATCATCATCATCAGTTCGGGCGCCGGCGTCAAAGGCGTTCCGTTCATGCCCTCGTACGTCGCCAGCAAGTGGGGGATCACGGGTCTGGCCATCGCGCTGGCCCAGGAGCTGTCCGGCCACAATGTAAGAGTCAACAGTGTTCATCCGGGCGGCGTGAATACTCCGATGGCGGGAGCGCCCGGATTCCACCAGGCGCTGGCAGATAATCCCAAGCTCGGGGGAATCTTCACGCATCTCCTGCCGGTGGGGACTCTCGAGCCGGTCGACATCAGCAATGCGGTGCTCTACCTTGCATCGGACGAATCCCGGTACGTGACCGCAACGCAGTTCGTGGTCGACGCCGGAGGCGCACGGTACTGAGGCGGAGCTGCCGCCCGCGAGCGAGTCAAGCGCTCCCGGAGCCAGACTCCGGGAGCGCCGGCTCAGGCGAATATGTCGATGAGCGTCGCCAGCGCGTCGAGGCCCCGGGTAGCGTTATCCAACGTATCCATCGGGATCCCGACCACGATGCGCGCGGCGCCGAGTTCCTGGTAGGCAGCGGCCTTTGCCGTCAGTGCGCGCATGGCTTCGGCGTCATCCCAGTACCACGGAACGCCCGGCATCTGGCCAGCCATCATGTTGACGCTCAGCGTCGGCTCGGGGCGGCCCGCGTCCGCGGCCAGTTTCCTGAGGGTCTTCAGCCGAGCCGGCAGGTCGGGCCCGTCCATCGGGTACCAGCCGTCGGCCAGGTGAACGACGTCCTCTAGCTGCCAGCGGAAGCCGGCTGCCCCGATAAGGATGGGAGGGTGCGGCTGCTGCACCGGCTTCGGCCAGACCCACGACTCCGTGAACGAGCTGTGCTCGCCGTCGTGGGCGACGGCCTCCTCAGTCCACAGGCGCTTCAGTACCGCCAGTTTCTCGCCGAACACCTGCCGCCGGCTCTCCCAGGGAACCCCGTTGTTCGCCAGCTCCGGACGGTTCCACCCGTACCCGACGCCGAGGTCCAGGCGTCCGCCCGACAGGCGGTCAAGCGTTGCCGTCGCCTTGGCCAGGTGGAACGAGTTATGCTCCGCGACCAGGGCGACCCCGGTGCCTAGCCGGATCCGCGTGGTGACCGCCGCGGCGGCGGCCAGCGTCACGAAGACGTCGGGGAAACGGCGGTAGAACTCCGGCATCTGCCCGCCCGTCGCAGCAACGTTCGGATACTCCGTCGCGACGGGAATGTGGCTGTGCTCGCCCTGGAAGATGCAGTCCATGCCCCGGTCTTCGGCTCGCGGTGCGAGGTCGATGATCGAAGGCGTCGCTTCGTTGACGATTAGGTTTGCCCCAATCAGCATGGCACCGTCCGGTTTGGAGATGTTGACACTGGGCGCTGGCGGCTCCTACAGTCGCATTGTGCCGCACTTTATAGTACTTTACCATCAAGCGCTCGCAGGAACTATGGCCCTGCCGATTGCTGTGTCACGTGACTGAGACGGTCGCATCTAGAAGCCTCAACTACCTTGCGGGACTGCGGGGCTGCGTCGCCGGCACCGGCACGCCCGCGAGAGTGGCGGCCGGCGTCCTGTGGGCCCTGGGCGCGACGGTCGATGAGATAGCTGACCCGACGGACTTCCCGCCGGACTCGTGGGACGTCGTGATCTGTGACCGCGTGTCCGCCGGTGCGGGCGAAGACTACCTCGGCCTGGTGGACCGGAGGCTCCGCGACGACCCGGTGCTGGTGCGGCACTGCTGGGTGACGGCGTCGGCGTTCGGCCTCAGCGGCCCGGCCCGCTCCTATATCGGCTCCGACCTCGTCTGCGCCGCAGCCGGCGGACTGCTGGCCGCAGTGTTCGACCGCAGCGGCGGTGTCTACCTGATCCCGGGAGAGCAGGCCCTGCAGACCGTCGGCTATGCGGCGGCGCTCGCGGCCCTGCACGGTATCTCGCTGAGCCGGACCCGCGGCACGCCCGTTCATATGGATCTGTCGGCCCAGGACGCGGTTGCGTTCTGCACGAACCAGCAGACGCCGAGCCACGTCCTGCACAAGTGCGGGATCCCGCCCGGTGTGGGCCGGTACTCGGCGCCGTCCGGGCCGTTCCCCTGTAAAGACGGCTGGATCCAGATCATCGTTGTCGATAACCACCAGTTTGCTGCCTTTTCGAAGGCCATGGGGCGACCCGACTGGATTCCGATTTTCCCGCAGGTCGCCGATCGGGTGGCCGGCGCCGAGATGATCGACGAGGTCGTAGCCGAATGGAGCAGTATCTGGGCGAAGGATGAACTAGAGGAATACCTCCAGTCCAGGGGAGTGTCGGCCACGGCGGTCCGTCCGGCGGCCGAGGTGGCCACATCGGCACTGTTCCGCGCCCGGGCGTGGGCGCCGCCGGAGCTCCAGGAGCGGGCGCTAGCCGTCCCGGCCCTGGTCACCTCCGTCACTCGCGACCGAAGTGCCCAGCGGGGCCAGCCTGTGCTGTCCGACCTGCGCGTGCTCGAGTCATCCAACGTCCTGGCCGGGCCGCTGACCGGCGCGATCCTGGGGGCGCTCGGGGCCGACGTGGTGCGGGTAGAACCGACCGAGCGCCTCGACCTCTACCGCCAGAACGGCCCGTTCGCCGGCGGCATTGCCGGAATCGACCGGGGTGCCTACTTTCAGGGTGCGAACTACAACAAGCGCAGCGTCACTGAAGGGGTGGCGCGCCGTCTCAGCGACGGCGCTCTCGGCTGGGCCGATGCGGTGGTCGAGAACACCGGGCGCAAACGGCTCGAGCAGTCCGGGATCGCCCTCACCATCGGCAGCCACGATCACGAGCAGGTATCGCTGTCCATCTCCGCCTTCGGCCGCACCGGCCTGGGCGGGCGTGGCTACGCCCCGAATGTCCATGCGGCGGCCGGGTTGGAGGATGCCATTGTCGGCGTAGCCGGCCGGGACGTCACCATCCGGACCGTAATGGCCGACTACGCAAGCGCCATGTGGGCGGCCAGCCTGGTCGCGGCCTGGTGGCTAGGCGGAGGCCACGGCGCCCACGAGATCGACCTGTCCATGGCAGAGGTCATGGCCGTTCGCATGACCGGGCGAACCTCTGCGGAACGCCAGGGCAGCCGTCCGCCGGTCAGCTCGGACCGGGATGAAGCCATCGTGAATCTGGAGGGAGGTCGTCACCTGGCTATCTCCGCCCCGCCAGGCATCTCGTGGCCAGACGCGGTCGTCCGGGCGCTTGGCGGCGAGACTACGGATCGCCTAGCTGCCGGCACAGCCGCGGCACTCTTGCAGGAACGGGCCGAACAGGATCCCTACCAAACGGTCTCCATCCTCCAGGCCGCCGGCGTGGCCGCATACGTTGCAGTCAGGCCTGAGGCCTTGCCTGCCGATCCTCAGTTGACCGCTCGCGGGACCTTCGTTCGGTTGCCTCACCCGGTTATCGACGCCTCATACCTGCTGGCGTTGCCCTGGACCGAGGCCGGTGTCCCTCGTGGCGCCTGGTACCGGCGGGCGCCTCTGCTCGGCGAGCACGACGAGTGGGCCGCTCGGGCCTGGGGGCGACGACCAGCATGAGGCAGCCGGGGGAGAAGCGATCGCCAGCCCTGCCGCCGCACCGGAGTGACCTGGTGATTTCGGCAGCGCACCGGCGTATTTCTGGCGTGTTACGCGTTGACCAGGAATGCACGAAACCGTATGCTTACTTACTGTCAAGTATTAACTGATTGTCCGTCGACATCGGGAGAGGACCAGCGCGCGGTTCGCGCGTGCACTGCCCATCGCCGCTGGCAGGGGCTGTGCCAGCAGCAGGCTTCAGGCATCCGATAAGCCCGCGTGTGCCGCACCGAGGAGGACAGCGTGGAGATAGACATCTTCTGCGAGGTCGAGAAGGCTGGCTTGCAGCCCGGCCAGGAAGGACAGCTCTTCCGCGAGACCCTGGCGCAGGCCGAGCTCGCCGACCGGATGGGCTACGGCTGCTGGTGGGAGGTTGAGCACCACGGCGCGGTCGAGATGAGCTACAGTTCGGCGCCCGAGCTGATGCTGACGGCGATCTCCCAGCGGACACGGCGCATCCGGATCGGTCATGCCGCGGTCCTGGCACCGCACAACATCAACCATCCAGTGCGCATCGCCGAGCGCGCAGCCACCCTTGATCACCTGAGCGATGGCCGTCTCGAGATGGGCTTCGCGCGGTCGACGATCCCCGAGTGGCGCACCTTCCAGATCGACCCGGACGACACCCGGCGACAGCAGGTCGACGCTATGCGGATGGTCGCCCAGATGTGGACCAACGAACGGTTCTCCTGGGACGGACAGGACATCAAGATCAAGGACTTGTCCGTCATCCCGAAGCCACTGCAGAAGCCGCACCCGGCGATGTGGTCGACATGCACAAGCGAGGACGGCTTCCGGTCCGCGGGCGAACTGGGCGTAGGCGTACTCGGCGTCACGCTGATGCTGCCCCTCGAGACCATGGAGCAGCTTTTCCAGACGTATCGCAACGCACTCAAGTCGGCCGATCCCGTCGGCTCGTTCGTCAACGCTCAAACCGGCGTGTTTACCTTCGTGCACTGCGCGGAGACGATGGACAAGGCCATTCAGAACGGCGCGGCTGCGGCGTGCGCGTGGTATCAGAACGCCATCGTCAGCTTCTTCGAGCTGAAGGCGCTGCTCCTGCAGCAGGAAGAGGCGATCCTGGCCAGCGGGCTGCTTCAGGCCGACTCGGGCGGCGTGAAACTGGACGCCGGCGCCGGGCTCATCGGCGATATCCGGCCCGAAGGCGCCGAGGAGACCGACCTGACGCGGGCGACTCTCGCGATCGTCGGGCGCCTGGCCCGGGGCGAGGAGATGGCGCCAGAGGAAGTCTTCGACGTCCTGAACAAGCAGGACTCCGTCATCATCGGCGACCCGGCCACAGTGCGGCGGAAGATGGAGCGCTACCGCGATATCGGCACCGACAGGCTGTTGTGCTTCCAGCAGGTCGGCGGGCTCGACCATGCCGCCGTCATGGACAGCATCCGGCTCGTCGGTGAAGAAGTCATCCCGTACCTGGCGCCCAAGTAGCCCAGCGCGTACCCCGGCCCATTGGATCGTTGCCCGCGCCGAAGCGCCTGACGTCTTAAAAGGATCTCACTGTGAAGTTCCACTGGTTCGCACAGCAGTATTACTCGAAGCTGCCCGACGACGCCGGCAGCCGGGTCCGCAGTGCGTGGGTCACCCCGCCGCCGGCTATGGCCGATCCGGAGCAGATCGGTCGTGACTACCACATGTACCTGCGGCTCATGCAGGGCGCCGACCAGCTCGGCTGGGACGGGCTGCTGCTCAACGAGCATCACCAGACCTGGCATGCCATGACCCCGTCGCCGAATCTGATCGCCTCGATCCTGGCGACCACCACCGAGAACTCGGCTATCGCCATCTGCGGGAACTCCCTGGCCTTCTACAATCCCCCCGTCCGGGTGGCCGAGGAACTGGCCATGCTGGACTGCCTGTCCGGTGGCCGGCTGATCGCCGGGATGGTGTACGGGACGCCGATGGACAGTGCCTTCTCCTATGGCGTCCCCCCGGTCGAACTGCGGGGGCGCTTTGCCGAAGCCCGCGAGCTCATCCTCCGAGCGTGGAAAGCCACCGAGCCATTCAGCTTCAACGGGATCTACACCAAGCTCCGGTACGTCAACCCGTGGCCCCGGCCAATCCAGGAGAACGTCCCGATCTGGATCCCGGGCTCGGGCAGCCTGGAGACCTGGGATCTGGTCAACGCGTTCGATTACTGCTACGGCTATCTGTCGTTCTCGGGCAAGCAGGCTGCGCGGCCGATCGTCAACGGCTTCTGGGAGCACGCCGAGCAGGCGGGCGCCAACCTGAACCCGCACCGGATGGCGTTCACCCAGATCATCTGCTGCTCCGACACGGACGCCGAGGCCGAGGCCCTCTATGGCGACTCGGTGCGGTACTGGCACAAGCAGAACCCGGTCCCGCTGGAGTTCGCCACGCCGCCCGGCTTCATGACCCAGGCCTCCTACCGGGAGTCGCTGCGGAGGGGGCGGAGCCAGTCGATGGAGCAGCGCCGCAAGGCTATGCGCGGCGAGCTCAGCTTCTGGGAGTACGACGAGCTCGGCTACATCATCGCCGGCTCCCCCGAACGGGTCGAGCAGCGGGTTCGCGAGCTCGTTACCGAGCTGCGCATCGGGCAGCTCATCACCTGCATGCACCTCGGGAACCTGCCGGAGGAGACGGCGGTGCACAACAACGAACTCTTCGGGACCCAGGTCATCCCGAAGCTCCGCGACATCTGGTCCGAGGACGAGGACCGGTGGACACCCAAGGTCAGCCAGGCCAGGGTGACAGCGCTGGCCGCCAGCAAGGCCGTTCCCGATCCAGTGCGGCCGTAAAGGGAGACAGTTGTGCGCTTCGACTGGCCGCCAGAACAGGCGGAGTTCCGGGAGGAGGTTAGGCAGTTCGCGGCTGAGCGGGGCCAGAAGCCTTCCTGGGATCAGGACGAGGACCGGGAGAACTGGGCTTCCGAAGAAAGCCGGGAGAACCTGGCCGAACTGGACCGCCGCGGATGGCTGCGCAGGTCGTGGCCGAAGGACCTCGGCGGCCAGGAGATGAGCCCCTGGTACCAGTTCCTGCTGGCGCTGGAGCTTGCCTACACGGACGTCCATTACGGCCGCCGGGGAACCTCGTCCATGATCGGCCCGGCCATCCAGCGGTACGGCACCGACGCCCAGCGGGCGGAATACTTGCCGAAGATCTGGAGCGGTGAGATCACCTGCGCGCTCGGCTATTCCGAGCCCAACGCCGGCTCTGACCTGGCGTCCCTGCGCACGCGGGCCGTCCGCGACGGCGACTCCTACATCATCAACGGCAGCAAGATCTGGACCTCTGACGCGCACTGGACATCGCACGTCTACCTCGCCGTCCGGACCGACCGGCAAGCCCCGAAGCACCGCGGCATCTCGATCTTCATCGTGCCGCTCAACCTCAAGGGCATCACGATCCGGCCGATCGAGATGATGTTCCACCACCGCACGAACGAGGTGTTTTTTGACGACGTCGTCGTCCCTGCCGACATGCGGATCGGTGAGGAAAACCGCGGCTGGTACATGCTCGCGACGGCGCTCGATCACGAGCGGGTCACCATGGCCATCAACAACTACATGGACCTGGTGCACGTCTTCGAGTGGTCGATCGACTACCTGCGGGCCGCGCGGCCAGACGTGCTGGCCGATCCGGTCGCCCTCCGGAAGCTGGCCGAGATCCGGCTCGACCTCTCCATGCTCCGGGCACTGGTGATGACCACCGGCTCGGTCGTGGCCGGCGGCGAGGCCCCGAGCAAGGAGGCTTCCGCGAGCAAGGTGTGGGCCACCGAGCTTGGCACGCGCATGACCGGCACCGTAATGGACCTCCTTGGCCGGGCAGGCACGCAGGTCGCTGGTTCGCCGGATGGCCCGCCGGTCCGCGGTCGGCTCGAACAGCAGCTGTGGTTCTCCGCTCTCCAGCGCTTTACCGGCGGCGCCAACGAGATCCAGCGGACCATCATCGCCGAGCGTGGCCTTGGCCTGCCCCGAGAAAGGCGCACCGCGTGAACCTTGGCCTGTCAGACACCCAGGAGATGATCCGGGACAGCATGCGCCAGCAACTCCAGCGCGAGGTGTCCTGGCAACGGGTTAGCGCGGTGGTTGCTGACGGGGGCCACGACGCCGCGCTCTGGAAGCGGCTGGCCACCGACGGCTGGCTGGGTTTCGCTTTCCCCGAGGTCATGGGCGGGGGCGGAGCCGACCTTCTCGACGTCGCCGTGGCCCTCGAAGAAATCAGTAAGTCGGCCGCCGTAGTGCCGTTCGCCGAGACCATGGCGTGCGTCTACACGCTGACCCGGCACGGAACCGAAGACGGCCAGGCTGCACTCGCGGAGGCCGTCGTCGAGCATGCGGGAGCGGTCGCGCCGGCACTGGGCGAGTCCTCGGACGACGCGCGCCCCGCGGTTAGTGATGGCACCCTGTCCGGCTCAGTCCGGTACGTGGACTACGGGCACTCGTGCACACACCACCTGGTGGGCGCCTTCGGGTCGGCCGGGCCACAGCTGTTCCTGGTCGACGCACGGTGGCCGGGCGTGACGCAGCAGCCGCTGGCCAACGTCGGGATGACCCCTCAGTCGGCCGCCACCTACGCGAGCGTGCCGGCTATCGCTGCCGGCGACGAGGATGCAGCTGCCCTGCTTACCCAGGTCGCTACCGTCCTGTCCTGCGTGCAGCTGGTGGCCTTCTCCCAGCAGGCACTCGACCTCACCATCCCGTACGTGCGCGACCGGGTGCAGTTCGAGCGGCCGCTCGGCACGTTCCAGGCCGTGCAGCAGCAGTGCGCTGACATGGTGTCCGCGCTCGACGCGACGAGGTACCTGACCTACGAGACGGTCTGGAAGGTCGATCGCGGCATTTGCTCGGCGGCCGACCTGGCCACAGCCAAGGCGGCGGCGTCGCGGACCGCGGTGTTCGTGACGATGACTGCGCACCAGCTCCACGGCGGCATGGGAATGACCGAGGAGTATCCATTGCATTTCTTCAGCCGGCGGGCACGGGAACGGTCCCTCGCGTGGGGTTCCGAGCAGGAGTCCCTCGCCGTCCTGGCCCGATATGTAGCTGACGAAACTGACTGGCGCTGACCGCATGGTGTCCGCCAGCGCTGCCGGACACACTTCCAATTTCATAGTGCACATTCATGCCAAAGGAGAACAGATATGAAGGATGTGCGCGCTGGCCGTAATGGCCGTACCTTCCGGTCGCTAGGCGTGCTTGCGTCGGCCGCCGGTCTTGCCGTGGTGGTTGCTCTGGCCGCGGGCTGCGCTAGCAGCGGCGGTTCAAATGGCTCGGGGAAATCCGGCTCGAGTTCGACGATCAAGATCGCGTATCTGGGCGACCAGTCCGGCACGCTCGCCACCACGTTCGGCGGCGGCGTCTTCGGCGCCCAGGCATTCGTCTCGTACTACAACGCCCACGGCGGGCTCGACGGCCACAAGCTGGCCCTGTCGGTCTACGACACTCAGAGCAGCCCTAGTTCAGTGCTGTCCGACGCCCGCCTGGCCGTGGAGAACGGCGCCGACGCCATCATCAGCCAGGATGTTTACTTCGGCAGCGCGACGTCGTACCTGGAGCAGCAGAAGATCCCGGTGTTTGGCTCCGGAATCGTGCCGCAGTTCTACGGCCCCAACACAGACATGTTCTTCTCCCAGGAGGGGGACTGGATCGGGTACGAGAGCAACACCCAGAGCAAGTACATGGTCAGCCAGGGAGTCAAGAAAATCGCGGTCGTGTCGGACGCGAACCCCGGCAACGCTGTGGCCGCGCACGCGGTCGCCAAGGGCGTCACGGCAGCTGGCGGCACGCTGATCTACACCAACTACACGGTCGACGACACCAGCTCGGCCGCGTTGCTATCGCTGGCGCAGAAGCTGCACAGCCTGGGGGCGCAGGGCGTCTACACCAACGTGTACGGGACAGCGGCCCCGCAGTTGCAGGCGGACATGGCCCAGGTGGGCTCCAAGGCGTGGGTCGTCGCCGGTTCCATCGGTGTTGACCCGGCCATCCCTCAGCAGTTCGGCAAGACGATCGACGGCCTGCTCTCCGAGGTCTTCAGCGCCACGTGGTACAACCCCAAGGTTCCGGGCATCGCGACCTACACCGCAGCCATGAAGAAGTACTCGCCGGCCAACGTCCAGAACGCCGAGGCGCTGTCAGGCTGGGCCAACATGGTGATGTTCCAGGGCGCGATCAACCAGCTGGGCAGCAAGTCGCCGACCCCGGCGAACATCATCGCGGCCGGCAACACGATCTCGGGCTACACCGGCTACGGCCTCTTCCCGCCCGTCACGTTCCCGAAGATGCACACCCAGCTCAACCCGTGCTTCGCGCTGGCCCAGATCGTCAACGGTCAGTGGAAGATCGTGACCGGTACCGCCACCGACCCCTTCGCCTGCGGCATCGCCGAGTCGGCGTCGTAAGGCACCACCACCCGGCCCAGGGGACGTCCTGTTACGACGAGTGAAAGCTGCCGACGTTGCTGTACCTATATCCGGGTATCGTGATCGGTGCTCTGTACGCCCTGCTGGGCGGGAGCATCACGCTGACCTACAGCCTCACCGGCGTGATCAACCTGGCGGTAGGCGCCACCGCGTACGCGACCGCTTACCTCTTTTATCACCTGGTCACCGTCAACAACTGGGCTCTGGCCCCGGCGGCCGTGCTCTGCCTCCTTGCAGCGCCGGTCTTCGGGCTGGTGATCTGGGCCGGGGTGTTCCGCCACATCGAGAACCGAGATCTGATCGTCCAGCTGACGGCCAGCATCGGGATCGCGGTGGCACTCCCCGCGCTGATGCAGTTCGCGCTCCCGACGGAGAACGTCTACCAGACGCCGGGCATCGTCCCGAACGGGTTCGCCGTCCTGCGGCTCGGATCATTCAACACGACCCGCGACCAGCTGGCCGCGGTCATCGGAGCAGTCGTGCTTCTCGGCGGTCTCATCCTGGCCGTCGAGAAGACACGGCTCGGCCTGTCCATCCGGGCCGTCGTGGACCGGCCACGGCTCGCCGCCGGGGCCGGGATCAACACGACCCGGCTGAGCGCCTTCTCCTGGATCCTGACGTCATTTCTCACCGGAGCGGCCGGCATCCTGCTCAGCCCGCTGCTCCAGCTGGATCCGGGTATCTACACCTCACTATCGGTCGCGGCGCTGAGCGTGGCGCTCGCCGGCAGGTTCCGCTCCCTGGGCGTGACAACGCTGGCCGGCCTGGCGCTCGGAGTGCTCGCCTCGGAGATCACCGGATACGCGCCGCAGGGCAGCGTGATCGCCAACGGGCTGGTGCCGGCGCTGCCCTTCTTCCTCCTGGCCGGCCTCCTTCTCGTCGGCCGCACCAGCCTGCGGGCGAGGCAGGACGCGGCTTCCGAGGGCGCGGCCCGCAGCTATTCCGGCGG
>Ga0335075_10003611_pt1 | contig 24449 bp, 24 predicted proteins | sample Lox_Sample_24_FD_206723 | JGI IMG/M metagenome (GOLD analysis project Ga0335075, IMG submission 206723) | Soil microbial communities from Loxahatchee National Wildlife Refuge, Florida, United States - Lox_Sample_2.4 | ecosystem: Environmental > Terrestrial > Soil > Wetlands | place: USA...
ACGCGGCTTCATCCGTGACCGCGGCCGGGCCGCGGTTTTCCTCGGCCGCTTCGTCTCTTTCCTGCGCGCCCTGGTACCAACGTTCGCCGGAGCGGGCGGCATCCGCTACCGGCAGTTCCTGGCTTACAATGCCGCCGGCGGACTGGTGTGGGGTGCGGGGTATACCCTGCTCGGTTATCTCGCGGGCAGCGCGTATGCCCGCATCGAGGCAACCGCGGGCATGATCGCCGCGATCACGGCAGGCGCGCTGGTGCTGATCGCGTTGGCCTACTGGGCATGGCGGCATCGGGCAAAGGGCAGCAGGGACAGTCAGCGAAGCGGGAACTCGATCGCTCTAACGCGCGACGGGCCAGCCATCGCCAGCACGGCGCAGCCGGAGGACATGCACGATCGCCGGCATGGCCCATATGGCGAACCTGGCGGAATTCCCGGCGCAGCACCTGCTGACGGCCTGAGTCCCACTGACGTAACTTCACCTGCGCTGAACTCGCGAGCGACGTGCCGGCAAACATGTCACGAGGCCGAGACAAGCGTGATGGCGCTGGTCAGAGGCAAGTCGCTGACGACGTCGCAGCGCTGCTGGGCGAGGGCGAGGCGGGAGTAGATCTCCAGGGAACGGCGGGTGGCGTAGCCGCTATAGGGCGGATGAGCGCACCGTCGATCCCCCGGGCCTTGAGCCGGGTGAACAGGGAGCGGCTAAAGGTGTGCGGGCTGATCGAGGCGGTGGTGCCCGCGGCCCGGTTCAGCGTGCCAGGACCCTGCTGACGCCGCGGCCGCTGTAAGGCTTCTCACAGTTCGGCCTGAATAAGAACACCTCGCGCAGGTGCCGGGAACACTTCCTTGAGGTAGGCGCAGTCGGGCCGCTCGGCCCGCAGGTACTCGCCGGGCCGCCGCCCTTGCGCCGGGCCGGATCCGGCTGTCACCGCGTCTTCGGCGAGGCGGCCGGAGCGGCGCCGTGCAGGCGTAGACGGCGGCCCATGTCATGTCGAGCCTGACCTCATCGAAGGGCACAACACGCGCCCAGAACAGCGAAGATCAGGCCGCGCCTGTCCTCGGCGGTCAGCCGGTCCGCCCACGCCTGGCCGGCGAGGACGCATGGACGACCAGGATGTTTAGATTCAAACCAAGGCAGCCTGGAGGATCCTGTGGCACAGCACGGACAGTTCCTGCCCGTCGCGGCGGTTGGTGGCGATGCGCCCCTCGCCGAAGAAGATGTCCACGTTAACGGTTCCAGTACTCCAAACGTTGCGGCCTTGGCTGAGCTCCCGCTGCAGGTCCCGGTCACGCAAGTGGCGGCCTGATAGGAAGATCGCGCGTTGGCGCTTGCGCTGCTTCGCTGCCAGCTGTCAGGTGTCACCGGGGCGAGCAGGCGGCAGGGCTGGCGCCGGCGAGCCCGTGATCGTAGGCGTAGCGGATCGCCTGCGCCCGGGTCGTCGACCTGGTTTTGGCGAACACCCGGTTGACGTGGGTCTTGACCGTATTGGCACTGAGGAACAGCGCGGCGGCGATCTCGCTGTTGCTCAGGCCCTGCCCGATCAGCATGAGGACGTCACCCTCCCGGCTGGTCAGCCCATCGGGCAGTTCGACAGCGGGCGCGGGCCGGGCCGGGCCCGATGCGGCCGCTCCCAGCACGATGGCCTGGACCGCCGCGTCGAGGATCGACTGGCCGCTGGCCGCGGCCTGGATGGCCCGGGCGATGTCGGCGCGCCCGGCGTTCTTGGTCAGGAAGCCGCGGGCGCCAGCGCGCAGCGCTTCCAGGACCGAGGCGTCGTCGGCGTAGGTGGTCAGCACCACGACCGCGGTGCCGGGGTGCTCGGCGGTCAGCCGCCGGGTGGCCTCGATCCCGTCCATGACCGGCATGTGCAGGTCGACCAGGACCACGTCCGGATGGTGCCGGGCGGCCGCGGCCAGCGCCTGGGCGCCGTCGGCGGCGACCGCGGCGACGGTGATGCCCGGCATCAGGCCGAGCATCAGGGCCAGTCCGTCCAGGACCGCCCGCTGATCATCGGCCACCACAACCCGGATCCGGCCGCCGGTCTCGCCGCCGGGGGTGTAGCCGAGGTTCATGGTCGCGGCGGCGCCCGGGGGATGCACGCCCGAGGGAGGGGCGGGGGCCCGGGTGGCGCTGGGAGCGCTCATGCCGGCACCCGCAGCTGGACCACCCAGTCGCCTTCGCTTGGTCCGGCGCGCAGGGTCCCTCCCAGGAGCTCGGCTCGCTCCTTCAGCCCGTACAGGCCGTAGCCTCCGCCCGTGGCGGCCAGGGGGGAGGGGTGGCCGTCCGCAGAGCCCCGTGCGGGGTTGGTGACCCGGAGCGAGGCCGTCTGGTCCTCGAAGGACAGCGTTATGGCCACCGGAGCCCCGGGGGCGTGCTTGCAGGCGTTGGCCAGTGCCTCCTGGGCCGTGCGGTAGATGGCGAGGCCTGCACCGGGGCGAAGTTTTCGGGGGCTGCCGCTCACCGTCTGGCTGATCCGGCCATTGCCTTTGGCCAAGGCGGCCAGGGCTTCGGGCAGGGCTACCGGCTCGGCGCGAAGCGCAGCGACGGCCCGGCTGGTCTCCTCCAGGCCCTCGGCGGCGAGGCGCCTGGCCTCCCCGACCAGGTGGCGGCCCTGGGCGGCATCGCCACCCTCACATAGGACGGCCTCGGCGGCGTCGAGCTGGACGGACAGGCTTCCCAGGGTGTAGGCCAGGATGTCGTGGATCTCCCTGGCGATGCGGGCCCGCTCGGCGAGCACCTGGGCCCAGGCGTGCCGCTCTCCGGCGCGCCGGGTCTTCGAGGGGACCAGTCCGGCCTGCCCGCCCCGTAGCCGGCACGTGGTAGTGGATTGGCTGAGTGTGCTGGTCACGGCCGGCATCGAGTCCTCCCTGACGGCGGTTGCCTTCCGGTATCGATGATGAGCTCTGGGGCTACAGGTCGCACCCGTGAAACCACAGATCCCTAAGGTGCGGCTCTGGCCTCCTCTACCAGGCCCATGAGCTCCAGCCAGCCATGAAAGGCACGAGGGCCGCCGGTGCCCACCTCGACGATGCCCTCGAAGGGCGTGTCCGCACCCAGACGCACCTGCAGGACCGCTGTCATCGTGCTCGGGCGGCGCTTGGCGAAGGCGGCATCGGGAAGATGCGATGCGGCCCCGCTCTGGGTCTTGTCGTCAGGAGCCGAGCTCATGTCAGCTAAGTCTGCTGGCCGCAGGGTGCTCGCGCATCAGGGTTACCACGTAGAGCTAAGGCCGCCGCCGGGAGTGCTGTCGAGATTCCGCGTCTTCGGTAGATCCCACCGTCAGGTCAGCGCCGTCGGGGAAGCGGATCATGAGCTGACGGCGGGATCTGAGGCCGAGCTTGGCGTACACGCTGCTCAGGTGGGCCTCCACAGTGCGCACCGACACCACCAGCGAGGCGGCGATCTCCGAGTTTGAGGCGCCGCGGGAGGCCAGGACGGCTACCTTGCCCTCCGCCTCGGTCAGACCTTCGGGTCCCCGCCGGGACCGTCTGGCGCCCAGGCGGGCCTGCTCGTCCCGGGCCTGCCCGGCCAGCAGGGCCGACCCGCACCTGGCCGCCAGTTCGGCGGCCTCGGCCACCACCGCTCTGGCCTTCCGGCGCTGGCCCCGCCGGCGCAGGACAGCGCCGTAGGCGAGCGCTACCTGCCCCAACTCGAGGGGGAGACGAACCGAGCGGAGCAGACCGAGCGCTTCCTCGAAGGCCCGGTCGGCAGCGGCGTGGTCACCCGCGTCCTCGGCGAGCAGGCCCTTCCCCAGAGCAGCCATGGCCCGTGGCCACCGGCAGGGCGAGTCCGCCGACGAGTCTTCCAACCACTCCACCAGGGCCGCCACTTCGTCTCGGTTCCCGGACCGGTGGAAGGCGGCCAGGGCGGTACCGGCCCAGGGCACCACGCAGGGATGCCGCAAGCCGACCGCCGAAGCCATCTCGGCCAGGCTCCGGTAGGCGACGGCTGCCTTTTCCACCCGGCCCGACGTCACCAGGATCAGGCCCTCAGTGTGGAGCCCCCAGCACGCCAGGAGCCAGCGCCCGCTGGCCTCGGCGCTGACCTGGAACCTGCTCAGCAGGTCGGCTGCCTCCTCGACTCGGCCCGCCTCCAAAGCGAGGACGGCCCGGGAATGGAGCTCGATGCCGGTACCGAAGGCGATCACCTCGCCGGTGTGCGCGGCACCGTCCACCACGGCCTGCGCCTCGCTCAGCCGGCCCTGCCACAGAAGCCCTTCCGCGTAGGTAAGAGCCACTGCGTTGTCGAACACGATCGGCTCCTCGGTGCCGACCCGTTGGGTTGCCGACCGGTAAAGCCGCTCTCCAGCATCCAAGTCTTCTACCCAGCCGCTGGCCAGCACGAAGAGGGCGGCAGGGTTCCAGGGTGCCGACGGGTCCGCCCTCCTCGGGCTTTCGACCACGGTCCGGGCTGTTCTTTCCAGTGGCCCCAGGTCGTAGCTCTGTCCCGCCTGGACGGCCAGGTAGGCCCGCAACCCCAGAAGATCCCTCGTCGAGCGAGCCCCGAGGCGCACCGCCTGATGGTAGAGATCTTCCAGGCGTGCAAGCGCCGGGGGTAGGCCGACGAAGCAGGCGATGCGCCACACTTCGTCACTGGCGAAGGCGACGAAGGCCTCGGCGTCCTTATCGGCCGCCAACTCCAAGACGGCCTCCGTGGCCGCCGACGCCCGTTGCTGGTCACCGCAGAGCAGGGCGGCCCGTCCTAGCAGGCCGAGCGCCCGGAGACGGATCTCGGCCGCGGCCCCGGTCACCGACAGGGCCCGCTCGCAGGCCAGCAATGCTTCTGCCGGGTGGCCGGAGGTGACCAGGGCCTCGCCCAACTCAGTGGCCACGGCGGCATCCGCGGTGGAGCCACCCAGCGTCTCGGCCATCTTCAACAGCTCCACCGCCGAGCTGACCGCCCCTGAGCTCAACGCCTCGCTGCCGGCCTGGTGGGCCACCTGAGCGGCCTCGGGCAGGCCCGCCAGGTCGGCGGGAAGGGCGTGGGCCGTGGCCAGCGCGGTCTCCCCCCGTTTCGCCAGCGCGCGCCACGCCCGCTCGTGGAACCGGCGACGCCTGCCCTCGTCCATGTCGCCGTAGATGGCCTCGGCCACCAGGTCGTGGCGGAAGGCGGCCCGCCCGGCCCCAGCGCCGTGCAGCAAGCCGGCGGCGAAGAGCGCGCCGATGCCATCATCCGCGGCGTCGTGGCCGAGACCGCTCACCTCCTCTACCAGGCCCAGGCGAAAGGGGCTGCCGAGCACGGCCCCGGCCTGGGCGCAGCCGCGCGCATCCTCGGCCAGGGCACCGAACGACGACAGCAGAAGTGCCTGGCGCATGGCGTCTATCACCTGCGGTGTGGCCTGTGCTCCCGGTTCGGCGACCGGGCCGGCCGCCAGTGCCGCTTCGCCGACCAACAGGGGGTTCCCCGCGGCCAGGCGCACCACCACGTCAACCTGAGCGGGGTCCCGGCCCTCCGGTGCCTTCGCCAGATACAGGGAACGCGCGGCGCCATCGCTCAGCGGAGCCAGGCTCTGCAGCTCCGCTATACCCGCCCCGGCCAGGTCGCCGGCCAGGACGGCCGCCCCATCCGGCCACGGCCGCAGTGTGGCCACGATGGCGACCGCGGCCTTGGCCAGGCGTCGGCACAGGAACGACAGCAGCGCCAGGGAGTCCTCGTCGGCCCAATGCAGGTCGTCGAGGGCCAGCAGGACGGGGCCGTCCGCCGCTTGCTCGACCAGCCAGTCCCTCGCCGCCGTGAACAGCCGCACCCGCAGGTCGGTCGCTGAACTGCCGGGCGCCCCGCTCACCAGGCCAGCGAAACCGAGATCCTCCAAGGCCTGGCCCAGGTAGGAGAAGGCCAGCCCGCTCTCCATCGGGCTGCCCGCGGACTGGCCGACCGAGGTCCACCGCCCCTCGGCGCGGGCCCGGCGGAGCACCTCGGTCTTGCCGAGCCCGGCCTCGCCCGCCACGAAGAGCGCGTGGCCGCGGCCCGCCCGAGCAGCTTCTGCCACCCGGGATAGCGCCGACAACGCCTCCTCGCGCTCCAGGAGCCGCTCCGAGCTGCGCTGCTGTTGGCTGTCCCGTCCACCCGGCACTTCACCATCATCCCGCCCGCCGTCCCCCCAAGGGGAGTGCCGCCCCACCACAGCCGCCGAGGCTCTGCTCCCCGGCCTTGTTTCGGGGCGGCCACCTGACGTCAGCTGCCCGTAGGAGCGGAACTTGGCGCCTTCATATGAGAGGTCAAGGGTGGCAAGCAAACCGGGGGAGCGCAGCGCGAGGACACGAGAACCCGCGGCGTCGGACCCGGCCGGGTCCCGCAGCGATCCTTGACGCCTGGGGCCAAGTCGCCGCCGGGAGGTTCCGCCGGCCGGATGTCGGCGGGAACCCTGCCGCGACGCTGACGTCGGCCACACCGAACGGGCGGCAGTGCAACACCGCCGCGGCGTCCGGCGACGTGACCTTGGTCCCCTGGGCCCGCGCTCAGTGGAGGCGCCCGAGGCCGGCGGGGCCAGCGACCAGGGTGCGTCACCCGGCGACCAGCTCGGCAGTCACGACGGCTAACACCTCCGTTGCAGCGCAGTCCCGGCTCTGCCGTCTCGGGGCCGAACATCGCGCGGTCGCCAGTTCCTTGGGGTTTCTGGCCGCCGGGACGTTGCAGCTCACTATTCCTCGTTCTGCCTGGCCGTTGATGCTCTGGGGTTGTTGTGTCGCGGCTCGGGGGCTGGGTTTTGCCTGCTGCGCAGGAAGCGCATGACGACCCTGATGATGGTGGCGATGAGCATGGTCGTGCTCCTTGTCTGGTCCGGTGCCGGCCTGGCCGGCCGGCGTCATTGACCGGACGGTACGGGGCATCGGGGGCTTGTGCCGTCACCGCCGGGGGTGAGGTCTGGGTCCAGATCCGGGGCGGCGGATCACCCCGGGATCACCCCGGGTGTCGCCGCGTGCGGCGACGACACCGCCGGGCCTTGCGGGCGAGGGTCGGGATATGTCCCTCGACTTGTGGAGTCCGTCATGAAAGATGCCCTGATCCTCAACGCGATCGTGCTGCTGGTCGTCTTGGAGGCCGACCTCGGCAGCCACCGCAAGATCGGCTGGTTCCGCATCCTGCGGCCGTTCGTCACCTCCGCGGTCGCGGTTGCGATCTTCGTCAAGGCCGTCACCACCACTGGCACCGGCCTGACCCTCGAGCTGGCCCTGGCCGCCGCCGGCCTGGCCATCGGGCTGGCGGCCATCGCGCTGATGACCGTCTACCGCAGCCCCGCCACGCACAAGCCGGTCAGCCGGGCCGGGTGGGCCTACGCCGTGCTGTGGGTCGTGGTGATCGGCGCGCGTACCGCGTTCTCCTACGGCTCGGTGCACTGGTTCGGTCACCAGCTGGACACCTGGATGGCCCAGCATGCCGTCACCAGCGCCGCGCTGACCGACGCGCTGCTGTTCATGGCCATCGCGATGGTGGTCACCCGCACCGCCGGGCTCGCCCTGCGGGCCCGGCACCTCGGCCCGGACGACGCTGCCGAGCCCAGCCCGCACACGGTCGCGCGGATCCGATGACAGCCCGCCGCTGGGGCACCGCAGCCGAGATCGCCGGGACCGTGGCCGTCGCCGCGGGAGCGGGCTGGGCCGTCTACCGCGAGCGGGCCACCGTGGCCGAGGGCCTGAGGGTGCTGGCGGCACGCACCGAGCCGGGCTGGGTCATTGCCTGCTTCGGCGCGCAGTGCCTGTCCATGGTGTTCTTCGCGCTGCTGCAGCAGCGGCTGCTGAAAGCCGGCGGGGCCCGCCTGACCGCCGGCTGGCTGCTGTCCACCGCGTACCTGGCCAACGGCGTCGCGATTGCCGTCCCGGTGATCGGCTCGGGCATGGCTACCGCTTACACCTACCACCAGCTCCGCGAACGGCGGGTGGATCCGGTCATCGCCCAGGCTTCCCTGGCCCTGGCCGGCGTTGCCTCGACCGTCACCTTCGCCGCCGTCGTGGCCGCGGCGGCGCTGGCCTCCGGAAGCCCGCCCGCCGCGGCCAGCGCGGCGTGCAGCGCGCTGACCGGCCTGATCATCCTCGCCGCGGGCCTGGTTGCGCTGCGGTCCCCGGCCGGCCGGTCCCGTCTTCAGCGCCTGGCTTCCCGGCTCTTGTCCGTGGCCCAGAAGATCCTGCGCCGCCCGCGCGGCGACCCTGCCCAGACCGTGAGGGCCGCCCTGGACCGGCTCAGCCTGTTCCGGCTGGGCCCGGCCACCGTGGGACTAGCGTTCATTTGGGGGCTGCTCAACTGGGCCGCTGACGCATGCTGCCTGATCCTTTCGGTCAAGGCCATCGGCATGCCGGTTCCGTGGGACGGCGTCCTGCTGGCGTGGAGCGCTGGGCAGGGCGCGGCCAGCTTCAGCCCCACTCCCGGCGGTATCGGCGTCGTCGAGGTCGCCATGACGGCCGCGCTGGCCGCCGCCGGGCTGCGGCCGGCGGATGCCCTGGCCGCTGTCCTGCTCTACCGGATCGTGTCGTTCAAGACAGGCTTCACCCTGGCCTGGCTCACCGAGCGCACAGTCAGCCACCGCCGCTGCGGTCGGCGCCAGGACGTTCGCGGGGCGCAAGAGGGGACCACGAACGCCTGACCGCCAGGGCGCTTGCGCGGTCTCGCTGCCGGCTGTCAGGTGTCACGGGGCGAGCCGGCGGCAGGGCCGCTGCCGGCGGCCGCGATGGCCCGGGCGATGTCGGCGCGCCCGGCGTTCTTGGTCAGGAAGCCGCGGGCGCCCGCGCGCAGCGCTTCCAGGACCGAGGTGTCGTCGGCGTAGGTGGTCAGCACCACGACCGCGGCGACGGTGATGCCGGGCATCAGGCCGAGCATCAGGGCCAGTCCGTCCAGGACCGCCCGCTGATCATCGGCCACCACAACCCGGACCCGGCCGCCGGTCTCCCCGCCGCTCACAGCGGCACCTGAGCACGCACGATCCACTGGCCGCCGTTCGGTCCCGCGGTCAGCGTCCCGCCGCTGAGCTGCAGCCGCTCACGCATCCCGGCTAGCCCGTAGCCGCTCCCCGAGCCGACTGCGGCTGCCCCGCGCCCAGGGGACTGGGCTGGGTTGGCGATGGTCAAGGTCACCTGCCCGGGGGCGTAGTCCAGGTTCATGGTCACGGCGGTGCCCGGCGCGTGCCTAACCGCGTTGGTGAGGGCCTCACGGGCGGCACGGATGAGCGCTACATTGGCCCCCGGCCGGACCGGGCAGGCCTGGCCGGTCACCGACAGGGCGACCGGATGGTGATAGTGCTGTTCATGACTGCCCGCCAGGCTGGCCAGTCCGCCGGGCAGCGGCGGGGTATCGGTGCGCAGCGCATGGATCGCCTGCCGCGTTTCGCTCAGACCATCATCAGCCAGGCGGCGGGCGTGTTCGAGCAGCCCCGCCAACGCGGCCCTGTCACCGGTATCGGCGAGCACGGACCGCGCGGTTTCGATCTGGACGCTCAGGGCGGCCAGGGAGTGCGCCAGCACGTCGTGGATCTCCCGGGCGATCCGGCTGCGTTCCTCCAGCGTGGCCGCCCGCCGCTGCTCGCTTTGCGCCTGCCTGGTCCGCGTGGTCAGGGCGGCGGCCTGCGCGGCCCTGATGCGCGCGTTCCGGCGGTTCCGCCCGGCCAATAGCGAAATGATCAGGACGAGAGGCCAGCCTACCGAGGTGCTGGCCGAAAAGCCGAAGGGCAGGCCACCGGCCTCAACGCCGAGTACCCCCACTGCGGTCACCGCCGCCGCGGGAGCAGGCGGGAGATCATTGCCGGCGGCGACCGCCGCCATCGCCGCGAACCAGACCACCGATCGCGCCGGGCTCAAGGCGGCACCCGTCCCGCCCGCCGCGGCCAGCACGCCCAGCACCGCCACCCGCACCCAGGCCGGCCAGGGCATCGCCCTCCGGTCACGCCAGTCAAGAACACCCCACAGCGCGAGCAGCACGCCGCCGACGGCCAGGACAGTGATGACGAACAGCCGGTGACCGCTCCCGGTCCGGGCCAGTGTCAGCGGGACGATAACCGCGAACCCGCCCAGCCGGACCAGCCAGTACACGGCCTGCGGATGCCACCACCACCACGCGCGCCCCCCAGGTGCGGCCGCCCGGTCAGCGGAGCGCACGGCGCATCTCGGCCCGGCCAGCCGGCATCACACCCCGCAGGCGGGTGGCGGCCAGGCCGGCAACGTCGGCGGCGGTCACGATCGTCATCACCGTTCAGGATCCTTTCCAGTTCCGGCAGCCGGGTGACGGATCCATCTTCGGGCCGGAGAAGAAAACGGTGCTCACACCCACGGGTGATCTCCGGTACCAGACGCCGGCCGTATGTCACCCCCGCGGCCGGCCCGCCCGTCACCCCCTGGGGCGACGACACGCGAGCCGGACCAGACGACGATCAGGGTTGCGCCGTGCGACCCCGGAAGCCCGGCCGCCGGATCCGCAGACAGCGCCCGGCGTCCGCTCAGCCCTTCGTTACCACGCGCACGAGGAAAGGACCCTGGCCGGTGGTTCCCGCTAGTTATCACGACTTCTTCGCCAGCTGCGCCAGCGTGGCCGGCGCGCTGATCGGCCTGCTGTTCGTCGCCATCTCGGTTTCCCAGGGCCGACTGGCCGGTGACCGTGCCGATGGCGCCCACCAGGTCAAGGCGGGCGCCGCCTTCTCGGCGCTCGTCAATGCCCTGGTGATCGCGCTGGCCGGCCTCATGCCCGGCGCCAGCCTCGGCGTCGCAGCCATCATCCTGGCCGCGGCCGGGCTGTCCGCCACCGCCGGGCTGGGCATTGTGCTGTACCGGGAGCACGCGGGCCCGGACCGGACCGGGCGCCTCACCTTGGCCGTCGCCTTGCTTATCGTCTTGCTCATCCTGTACGCGCTGCAGCTGGCCAACGGCATCGCGCTGGACGAGGCGCCAGGCAGTCTGGTCCGGCTCAGCCGCCAGTGCGCGCTGTCCATCATGTTCTTCGTCTTCGCCATCGCCCGGGCCTGGGAACTCACGGGCGCCCGCGACCGTCACCTCCTGCCGGCCATAGCCGGGACGACCCCGCAACGGTCACCCCGCCGGCCACCTGCCCGGAAAGCCAGCAGCAGGCGGACACCGGTGTGGCCGCCGAACCCGCCCCGGCACCCATCTCGGGGGGTGAGATCTCGGGGGTGAGGTCTCCGCGAAGGCCCGCGCGAGGCAATGATGGTCTTGATAGCAACGGGCACCTGCCAGCCGGCCGGCGGTCAGGCCTCAGCCGGGTCGAGTTTCCGCAATAGGTCCCGCAGGGTGCCGATCTCGGCCTCGCTCAGGCTCGAGAAGGCGGCCGGCGGGGTGGTATCGGCGAGCTGAGCCCGCCTGGCCAGTTCCTGGCCCTTGCCGGTGAGCACGATGACCTTGACCCGGCGGTCGGCCGGGTGCTGCTGGCGGACAGCCAGACCGCGGGATTCCAGGGCGTCGACCAGCGGGGTCACGTACGAGTAGTCGCAGCCCAGGCGCCTGGCGAGCTGGCGCATGGAGATCGCCTCGGTCAGCGGGAGGACGAGCAGCGCGCGCTGCGGGGCCAGCGGCAGCCCGGTCTCCATGGTGATCTGGTGGAAGGCGGCCATGGCCGCCGGGTTGTGGCTGATCGAGCGGATCCGCCGCCACGCCTCGGCCGCCGCGTCCTCAGCGAGGCCGTCCGCGACCGTACCGGGCGCATCAGAGATCGAGGTCATGACACGTATGGTAGCGGCTATCACTAATTGAGACAATAAATGATTGACACTATCAGCGATAGTGTTAGTATTTTGGTCGTGAGTGATCGCGGGGACCAGAAGCGGGCCGTGGCCGTGGTATACGTCGCCGCCATGTTCATGGCGATCATGGACACGACCATCGTCAACGTGGCCCTGCCCACCCTGGGCCGGGACTTCCACGCCCGGCCGGTCAGCGTCGGCCTGGTGCCGGTCGCCTACCTGGTCAGCCTGACGGTGTTCATCCCGGCCTCCGGCTGGCTAGGTGACCGGATCGGCGGGCGCCGGGCGCTGCTCTGCGCCATCAGCATCTTCACCGTCGCCTCCGCGCTATGCGGGCTGTCCGCAGGCCTGGGCGAACTGGTCGCCTTCCGCGTCCTGCAGGGCGCCGGCGGCGCGATCATGACCCCGGTCGGCCTGGCCATGCTGTTCCGGGTGTACCCGCCGGCCGAGCGGGTCCGGGTCGCCAGCGTCCTGGCCGTCTTCACCGCGCTGGCTCCCGCCCTCGGACCGATCCTGGGCGGCCTGTTCACCACGTACCTGTCCTGGCGGCTGGTGTTCTTCGTCAACGTGCCGGCCGGCGTGGCTATAACCGTGTTCGGCGCCGTCTCGCTGGCTGACCACACCCCGGCCCACCCCGGCCGGCTCGACGTAACCGGCCTGGCGCTGTCCGGCCTGGGCCTGGGCGCCGTCATGTACGGCATCTCGGAGGGGCCGGTCAACGGCTGGGGCAGCGCCCCGGTACTCGCCGCCATCGCCATCGGCATCATCATGCTGGCGGCGATGGTCGCCGTCGAGCTGCGAGCGGCCAGCCCGCTCGTAGACCTGCGCCTGTTCCGCAATCGCCTGTTCAGCGCCGCGACCACCCTGTACGGACTGGGGTCGGTCGCCTACCTCGGCGCGCTGTTCCTGGCTGCCCTGTTCTTCCAGGACGCGCTCGGCCTGTCCGCCCTGCAGTCCGGGCTCATCACCTTCCCCTCCGCGCTCGGGACCATGGCCGGCGGCCAGATCGTGACCCGCGTGCTGTACTCGCGGTTCGGTCCCCGCCGGATCACCGCCGCCGGGCTGCTGACCGTCGCCGCGGCGATGGTCCTGATGGCTCAGGTCAGCACCGGCACCAGCCTGTGGCTGGTGCGGCTGATCATGGCCGGCCTCGGGCTCGGGATCGCGTGCGTGTTCATCCCCGCCCAGGCATTCTCGATGGCCACCATCACCCATGCCCAGACCGGGCGGGCGTCATCGATCTTCAACGCCGCCAAGCAACTCGGCGGCGCTGTCGGCGTAGCCGTACTCACCACCGTCGTGGCCGCCGCCGGCCCCACCAGACTGGCCGCGGGGCATATCACCGCCAACCTGGCCGCCTACCACGACGCCTTCCTCACCGCCGCCGCAGCAGCCCTGCTCGCCATCACAGCCGCCCTCACCATCCGCGACACCGACGCCGCCGCCACCATGGTCTCCCGCCGGGGCCAGCACCCGGACGGGCAGGGACAACGACCCGGCACCCTTCGCCAACGCAGGCTCAGACCGTCCGCAAATGGCCGGACACCAGGATCGGGACCGCTGAACCCGGCCGGAGGCGCCTCGGGCGCAAGCTGCGGTCTTGACCAGTAGATGATGGCGCTGCTGCGCACATGCGGGCGCTGAGTGCGCCGCGATCTGGGGCCGTTGGGCACGCTCGCCCAGGTCGGGCCCACGCCTGCCGGGTCGGCCGCCCAGGCTGCTGCCTCCGGCCCAGGGACCTCCCGCCGCTCCAGGGTGGGAGCGCAGATGGGAGCGCGATTTGCGCGGCAGTGCTGCTTTCTGCGAGCTGGTGCTCGCCTCTGCTCACACTGACCGTCGCCGCCGACGCGAGTCTCCGATGCTGGCCGTCATGGAACGGCTCAGCACACCAGGCGGTCAGGTCACGATGTCACTGTCCGTTGAACAAGCTGGGTTGGCTGAACGGCTCTTGGGGCTCCCTGAAACCGATCTGGGCGACAGAATCAGTGGCATGACCGTCCATAGCAGCTGGCGGTGGCCAGTAAATGCCAGGTGCTCCCGCGCGCGGGGGACTGCTGGTTCGCGCTGGTGGCTTGGTGGCGAGGGGGTGGCGTGACGTGATGCATGAGCGGCAGCTTGAGTACGTGGTCGCGGTCGTGGAGACGGGGAGCTTCACGGCGGCGGCTGAGCGGTGCCATACCGCGCAGTCGGCGCTAAGTCATCAGATGGCCCAGCTGGAAAGGCACCTTGGGGTGCGGCTGTTTGACCGGAACAGCCGGTCGGTGCGGCTGACGGACGCCGGTCGGGCACTGCTGCCCGTCGCCCGCCGGGTCCTCGCTGACATGTCCGCGGTACGGGCCGAGTTGCGGTGTGCTGACGGCCTGGTGCGGGGTCCGCTGCGGATCGGAGCGACCCAGACGGCAGTCCGGGTGCTGAATCTGGTGCAGCTGCTGGGCGATTACGGCAAGGAATACCCCGACGTCGAGCTGTCGGTGACGGTCGGGCCGGGTCGCGAGCTGACCGGCTGCGTCCAGTCGGGAGACCTCGACGTCGCGTTCGCGGCCTTGGACGGCAATGAGGTGCCGTTCAGGACGCGGTTCGTCCCGCTCGGGAGAGCCGAGCCGCTCGTCGCCGTGGTTGCCAAGGACCACCCGCTGGCCCGGCGCGCAACGGTCCAGCTGCACCAGCTGGCCGGCGCGGGCCGGTTTATTGACTTCCGGCCGCACACTGCGCTGTGGAACAAGGTCAACTCCATGTGCGACGTCGCCGGGGTCGAGCGACGGGTGATGTGCGAGCTGGGCAGCATTCCGTTGATGGTGGAGCTAGCGTCGACCGGCATTGCGGCGACGATCGTTCCCCGCGCCTTCACCGAGCGGCAGGAAGGCCAAGCGCCCTCGCCGGAGGGGGTCGCCGTGCTGCCGCTCGCCGAGCCCGGCAATTGCCTGGCCATGGGCTTCTTCTACAGCGGCGATACAAGGACGGCTGCGCCCGTTAGGGCCTTCGTGCAGCTGTTCAGCCCCGACCGCCACGTGCAGTCCTCAGATCACTGACCCGTGTCTGCGGGCGGCTTGTTGTGCGGTGGTTCAGGCCGCGATGAGGTAGGCATCGGAGGAGGTACTGGTTCAGGAGCGTCAGCGATGCTGAGCACCCTGACCAGCGAGCTCCGCACGAATCACGGCGACAACCAGACAGTCCACGCGGCGTATGAATTGTCGACATGAATGTTCAGTGGGTTCACGATCCGACCGCTCGGGAGGACGCTCAGATGTGGTTCGCGATCCAGGCGAGTGTTGCGGGCAGTGCCTGATCGGTGTAGCCGAGCGCGTGTGCGGTACCCGGCACGATCTGGAGCGTGGCGTCCACCTGCACGTTGGCGAAAGCGCGCAGCAGGCTGATGGGGTCGTCCACGTGCACCATCTCGTTCGCTGAGTTGGCGAGGTAGACGGGGCCGGAGTCCTTCGTCACTCGCAGGCGCGTGGTGGCCGCTTCCAGGCGCGAGCGGTCGTGGTTCACGTAGGTGAGGATGAAGGCGATCATGAATGGGTCGTCGGGTCCGCCTTGGTCGATGCCCACGTTCGCGGCGCTCGGGTCGTCGGGCTGAAGCGGTCCTTCCGCGACCTTTCCGTCCGTCTCGGCGATGAAGCCCGCGAGATCGAAGATCCCTGACCAGGACACACCCGGCCGGCCGGTCGCCATGGCGGACTCGACGGAGAGGTTGCCGCCGGCGGAGCCGCCGAAGAACGCTACCCGGTCACGGTCGAACCGGTAGTCGGAGGCGAGCACCCACTGATAGGCGGTGAGCACGTCCTCCCTCGGGAGCGGGAACGGGAACTCGGGCGCCAGCCGGTAGTTGGGACTGAAGACGATGTATCCGCGCTTGGCGAACTCTGCAGCGATCGAGTCTTCCTTTTCCTTATTGCCGCGGTACCAGCCTCCGCCATGGATGTCGATGATGGCAGGACGCCGTGTGTCAGTCGTGATGTCCGGCGGAGCCCCGTCCGAGACGAATTCGGAAGAGTCGGCGGTGTGGACGTCTAGCACCTGCCGAGGTTGGTCACCGTAGGCGACATCGCGCGTTACTGAGCTCATGCGAGCAAGCTAGGCCAGGACCCTTCGTTGAAGCCAACACAAATCCTCGAACGCAGCAATCGAGTAGTTAGATAGGACGTTGTTGCCGAGAACTCGGTGAAGCAGTCCGATCCGTGGCTTCAGCGGCCCGCACGGTCGCGCGGCTGTCTTGTGCTGCCGACCGCCGTAATGATCGGGCCTTGGGTTGAAGCACTCGAAGGTCTCGCCGATGTCGTGCGTGACGTCCTCACCGACCTGGCTGCATCCGGCGAGCCAATCCCAGAGCCCCTGTCGGAGCGCAGCTATTCGGGCCGGTTCGTGGTGCGTGTTCCGGCCGAGGTCCACCGCCGTCTTGCGCGCGAAGCTGCCGAGCAGCATGTGAGCCTTAACCGGCTCGTGTCGGAGGGCCTTGCTCGCGCATAACCATGACGATCGCTAGGTACCTGACCTGGCCGCCACCGAGGCTAGCTGCCGACGTCGCTGGCCGGGCCGGTCAGCACCTGGATCACGACGCCCTGATCCGTGCTGGCGTCAGGGCGGCCATGGCCTCGACGACGGGCGTCAGGCCAGGGCGGGCGGTGATGATGCGGACGACGGCCTCATCCAGCCCGGCGCCGAGCCGGGCGAATGCCGCTGGCGCGGGGTCAGCGGGGCCGTAGTAGCCGACCGCGTACAACATCTCGTCGGGTACCGCGGCCACCAGTTCGGGCATGGTCGCCCCCCGGTCGCGCCGCTGCTCTACCTCCCTCAGCTCCGCGTCGAAGCCCATCTGGGCGAACAGGCCCCGGTAACCCGCACTGTCCGGGGTGCCGGGACGGCCCATCGCGTACCCGAGGACCTGTGTGCCGAATGCCTCCCGCGCCGCGGCCACGTCGTCGTCGATGCAGACCCGGATGTACATGGTCATCGGGATCGCGCCCGCGCCGCGGGCCGCCCGCGCGGCGCCAGCATCGACCTCAGAACGGCTGATTGCGATCCGCTCTGGTGTCGCCCAGTTGAGCAGCACGCCGTCGGCGGCCTCGCCAGCCAGCCGCAGCATCTGCGGGCCGAGCGCGGCCAGGTACACCGGTGCTGCCGGCAAGTCACCGAGACCGAGCGTGCCCGAACTGGGCCAGCCCGGAGCGCCCGACACCGGGCCCGCGCTGGTAACGGCCTGCCCGGCCAGCAGGCCCCGGACCTCGCTGACGTACTGCCGCATCACGGCGATGGGCCGGTCGGGCAGGCCCACCGACGCCCAGAAGCCTGGCCCGTAGCCTCCGGTGCCGAGGCCGAGCACGAACCGTCCGGCCGACAGCTGAGCCAGCGTCGCCGCCTGGACCGCCAGCCCGAGCGGGGTCCACATCCGCGCCGCCGGGACCACCGAAATCCCGGTCCGCAGCCCGGTATCGAGTGACCAGGCCGCGCAGGTATGGAACGAGTCCGGCACCCCTCCGGCCGGAGTCCACAAGCTCTCGAACCCGAGCCGCTCCGCCTCCCTGGCCGCAGCCCGCAACTCATCGAACGCAAGGCCAAGCCGGCCGTCCAGCCCCACACCAATCATCATGCCCGGCAGTATGCCAGCCCGACGTTGACCGATCACCGGCCGCCGGCAGGCGAACCGACCGGCGCCCGGGAGGACAGGGGTTCGCAACCCGCCGTCGTGTCATGGGGTGTCAGTACTGCGGTGGATACTGCCCGGCATGGCGAGATTTGAGGACCAGGACCTGACCGATGCCGAATTTCGTGAGTGCGACTTGACCCGCGCCCGTCTGATCGGGGTGGTGATGCAGGACGCTGTGATCGACGGGCTGGTCAGGAACCTGGTGGTTAACGGAGTCGAGGTGACGTCGTACGTGGAGGCCGAGCTCGACCGTCGTCATCCGGTGCGGCTGCTGATCCGCTCGGCCGATCCGGCCGGCCTGCGGGAAGCCCTCCGGCAGCTTCGGTCGGACTGGGCTGCGACGCTCGGGCGGCTGCGGGGGATGCCGAAGGGTTCGGAGCACCAGCGTGCCGGCGGCGAGTGGTCGGCGGTGGAGACTCTGCGCCATCTGGTGTTCGTACACGACTCATGGTTCCGCCGCTGCTGCCTGGGGTCGGCTGGACCGTTCACAGCGATCGGCTTGGCGTCGGAGTTCGTCCCCGACCAAGAGGAGCAGGGCCTGGATCGAGCGGCGACCCCGAGCCTCGACGAGGTGCTGGCTGCGCGCGGCGAGCAGGGCGCCGAGCTGGAGCGCTGGCTGTCGGCCGTTACGCCCGATGAGCTGTCGGCGCCCGCGCCAGTGCCAGCGGGCCGGGGCTGGCCGCCGTACGCCAGGGGCAAGTCGGTGCTCGAGTGCGTGCACGTGGTGCTGAACGAGGAGTGGGAGCACCACGGCTTTTGCGTGCGCGACCTCGGTCTGCTCGGCACTGTAGCTTCGCAACCACCCTCGCCAACCGGGACATCCTGGGGAGCCGCGGAAATCCGTTAGGAGCGATCGGTGGATGGGTTTAGAGTCTCCGGCGGTATCTGGCAGCAGCGCGGAGGTGGCATGAGAGTCGGCGCGTTCACCGTCGACCCGGTTTATGACGGGTACGGCGACCAGGTCGCCCGGGATATCCTCCACGTCCCCGGCAAGCCGGACGCGTGGGACAAGTGCGGGCGCTATGTGGACGACGCGGGGAACATCCAGCTGATCTGCGGCGGGTATCTGCTGCGGTCTGGTGACCGGGTGGTACTGATCGACGCCGGGCTCGGCGAGTTCGAGGACGAGCAGTGGCACGGCGGCCAGTTCCTCGACAGCCTGCGCGGGCTGGGCGTCACGCCTGCCGAGGTCACCGACGTGGTTTTCACGCACCTGCACTGGGATCACGTCGGCTGGGCGACCCGGAACGGCCAGATCGTCTTCGGCAACGCCACCTACCGCGTGCACCGGGCGGACTGGGCCCACTTCGTGGAAGGGCCCGACGCCGACCCGGAGGATGTGCAGCAGCTTTCCCCGCTCAGCGGGCGGCTGGAGACCTTCGACGCGGAGACGTCGCTGCTGCCCGGTCTCGACGCGCGCCCCGTCCCCGGCCACACGCCCGGATCGACGATCTACGTGGTGTCGAGCGGCAGCGAGCGCCTGCTGCTGATCGGAGACGTGCTGCACACCCCGGCTGAGGTGACCGACCCCGGCTGGGAAGCCGTGATGGACGTGGACAACATCGCGGCGAAGCGGGTCCGCACCGAGCTGATCAAGTCCACCGCGGATAGCCCCGACGTGATCGGCGCCGCCCACTTCCCGTTCGGCCACGTGATCACCGTGGACGGCGAGCACCAGTTCCGGTTCCTCGACTGACGTTCAGCCCTGAGGGCAGCGCCGTCCGGCGTGGCGGAACGGGCGGCTACCGGGACGCGGCTGCCGCAGGCAGTGCCGTCAGGCCACCACGCTGCCCCTCCGCCGGCCCATGACTCGGGACCTCGGGATGGGGGACGGAGGAGGCGAGGCGGGCGAGCGCGAGGCTCGTGACGAGCACGGCGAGGCCGGCGGCGATTCCGCCTGCCACGCCGGTCCTCGGCACCTCGCCGAGCAGCCCGATGCCCACGGCCACGCTGGCCACCGGCGTGATCGCGGCGATGACCGGCAGCGTGACCATGGGTTGGCCAGCCTGGTAGGCGGTCTGGGTCAGCAAGACGGTCCCCACCCCGCACACGACCAAGGCGTAGACGGTCCAGGAGCCGGGCAGCGCTGCCAGGCCGTGGCTCGCCGCGCGGGAGAACGCCATCGTCACCACTGCCGAGCAGGAATCCGCCAGCCCGGCCGCCACCGCCAATAGGACCGCGCGGCGCCGCCCCGCGGCACGCAGGCCGACGGCGGCGGCCGCCAGCGCGCCAGCCCCCGTCGCGGCAGCACCCAGGCCCACGGCCACGACGTAGTCCGGATGGCCAGCCACGTGAGCGCGACCCGGCGAGACCAGCGCCACAAACGCCGCGATGCCCGCGACGACAGTCAGCGCCGCAGCCCACGAGGCTCGGCTCAGCGGGCGGCGCGACCAGACGCGCACGATGACCACCGCGACGACAAGCTCCGCGGACATCAGCATCTGCACGGTCGCCAGCGGTCCCGACCGCAGCGCGGCCACATGCGCCGCGAACCCGCCCATCTGCACGGCGAACCCCAGCAGCCACAAGGGCTGGCGGGCCAGCAACAACAGGAGCCGGGGCCGTCCCGCCGCCGCCTGCGGTACCGCGGCCGCCTGCCGCTGCTGCACCGCCGCCGCGGCCCCGTACAGCACGGCGGCGGCCAGCGCGGCCACAATTATCATGATCACCGACACCACGCTAGAGGCGATGCATCGTGTCAGGCCATCCGGAAGATCCCCCATTCCACCCGGAGGTTAACCCCCCTCCTGTCCGGGAAGTCCCCCCATTCCGCACAGAGGTGAACCCACTTCTGCCGAAAGACTCAGCCCTCCAACCGGTGGTTCACCACAGGTGCTGGCGGGGCGAGCGGAGCGCCCGCAGCGACTCCTCGAACGCGCTCAGGCGGCCGCGAACGGCTTCGGCCTGGCCGACGTCGACGTCGCCTCCGGCCTCCCGATACGCCTGCATCGCCGAACGAGCCGCCCGCAGTGAGCCGAGCGCATCGGCGGCCGCGGAGCGGTCCTCCGGGCCTACGGCAGCCTGCTGGAGCGCGTCCAGCTCACGGGCGAGATCATCGGCGTGGCGCTGGACGCCGGCCCAGCGGGCGGCTCCGGCCGCGGTGGCCAGCTGGTCTGGCTGAATGGCGGCGGTCATCTCCTCATGCAGCGCTGATCCCTTTCGGTACACGTCGATGGCTTGAGCGAGCCAGCCGCCCGTGACCACCGAGTCGCGCACGCCCATGAAGCGCAGCACCAGGAACACCACGATCCCGCCGATGACCACCACCGCACCGACGACAAACCACAGCCAGGCCACGTTCGGGAACTTCCCAAGACGGCGGGCCGATAATCCTTACGGCCAACGGCTTCCAGCGACGGGACGGCCCCAGATTTGTCCGGTGGCTGCCGGACAAATCTGGGGCACAGAGGTCAGGTCGCTGCGATGGCGCTGAGGATCAGGCTGGCGGCGATGTGGAGCTCTGCGGATGGGAAGCAAGCCGGCTCCTGGAGCTCCTGGAGTTGGACCGGCGGCGGTGCCGCCCTCGACGGCGCGCCCGGTATCTCGAAACTTCGATCTGGTAAGCGACGGCCCTGCTGCTTCGATCTCGCAGCATGCACCGACCCAGACCTTTCTAAGAACGGGGTGCTCGCAGAAATCAGGTAAGGAACGCGGCCCGTGGTTTGCTCACCCGTTCCCGGTCACGCTGGTGTGGCGCGCTACCCGGCGGTTGGGAGCGTCGCCGCCTGGTCGGCCAGTATGAGCGATGCCGCCGCCTGCACCCGGCCCGCCGGGATCGTCGTGTCTCCGGCCAGCAGCGAACTCAGCGCAGCCTGCTTGTCCGTTCCGGTGACCAGCCACAGCAGTTGCCGGGCACGGCCGAGGGCCGGATAGGTCAGTGTCATCCGCATGTGGTCCTGATAAGGCCCGGCGACCGCGACCAGGCGGTCGGTGACCGACAGGACGGGATCGCCGGGAACCAGCGAAGCCGTGTGCCCGTCGGGGCCGAGACCCAGGTGCACGAGGTCGAACTGCTCGGGCAGGTCGGTCGCGTAGGCGCCCGCCGCCTCAGCCAGGTCGGCGTCGTTGACCGGCATCGGCAGCACGGTCGCGGGCGCCGACCCCAGCGCCTCGGTGAGGTGGGTGAGGTTGCGGCTGGGATCGCCGGGCGGCGCGACCCGTTCATCTACTTGATAGATGACTGTGGCATCCCATGCCACCTCCTGGCTGGCCAGTGCGGCGAACATCGCCCACGGCGTGTGGCCGCCGCTCACCGCGAAGTGGAACATCCCGCGATCCTCGATAGCGGCACGGGCCTGACCAGCGACGAACTCCGCCCCGGCCTGGGCAACCGCGTCGGGACTGGGCAGCGACGTCAGCTCATGGTGCATTCCTGGACCCCCATCCGGCTCAGCCCTATCATCCCGCGCGCCCCCGCCTGCCGGCAGCGCGGTGCCCTTTCGTCACCCCGGGAAGGCCGGGCGGCCGACTGCGCCCTGTACTGTAGGCCGTCGGCCCCAAAGGCTTGTTGCGTGCCTATGCCGCCCAACGGGAGGACCTCATGGACAGCAACGGGATCCGGCTGCTGCTTGCCGATGTCGACGGCACGCTGGTGACACCGGACAAGGTCCTGACTGAGCGAGCGATCGAAGCCGTGCGAAGCCTCGGCAAGGCCGGGATCCTGTTCGCGATCACCAGCGGTCGGCCGCCGAGGGGCATGTCGATGCTGATCGAGCCGCTCGACATCACGACCCCTATCGCCGCCTTCAACGGTGGGCTGCTGGTCAGCAGGGACATGTCGGTGATCGAGCAGCGGGTGCTGCCCGAGGACCTCGTCCGGCCCGTGGCCGAGCTGATCGGGTCGTTCGGCCTGGACGTTTGGGTCTACCAGGGTGCGGACTGGTACGTGCCCGATCCGAATGGCTCGCACGTGGCGCGCGAATCGGCGACGGTACGGTTCGCGCCGAAGGTGATGACCGGCCTGGACGGACTGACCAGCGACGTGGCGAAACTGGTTGGCGTCAGCGATGACCTGGACGCGGTAGGCCGTGCGACCGCCGCAGCACGTGAACGGTTCGGCGATCACGTAAGCGCCGCCCAGTCTCAGCCGTACTACCTTGACGTCACCCACCCCGACGCAAACAAGGGCTCGGTCGCCCGCTATATGTCCACCAAATACTCCATCCCACCGCAAGCCATCGCGACCATTGGCGACATGCCCAATGATGTGCTGATGTTCGCGCACTCCGGGCTGAGCATCGCCATGGGCCAGTCGGACGCCGCGGTTCAGCGTGCGGCACGCCGCGTCACCTCCTCGAACACCGAAGAGGGCTTCGCCAACGCGGTGGAAAGGTTCATCCTGCCCGATAGCTAACCGGATCTGCCGCCGCTCAGCGTGTCGCCCTTCGCAGATGACCCGCCCGGGACCGTCTACGCCGGAGGATTCGACGCCGGGAACCTCACCGTGCACAACTCCGCCTGGCTCTACCGCGGCACTCCCCGCACCTCCTGAACAACGGTGCGCAGCCCGGCGGCCGGCCGGGCACGGCGGTTATCCGGCGGATCGAGTTCCGCGGCGGCGCCTCGCGTACCACAGGCAGGCGGACGCGACGGCGATCATGGCGAGACTCAGGCCGCTGAGCGCGAACAGCGCCGGGTAGCCGCCGTACCCGTGGAACCGGAACACGACGTGGTCGGTGCCCGCGGGGACGTCAACGCCGACGAGCGCCGGCGCGACCATCCGGATTGCTCGCGGCCGGCCGTTCACCGTTGCCGTCCACCCGGGGTCATAGGAGGCGCTGAGCACCACGACTCCGGGCCGGCGCATCCGTACCGTCGCCGAGGCCTGGCCATCACCGAGGTCGGTGCGTTCCGCGCTGACCTCGCCGGCGGGGGACTGGCTTCGCGCGGCCGGCAGCCGGTTCTGCCCGGCGCCGCCGGACCCGTACCGGACAGCGAGATATGCGCCGTCCGCGGCCAGCCCGGAGTGAAGCAGCGGAACGCTGCGGGTACCCAGGTTTGCCCGGTTCGCCGAGATCTCACCGACGATCCGGCCGGCCTGGATGTAGCCGTCACCGCCGATCGTCCACAGCCAGTAGGGGCCAGAGCGCATCGTCAGCCGCGCGGGCACCGGCGGCCGGCCGCGGGCGGGAAGGATGAGGTAGCGGACGGCGAACATCCGGTAGTCGGAGGGATCCCGGTCGTTGAAGTAGTACTCGGGGCCGGTCATCAGCGACGCCGTCCGCAGCGTGTACCCGACCTCGTCGACGTCGCGGCCCTCCAGGTACTGGAACACCGACACCGCCCCGACGGTGAAGTTCTCGCCCCAGTTCGACGCCATCCCCGCGTAGGTCCGGCCGCCGCCGTCGCGTTCGATCACCGCGATCAGACGATCAAGGTCCGCGCCCTCGGTGCTGTCGGCACGGCGCTGGGCGGCGATCGCGGCGGCGTCCTGGCGATCGTAGGCGCCGAGCTGAAGCCACGCGGGCGCGAGCACCGCGACCGCCGCAACGAGAACGGCAGCCGGGTACAGGCCGGTCCGCCAGCGGGGGAGCCGGGCTTCGAGCAGCCGCACGCATCGCGCCGCCAGCCACGCCGCTCCCCGGCCGGCCAGCAGCAGCGCAGCGAGCTGCACGCCCATCATGAAGCGGCGGAAGAAGATGTCGGCGCTGCCCGGGATCACGTCGACGAGTGACCCAAACGTCGTGCGGCCGAACGCGAACAGCAGGCACACCGTGAGCGCGGCCAGCAGGGCGCGGGCGTCCGGCGCCGAGGACCAGGCCAGCCAGGCCAGCCCGAACCCCAGCGCGGCGAACACGGTGACGACGGGCAGCCGGCCGAAGTCGAGCAGCTGCCCCGAGAGCAGCCAGTGCAGCACGTCACGCGCGCCGTAGCCGTTGACCAGCCCGGTGCCCTGCAGCGGCTCGTTGACCGCCGTCCACGGCCGCTGTGTCACGAGCGGGACGATCACCCACGCCGCCGCGAGCAGCGAACCGCCCAGCAGGATGGCGGCCCGGCGCAGCCGGGCGGCGAGCGGCCGGCCGGCGACCAGTGGCCAGACGAGCAGCACCGAAAGCGCGAGGTAGCCGGTCTCGAAGTGCAGCGCGACGGTCAGCGCGGTCAGGCCGACCGCCCGGAGGTAGCCCCGCCCGTCG
>Ga0335075_10003612_pt1 | contig 24447 bp, 11 predicted proteins | sample Lox_Sample_24_FD_206723 | JGI IMG/M metagenome (GOLD analysis project Ga0335075, IMG submission 206723) | Soil microbial communities from Loxahatchee National Wildlife Refuge, Florida, United States - Lox_Sample_2.4 | ecosystem: Environmental > Terrestrial > Soil > Wetlands | place: USA...
CAGCACTGTCTGCGGGGTCTGCGAGAGGCCGAATACCAACTCGCCCAACCCGAACGGTGTTCTGCCCGAAGTGTCAACCAGGCCGAGTCCACTGGTGAAGACCACCGGAAATACCGCGGACGCCGGCCGGCCGTGGTGCCGCAGCAGCTCACGCTGCAGCCACACCGCATTCGCCCCGCGGTGCGGCAGGTCGGTGATCAGCTGCCGCTGCAGGCGACGTGCCTGTTCCCAAATCGACACGGCTGCATCGACGTGGCACTCCAACAGCAGCAACGACGTGAAATCGCCGATCACGTCTTCGATCCCGGAAACGCCGGGATCGCGATCGAAAAGGGTGACGTTGACGCAGAAGTCGGCTGCCCGGCCCCACTGGGCCAGCACTCGTGCGTAGTTGGCCAGTAAGAACGCGGCCGCGGTGACCCTTTCGGTCCGACACTCCTGAGTAATCCTTCTCCAGTCATCAGCCGCGACAACGGCTTCCACCCGCTCAAACACGGGCGTGTCGACCTCGAGAACCGCCTGCATCGGAGCCAGCTCTGGCGCCGGCGGCAACGATGGCAAACGCGCGCGCCAATAATCTCGGCTGGCCGCGAGCTGTGGCAGCACCGACTCGTCCGCATCAGGCCACAACTCGGGGTGGCTGCACACATACTGCGCGAAAGACGTTACCAGTGAGGGCAATTCGTCAGCACTGGCGCGATGGTATAGGTGGTCAAGCTGGGCAAGAGCGATCATCATACTGGTGCCGTCGAGCATGATGTTGTCCATGCTGACCCCGACGATGCTGCGGCCATCGTCGGATACCTGGACTCCGAAGTCGATTCCGGGTCGCGCCGCAACGTCGATGACCTGATCGCGCATTTGCGCCCGCACATCGTCGTATTCGCGGACGACCGGTTCGATCGGCGCGGGGTGCACGACGGCGCGGCGGGCGCCGTTCGCCGCAGTGGCTACGGTGGTGCGCAATCCGGGATGACGCGCGACGAGTTGCCGGGCCGCCGTCTCGAACCGTGATCTGTCGAAATCGCTTGCCGCGAACTCGAAGTAACAGTGTGCTGCGACGCCGCTGAGCATAAATCCGCCTTGGCGGCCGGCGAGATATGCCTGCTGGACAACAGTGAGCGGGAACTCGGTTTCGTCGGGCGTCTCCGGCGGGCTCGCCGCCGGATCCTGCGCGGTCCGCGCTGGTATGGGTGCACCCGCATGAGCGGCGAGCTCGCCCAGCATCGGGTAATTGAACAGGTCGACGAGGTCTAGCTGCCCGAATCCGGCCGCCCGCAGATCGGCGTACACCCGGGTCGCCACCAAGCTGTCACCGCCGAGCAGGAAGAAGTCATCGTTGGCGGTGGGCGTCGGGACGTTCAGGTGCCGTTCCCAAATCCCGGCGATCGTGGCCAGCACCGACACGTCGACAACGTACGAACGCTCAGGCACCGCTGGTAGTGGTGCGGTGTGGGCGGCGGGCACCGGTCCCGGTGGCGGGCAACTCTGCGGCCGGTGGGCAAAGATCGTGAGGCCCGCGCCGTCCTGCGCCATCTGTACCGGCTGCCAATCGTGTTGCGCGACAAACCGCCACCACTGGTCGGCTGTCCGCAAGGACCCGGGTGACAGCAGAGCGGGGTTGAGAACGGCCGCGCTGGCCAGCGTCGCCGAGGTGACCCCGCAGATCTCGGCCACCCACAGCCAGCCGCCGTCGGCCACCGCGAGCGCATCGAGTACCGCTCCCGGCTCGACTAGCTGGTGCAGCGATGCGCAGCAGATCACGATATCCACCGCCGTACCCGCCAGCTCGTCAGGTGATGCGATCCGCCGAGTCGCCGTTTTCAGCGACCGCGCAGCACCGATTTCAGCCAGAACAGGGTTGGCCTCAAAGCACAGATACTCATCGACTACGGCGCCGATCATGTCGGCGAGCCGTTGGGTTATCGCCCCGGTCCGCGAGCCGACTTCCAGGATGCGAAGCCGTCGGCCGACGTTGCGAGCATGCTCAAAGACGCGCTCGCTGAGATCGTTTAGCGCGCGCTGCAGCCGGTCCTCAGCCAGCAGCATCGCCTCGGGGGCGAGCTGCGGATCGCCGATCAGCGTCTGCGGTGAGGCCGCGCCGGTGACGATGTCGGCCAACCTGCGGGCCGCGCGCAGGGCGTCTCCAATATCGCGGCCTGCCTGGGCATTCCGTGATTGCTGCCACTGGCGAACTAACCCGACGTACTCCGGGCGCACGCACTCGGGTTTGCAGAGTCCGGCAGCCGTGGCGATCACCGCGTTGGCCCACTCAGAGTCACCAGGCTGCGGCGCAGCGATTGGGACCGACTCGGCAAACTGATCGGCCCGCCCCGCGTACCGGCGCACCGCTCGCTCAAAGCGTGAAAACCCCTCCGCCAGAATTCTGTCGGCGATGACACCGGCGGCCGCGTCCCAGCTGACCCGGATGCCGCCCTGGTCGTCTTCGACCTGGCAGTCCAGCCAGACACCCGGGGTCTGGGTCAGCGTGCGGACATTCGATAAGGCGGACGTTCCCTGCGGAGCCATGCCGAGGGTGCTGGTGAATACGACCGGGTAGCCGGCCGAACCGCTCGAGCGCAGCACGGCGAGGCCGCTGGTCGCATCACCACCACCGCCGACCGCACGCCACAGTTGCTCCTGTGCTGCAATGGCTGCATCCGGTGAACCAGGTTGGGCAACAGAATAATCGACGTTGCACAGCGCCAGCCTGGTGAAGTTACCCAGTACTTCACGGTCAGCCGGGGCGTAGTCGGGTCGGTGCGACATCGGCACGACAATTGCGAACCGCTCACCGGCGCCCACCGAGTGCAGCGCGGCGGTGAATGCCTCGAAGATCAGCGCGGTAGGAGTAACACACAGCCGGGATGCGCGATCGCGCAGGCCACCGTTCTCGAGCGAGTCGAGGGTGAAACTCGACCGCGCGAAACCGACGCGGATCGCCGCCTCGAACGCCCCGCGGCAAACCGGCAGCGCGGGCGGTGAACTGACCTCGGCGGTGACGCTTTCTTCGTCGTGTCGGCTTTCGACGGCATAGCGCACGAAAATGTCTGCGCTGCAGTCAATTGGCCGTGGCCGGGGTACCTGATGGTAGTCGGCGATGATCGTCCCGATGACGGCCGCCAGGCTGCGAGCGTCCAGGCTGAGGTAGTTGACCAGCAGACCGACGTGCCGCGATGAGCCGGACAACGCAAGACATTGGATGACCGGAACTGCCCGTGGATCGAACGATGCGGCCGCCATGTGCTGCATCAACACGTCCGGGTCGTCTCGGGTTTCGGCGATCGTGTTGAGGGCCACCGGCGCGCAGCAAGTGTGCACGCGCTGGCCGGTGTCGGTATCTAACCCGCAGCGCAGGATGGCGAACTCATCGACGCATCGATTGGTTACGGCCACGAACCGGTCGAGGTCAATGCTGTCCCCCAATGCATCCGCCGCGAGGATGATAGCGAAATATGTTGGTGCACAGACGGTTCCTTTCAGTCCTGCGCTGCCGAGAACATATGCTTGCTGGAGACGCGTCAGCGGAAACTCCGTTTCGGCCGGCATGCGTCCGAACGAGCGATCAGCCGGGTCGTGTGGGATCGGCCCGATAACGCACGCCGAGCTGAACTCGCCGAGTGTTTGCCGGCCGAGGAGTTGACCGACTTCGGCTCCGAGCACTCCCCTGCGTTTGAGAGCGGCGACCACCTGCGTTGCGTGCAGGCTGTCACCGCCGTTCTGGAAGAAGTTGTCGTCTCGGCTCGTGATCGCCCGACCGAGCACCTCGGACCAGACATCGGCAACCAACTCTTCCAGCGGGCTCAGCGCGGTCGGCGGCGGGCGACCTGTTGCCGCTCGCGCGAAAGCCTCCACGTCCGCAACGACTCGGCGACGATCGACCTTCCCGTTGCCGGTGAGTGGCAGCTCCGTGCGAGAGACGAACGATTTCGGAATCATGTATTGCGGTAGGCGGGCCGCCAGGTAGGCGTGCAGCTCGGACAAGGCTGATTCGGTGAATTCAGCAGCGTCGCAATCACTGACAACAACCGCTCCCAGTGCCATGTTGTTGTTAATCGGCACCACCGCAGCGCTACGGACCCGGGGGTGTCCGCGTAAGGCGTGCTCGATTTCTCCGCACTCCACCCGGTGGCCGCCGATCTTGACCTGTGAATCGACCCGGCCGAGAAATTGCAACGTGCCGTCGTGCCGGTAACAGCCGAGATCGCCGGTCCGATACCACCGGCGTCCGGACGTGTCCGCCACGAACCGCTCCGTAGTGAGATCGGGCGCGTGGTGATATCCCTGCGCGACGCCTGCCCCGCCGATCCACAGCTCGCCTGCGACGTAATCCGGGCAATCCCGGCCCAGCTTGTCGACGACGCGAAACATCTGGTTGGACAGCGGGTATCCGTACGGCACCGACACCCAATCCGGGTCGACGTCGGTGACGGCGAACTCATTCGACCAAATCGCGGCCTCCGTCGCCCCACCCATCGCGACCAGGCGCGCACTCGGCGCGGCGCGATGCAGCCGCCGCGGCATGTCCAGCGGTATCCAATCCCCGGAGAGAAACACCGAACGCAAACTTCGCAGCACCGCCTCACCCTCGCCGGCCGCGATCAGCAACATATCCATCAACGGCGGGACGGAATTCCACACCGTGACAGCAAAGTCCGTGACCAAGGCGTGCCAGCGGAATGCGTCGCGACGCGACTGTTCCGCTATCGTCACCACACTCGCACCACAGCTCAGCGGACCGAAGATGTCGTAGACACTGAGGTCGAAGTCCAGCGCCGATAGCGCCAACAGTGAGTCGGTGCCGTCGATCCCGTTGCGGCGGTTCACGTCGACAATCGTGTTCAGCGCCGCCGCATGCGACACCAGCACGCCTTTGGGTTCGCCGGTGGAGCCGGAAGTGTAGATCACGTAGGCGGTGGTGTCGGGATGCGCCCGGATCGGCTCCGCCGGACGACATCGGATCATCGACTCGATGTCGTGAACTATCGGTCGCGCAGGAGTCGCGTTGTCTTCCAAAGGTTTCGAGCGGATCAGCCCCGACATTCCTGAGAGGGCGCAAATCCGGGCGAATCGGTCGTCCGGCTGGTCTACACCGACCGGAAGGTAGCTGCAGCCGGCCATCAACACCCCGAGCACGGCGGCGAACTGTGCGGGTCCCTTGGGCAGCTGTATCCCAATGATCGAGCCCCGGGCATGCCTGTCGGCCAGCACTCCCGCCACCCGACGCGCAATGTCGTCGAGGGCGCCGTAGGACAAGGCTGTGTTTGCGATTGCGATCGGGTCGCTGTGGGGTCCGACTTCGAACTCATCGTCCGCCCAGCGCAGCGCGATCCGGGCCGGATCGAGCCGCGCCTGCTCGCGGAATGCGTCGTACAGCAGCCCCGTCGGCCTCGGCGCGGTGGTTTCGTTGCGTTGTTGACGGACCAGTCGTGAATGTTCCGGCAGATCGATCACCGCCGGAGCGGACCAGTCGTGGCCGCCGAGGCTCTCGAGCAGGCTGACGTACGCGCCGAACATGTCCGCGATGACGCCGGGCGGGAAGCAACCCGCGCGGTAGTCCCACGACACGATGAGTTTGTCGCCGACGGCGCCCACCTGATGGTCGATGATCACCTGCGGGGTCATCGATGCCACCTCGCCAACTTCACCGAGTGTCTCGGCGTCGCATTGCTGCAGGACGGTTGTGTCTGCGGCGTAGGTGAACACCACCGGGGCGATTCCGCTGTGCCCGGTACCGGCTTTCAGCTGTGCAGACAGCAGGTCTGTGGATTCGGGTGCGGTCAGGGCGGCCCGCAGGCCCCGCAGCGCGCTGCGCGCCTGGTCGACAAATCCGGTCGGCTCGTCGATTACGGCCCGGTACAGATGAGTCTTGGTGAAATCGCCGATCACGTCGGACATGCCTGGCGGGCGGCCGAATGTCGTGACATTGATCAGGAAGTCTTCGGTGCTGCTCCAGCGTTGCAGCACAAGGGTATACGCAGCCAGGAACACCGCGGCGCGGGTCACTCCGTGAGCACGGCCGGCTTCGTCGAGGGCCGCCATCGCAGTAGCGTTCAGCGTGTGTTGCTGGCGGCGAAACGAGATGTCGTGTTCCGCTGCCCGGGGAAGCTGTGGACACTCCGGGAGCCGTTCGACGGCGTTGGCCGGCAGGGATGCGGTGCGGGCAACAGCTCCGAATGTCGCTGACAGGGCTCGTAATTCGTCGCCACGATAGAGCGCGGCCAGGTCCCGCAGAAAGATACCGATGCTGGTCAGGTCGGCGATGATGAGATCAACGGCGAAATGCAGGATGCAACGGTCCGCCAGCCGGGTCAGTTCGACCCGCCAGGTGTCTCCCGTTTCGATGCCGAATCGATGGGTGCGCAGCCTGTGGCGGACGCCGTCAAGGTGCCGGTCCTGCGCGGCGTCGGTGGCTCCGGTCAGATTGTGAACTTGTAGCGGGGCGTGGATGTTCTCGGGCGCAATGCAACATCGCTCGGAGTCTGGAAACATGCTGCGCAGCATCGGGTGTCGATGTGCCAGCTGGCCGATCGCGGTGTCGAGCCGATGCGGATCGATCGTGGCAACGACCAATTCGAAATAGGTTTGGCAGCCCACCCCGCCGAGTGGTTGATCTGCGCCGCGGCCGATCCAGTACGCGCGTTGTAGTGCCGTCATCATGAATGTGTCGGATTCCGCCATGCGGGATTTGTGCGACGCGGTCGGCGGTGCGGCGTCGAAGAGCCGCTGCCAATTGTCCAGTGTCGGTTCGGCATACAGATCGACGAAGTTCAGCTGCCGTGATCGCGTCGCGGACCATTCGACGATCTGCGCGGTCATCATCGACGTCAGACCCAATTCAATCAGATCGGCATCACTTCGGAGTTCGCGAAGCCGCACACCGAGTAGATCAGCGACGCATTGCGCCAACTCGGTCGCCTGCGGGTCGATCGTCGACGATTTTGCCCGGGTCAACCCCTCGTGGACTATGACGAATTCGCCGGAATTCAGCATGCTGAGGGTCTTGCGGCGCCTGATTTTTCCCGACGTCGTCCTGGGCAGCACACGGGTGCGGACCCATACGATGCGCTGCGGCGCGGTCTGGTGTACCGCGAGAATCCTGCGGTGCAGTATTCGACTGAGGTCACCGAGATCTTCGGCGGGAGCACCGGTTTCGGCGACCAGCCACCACTCGTCTGCGGCGGTGGATACCTCGGGCTGAACGGCGCAAGCGCCGCCGCGTTCGACACCGCAGCGCGCCTCTTCGACGGTCGCCTCGATGTCGTTCGGGAAGTAGTTGCCGCCCCCGACAATGATCAAATCGCGATATCGCCCACAGACGTACAGTTCGCCGTCGCTGCGGAACGCCGCGTCCCCGGTGCGAAGATAGGGCCCCGCACCGTCGGAGGTCGTGGCGCCGAACGTCTCTGCCGTCTGCTCCGGCCGGTGCCAATACCCTTGCGGCAGGCCAGTTCCCGCTACCCAGATCTCGCCAACCTCGCCGTCGGGCAGGACGGTTCGCCGCTCCGGATCAACGATGCGGACATCCCAATCGAACGTGCTGTTACCACAGCTGACGAGCGTGCGGGTGCGCTCCCCTGCCCCGGACGACCCGCTGACCTTGACCGCCCGACCTCGGTTGAGTTGCTCGGCATGAAAGCTCGCCTGCACCCACTGCCGCGGCTTAAGCGTTCCCGTCACAGCCACACCGGCCTCGGCAAGCCCGTATTGCGGCGCCATGACATCGGCCCGCAGGCCCGCCGGTCGAAACTTCGTCGCGAAGTCGCGCAAAGTGGAGGGGCGGACGGGTTCCGCGCCGTTGGTTGCCAGGTGCAGGCAGGACAGGTCGAGAGATTCGACCGACGCGGCGTCGAATGCGTCGATGCACAGCCGGTAAGCGAAATCTGGCCCGGCGATCCAGTTTCCGCGTATTTCATTGACGGTTTCGAGCCAGATGCGCGGGTTGCGCACGAATTCGAATGGCGGGATGACAGTCGCGGTGCCGCCGGTGCCCAGCGCCAGCAGCACCCCCCAGAAGATGCCCAGGTCGTGATACAGGGGCAGCCAGCTGACGGTATTTATGTCCTCAGGGCGATTCCACAGCGCCTCGCCGATGGTGCGCTGATGCAACATCGACGTGTGGGTGTTCACGATCCCCTTCGGCTCTCCGGTGGAGCCCGAGGTGTATTGCAAGAACGCGTCCTGTCCGACGCCGCCGCCCGCGGCGGGTCGCCTTAGGGCTTCGGTCACCGAATCCGGGGTTCGCAGGGCAAGCCCCCGCAACGACGCCTCGCGCTCAAGCGAATCGACGAGATCGGCGCTGGTGTAGATCGCCGACGGTGCACAGTCCCGCAGTATGTGTTCGGCCCGTCGGAGAAACCGCTCGGGAGCGTCGGCGGCGGGCAGATAGAGCGGCACCGGGATGAGCCCTGCTTCCAGCGCGGCGACGAATCCGGCGACATAATCGGCGTCACCGGCCTGGGCCATCACCACGCGTGAGCCCAACGGGAGATCGGCGAAAGCCCCGTCTCGGATGTGGGAGACCCGGTCCCACAGCCGCCGATACGTCCAGACATCCGTTCCGGCCACATTTACGAAGCGAAGCGCGACCGCATCGGGGCGACGGTCGACCCACTCGGCAATCACGTCGTTGGCGCGTCGATCAGTCGCGGGCGCACTTGGCGGGGTGTGCTCGTGCTGATCGGAGGGGTAAGACCTCGACGTCCCGGTCGCCGTTGACACCATCCCTTCCTCCACCTAATGCCCTACATCCCGCGGGGGGTTGACAAGCGGTGACTTCCTGAGGAAATTCCTAGATGCGAATCATGTGCATCATAAGTTTTTCTTCGCGACGTCGTAGCGAGTCCGGAAGGAAACATGAAATGGAGCACCGTCGTCGTATCACGACCGCCATAGCCGTGGCGGCCGGTGCACTGCTGGCCTGGAGTGCCCTCCCCGTGGCCGTCGCCCACGCCGACGATGATCCTTTCGCAGATTTCACCACCGCGGTGGGAAACTCCGCCGCGAGCAGTGTCGCGTCCGGCCTCGATTCCACGTTGTCCCAGGCCGATCCCAGCCTTGCCGCCACCATCGACGGGTACGTGCAAGACCCATCGACCATCCCGACGAGCGGCCTTACGACTGCCCCCGGAACCGATAATGCGTTCGGCGACCTGCTTGGATCCGATGCCACCGCGGCGCAGATCGCCGAGGCGAACGAACTCGACAACGTCTTGTACACCGACTTGGCCGCCGCCGGCCAGACCAGCACTATCGCCTCGCTGGACACCGAGGCCAGCGCACTAGTCACGGTCATTCCCCCCGCCAACGAGGAGCCATTCACCGATTTCGCCGCCGCCGTCGGCAACCCCGACCCGGACGCCGCCGTTCTCGACGCGAACTTAGATCCCGGCCTCGCCGCGACGCTCGCCGGGTATGTGGAGGATCCGTCGACAATCCCAACCGGCATCCCGACCGCGCCGCCCGCCGAGGACGCGTTCGCCACGCTGCTCCCGGCCGACGCCACCGCGGCGCAGATCGCCGAGGCGAACGAGCTGGATAACGTCCTTTACGCCGACATTCCCAACCAGGGCGCCGAGTCTGCCTTCTACGCTCCCTCGGTGACGCCGACGCTCGACGACCCGTTCTCGGACTTCGCGACCGTGGCCGGATCGACCGACTCCGCTTCCGGGGTGGCCAGCCTCGACGCGGCCCTGACCAATGTCGATCCCGAACTCGGTTCCGTCCTGAATGGGTATGTGGACGGCATTTTGAGCGTTCCGAGCGGGTTGTTGACTGCGCCCACCGGGGACGACCCGTTCACCGAGTTGCTTCCGTCGGGCGCAAGCTCGGCGGACATCACCGAGGCGGAAGACCTCGACAACGCCCTCTACACCGGCTTGACGAACGCCGGCGACAGCGGCCTCGCCGGCACACTCGGCGCGGATGCCGCGGCCCTGACATCCACGACGGTCACCGGGGCCACTCCGCCCGCGGATCCGTTCACGGAGTTGGCCGTATCCGTCTCGTCGATCCTCAGCCCTCCCGGGGTGGCCGGGCTGGACGGGGACTTCATCAAGGCCGATCCCGTTCTGGCCGCCACGTTTGCCGAGTATGTGTTGGACCCGTCGAGCATCCCGACGACCGACCCGGCCGCCCCTGGCGCCGACGACGCGTTCGCCGACGTTCTTCCGTCCACGGCCACCGCGGCGCAGATCACCGAGGCGACCGACCTCGACAACGTGTTGTACGCCGACGATCCCACCGTTGCCGCGCTGCTGGGCGGTGACGCGTCCGCCCTGATCCCGGCGGTCAGTTCGCCAGTCACTCCGCCGATCACCCCGCCGCTCGGCCCGATTGCGTTGTTAGAGCAGGACTTCAGCACCACAGTCGCAAATGCCCAGACGGTGCTCGACGCCCATCAGGAGGCCGTGAGCACTCTGCTTTCCGGTGACACTGCAGCAATCTCTGGCAACCTGCAGACCGCCTTGGAGGCCGTGACGCTGAGCGGTGCCCCCAGCGTGGTTTCGTCGGCTGTGACAGACCAAACCCTTGGTGGCGTCTCGGAGGCGACCGCCGGCGGCCTGTTGAACGGCGGAGTAGCGGTGCCGATTGAAGGCGTCCACGAACAGGTGTACGACGGTCTTCTTGGCCAAGGTTTCGGCGTGCCGGGTGGCACGGAAGGCGACCTGATCGCGGCGCTCGACAATTTCGCTGCGTCGCCGTTGAGCGGCGTACTCATCGGCCTGGCGGGCCCGTTCATCAGCCCCGAGGTGGCGCTGCTCAATAGCGTGGACAGCGCGCTGACCGACGTCAGCGCTGGGGATCCGACGGCGGCGCTCACCGAACTCGAGGACACGCCCATCAACGTCGTCAACGCCTTCTTCAACGGCGCGACCCTCAACCTGGACTCGCTGGCACCGCTGTTCGAGTCGTTCGTCAGCACCGGCGACGGCGGTGGAGAGTCAATCACCGGCCTCAGCTTCGCCTTCGGCGGCCTGTTCAGCCCGGGCAGCGTCGTCGACGGTGTCGGCGATGTTGAGAATGGTGTCGGCGGCTCGCTGCTCAACTCCCTTGGTCTGGACCTCGCGTTCCAGTTGCCGGACGACGACGCCGGCGCCACCGTGGATGTCCCCGCCATCGGGGTGGGTCCGATCGGTGCCGTCGATGGTCTGCTCAACACCCTCGCGGAAATCTTCAACGGCAGCCTGCTCGTTCCGTAAATCCTGGCTCATGCCGCTGGAATACTTGGCACACATGCGTTCACGGAAGGCGCCTTGGTGAGCAGGACCGCACCGGAGCTGGGCGAAGTTCAGGAAACGTTGCTGATTCCGCTCTACGCCCGAGCCTGCGACGCCGCCGCACGGCGGCCGGTGCTTGGTGACCGGCGGGCGGGTGAACTCGTCGAGGCGATCGACTACGACTTCACCGGATTCGGCGGTTTGTCGCTGTCCGGTTCGGTGTTTCGATCATCGATCTTCGACGGCTGGGTGGCGCGATTCCTCCGCGAGCATCCTGATGGAACCGTCGTCGAACTCGGCACCGGGCTGAACACCAGGTTCGACCGACTCGACAATGGCCGCGTGCACTGGTTCGACCTTGACCTTCCCGACGCAATTGCATTGCGCCGCAGATTCTTCCGCGATAGCGAGCGGTGTAGGATGCTCGCGGGCTCGGTGGTCGACAACGAGTGGTTCGACATGGTGGATGCCGCCCCTCCTCCGTACCTGTTCATCAGCGAAGCCGTCTTGATATATCTCAGGGGCGACGACGTACATCGCGTCGTCGGCCAGCTTTCGCACCGATTCCCGAGCTCCTTGCTGGCATTTGACACCGCGGGCAAGCGGATGGTCTCCGGCCAGGACCGCAACCGATCACTGGCGCAGGTGAGCGCGCGGCTGCGATGGATCTGCGACAACCCACGCGAGATCGAGCGTTGGGGTCCTGAACTGCTCGACACCCGAACGCTGGCGACCCCGCAACCCGAGGTCGCCAAAACCTGGCCACCGCAACGCCGTTACGGGATGCCGCTACTGGCACGCCTCGCACCGCCGGTCGTCAACACCTACAAGTTCAACTTGTTCAGACTCGCGACATCGCAGTAGTTCCCACCCGGATGCTAGGCCTGATGATGACGCTGGCGGGGTTCGCGGTCGTCGAGTCGCTCAACGTTCTCAACCTCGGAGTTACCTCGGCGATCGTGTATGACACTCGACTGCACCGCCGTTCGCCGCTGCCCGGCGGGTTGAGTTTCATCGCAGGCCTGCTCGCAGCCACCGTAGCCGTCGGCATCGCCGTGGTATTGGGCGTCGCCGTCGTTACCCGGCTGACCGGCTTCGAGCTGACTCCGACGATGCGCTATCGCGGTGAATTGGTAGTTGGCGCCATTCTGGTCGGCTTGTCGTCCTTTCCATCGGCAGCCCAAAGAATCTCGCCACGTTGGGATTTCGCAGGCATGCGGCAACGTCCGTGGCTGCTTGGGTGCGGCGGCGCGGCGCTCGGCTTCGGACAGGCGGCGACCGACGTGATGTACCTGGCCGCTCTCGCCATGATCAGCACCCACCATCCCCGGCCGGTGTTCTGGCCGGGGATCGTGCTTGCGTACTGCGCCATCGAGCTGTTGCCGCCCGTGCTTGTGCTGCTCTTGGCCGCCATGCGAACGCCAGGAGCGCGCCGTGTCCAGCGCCGCCTGGTGCGCGTCATCACCCGCTACGGCCCCAGATTGGTGCGTGCAATGTGCTTGGCCGCCGGAGCTGCGCTAGTCGTCAATGCACTCCTGCACGGCCACAACCTCTGGTGAATCCCCTCGCCGCCGAAGTTGCCAGCCGCGGGCCCTCAGGCGTTCTTCCCAGAACCGGGCATAGGTTCCATCCTCCGCCAGCAGTAAGGCGTGGGGTCCGCGCGCGCTAATCTGCCCGTTGTCGAGAACGAGGATTTGGTCGGCAGCCAATACGGTCGAAAGCCGATGTGCGACGACGACAACGGTGCGCCGCCGGGCCAGTTCGCGAATAGCGCCGGTAACGGCGGCCTCGTTGACGGCGTCGAGCGCGGCGGTGGCCTCATCCAGCAGCACGACGGGTGCGTTCTTGAGCAAGGCGCGGGCAATGGCGACGCGCTGCCGCTCACCACCGGACAACGCCGACCCGGCCTCACCGACTCTGGTGTCCCAGCCATCAGGGAGACGGCCGATCACCTCGTCGAGGCACGCAATGGCGGCGACGTGGTTCAGTTCCGCTTCTCCTGCATCGGGATCCGCCATTCGCAGGTTGTCGGCGATGGTGCCGTCGAAGAGATACGCGTCTTCGAAGACCTGCGCGGTCAGCTGTGCGACCCTGCTCGTGCCGAGCTCACGTACGTCGCAGCCGCCGACCAAGATGCTGCCCTCGTCGACGTCGAAGAAGCGGCTGATCAATCGCAGCAGCGTGGTCTTTCCGGAACCGGATGGCCCGACGACCGCGGTGAGGCTGCCACTCGGGATGATGGCGTCGACACCCTTGATGATTGTGTCGCCATCGTTGTAACCAAAACGCACACTGCGTAATTCGATGTCAGCGCCGACCGGTGTCGCGTCCCGGTCAGGTTCCGGAAGGGCAGGCACCGCCAGCAACTCGCGCACCCGGCAGATGGCGTCTGCGGTGACTTGGACATGCCCGGCAAGATCGGCCAGTTGGGAGATCGGATCGATCATCCGCAAGGTGATGATCAGCAGACCAATCATCGTAGCCGTGGCCAGCTGGCCGTGTAGCGTCAAGTAGACGGTGAACGCGATGACCGTCGTGACGACCAGTTGCATCGTGCCGAAGCATCCGATCAAACCCCACGCCCCGCGGATAGTGAGCCGGGACTGCGACCGTTGTTGGCGGACAAGGGATTTCTCGAGTGTGCCGAGTTCCCGGCGGGTGAGGACGCCGTAGGCCCGCAGCGTCGGTTGCAGGCGGGCGTACTCGACGATGCCCGACGCGGTGACGCCGATGTCGTGCTCGTACTCGGCGTCGTTGCGGTGCACGATGGCCATGTACCACTGCAACGTCAATGCGCACAGCAGGGCGCCCAGGGTCAACATGACCCCGATCCGCCAGTCGATCAGATAGCTGCCGACGATCAGGGTGGCCGGTGTGGTCACGCCAACGATCACGTGCCGAAGTAGATGCGCGGGGAAGTCCGCCACATCAACAGCGTCTTTGGCGACCAGACGTCCGACCGGCCCGGTGCGGCCGGGACCGAACCAGCCCACCGGCAGCATGGCCAGGTGATTCCCGATCCGGGTGTGAAAGCTGGTCAGCACGCTGGTGCCAACCCGGTAGCCGAGGAAAGTGCTCCACGCCAGCAAAAGATGATGGACGACCACTGTCACAGCGATGGCGGCGATCCAGAACCAGAGCTGACCCCAGTGCACAGGTCGCCCGATGAGAGCCCCGATGACGGGGACGACGGACAAGAATCCGAGGCCCTGCAGAACTCCTTGTGCGCCAACCACTACCAGCATCGTGCGCAGACGCCGGCGCCCATGATCGTCGAGTAACCCGAGTAGGTGGCGAATGATTGTGCTCACCGACCGGCCTCCAGCTGCTCCGCGACGCCGCGTTCGGTGTTGCGTTCGTGTTCCCACAGCCGTGCGTAAATTCCGTTGTTTTCCAGCAGTTCGGAATGCCTACCGCGTTCGGTGATCCGGCCGCCATCGAGTACCACGATGCCGTCCGCACCTCGGATCGTGCTGAGCCGGTGGGCGATCACCAAGACGGTTTTGTCCCGCGCAACCTCGCTGAGCGCGTCTTGAATGCGGGCCTCGTTTTCCGGGTCGGCGCTGGCCGTGGCCTCGTCAAGCACCAGAATTGGACGGTCGGCGAGGATCGCCCGCGCGATGCAGACGCGCTGCCGTTCCCCCCCGGAAAGCGCCGAGTCCACGCCGATGACTGAATCGAGTCCTCGCGGCAATTTCTCGATACGCGAGAGTATTTGGGCTTTGTCTGCGGCGTCACGCACCGCCGCGTCATCGGCGCCGGGGCGACCGAGCCGGATGTTGTCGCGGATGCTCAGCGTCGACAACAGCCCGGAGTCCTGGAAGACAAACGCCACGTGACGATACAACTCTGCGGGATCGATCCGGCGCAGATCGACCCCGTACAGTTCCACCGAGCCTTCGAAGGGATCATCGAACCGGGGAAGCAGCTTGGCCAAAGTGGACTTTCCCGCGCCAGACGGGCCCACCAGCGCCGTGATGGTTCCCCGATCGAGGCAAAGGTCGATCCCGGCGAGGGCGACCGTGTCGCCGTAGGTGACGCGCACGCCGCGCATCTGCACCACCGGCCCGGCGGTCGTGGTGTCCAGCTCGGCCGACACACCCGGTGTTGGAAGCTCTGGGGTAGAAAGCAATTCACGGATGCCGCGGTACACCTTCAGCGCGGTGACCAACGGGTGCACCGACATCAGCACAGTCATCCATCCGGAGGTTATGACGGTGCCGAACACCAAGAATGCGATGAAGTTCGCAAGTGCGAGATCACCGTTGGCGGTGAGGGTTCCACCGGTCGCTGCGACGACGAGCAGAATGCTCGGCGGTGACAGGAGTATCTCGGCGGTAACGCTTGCGACGCTGGTGGATTTGGCCCAGTCGAGGAAGAAGTGGGCGAAAGCACGCGAAATCTCTTGGAACCGGCGGCTCGCCGTGCCCGGCGTGCCAAAACCCTTCACGACACCGATACCGTTCACAAGTTCCACAGCCGCGCCGTTGAGGCGCCCCAACCACTCCATGAACTCGGGGTATTTGGTCTCCGCGCTGGCCATCGCACGCCGATAGGCGGCCAGCCCGGCGAACACGGGAAGCAAGGTCGCCAAAGCCATCCGCCAGTCCAGCGCAAACAGGTAGGCAAACGCAGCCAGCGGCGGCACCGCGGCCGCACTGAGCTCGACGATCGAGTGCGCGATCAGCCGGTGCAGCGCCGCGACGTCATCCTCGACAGCCCTCTTGACGATGCCGGAGTTGCGGTCGCTGAACCAGCTGAGCGGTACCCGGCTGAGTTTGACCAGGAGTTCGCGGCGGATTCGAAACGAGACCTGGATGTCGGCCAGATGTGTCATCACTCCGGCGGACAACACTCCCAGTTGTCTGACCGCCAGCGCGACGACCGCCGTGACGATGATCGGCCAGACGTTGGTGTCGCCCGCGAGAAGTCGTTTGCCTACCTCCACCACCGCAACCAGTGGCGCCATGCCGGCCAGGGAGCTGACCGCGGACAGCAGACCGCATGCGATAAGGGTTTTCCGGGCCGATTTGAGTATTGCCGGCGCCTGCCCGGATTTTGGTGGCGTATGCGATCGCACGCTTGTCCTCCATCGCAACTGTCTCGCTGCCGGAGCCGATCTCGTAATAATGCTCTACGCCGCCGAGTCGGGGCGATGTACGTACATGCAAGAATTTCGCAGGATTCTTGCAAATCGCCCGCGAGTAGACACCGTGCGGGCTTACCGTCACGTTGGCGGGTGCCTGAGCCGCCCGCCGGCACCGATCAGGCGAAAAGACAGCTGCGTGACGGCGATGACGTTGCAGGTGTTCCCCAAGAGCCGGATGAATTGGCCGGCCGGCGGTGCCTCGTATCCGATCGCGTCCGGCTGACGGTGTCCGCGCCCATCTGGATGGCGTCCCCACCGGAGATCCATTCGGCGTTACTGAGCACCGGCCCGGGGCCGGGACCGCTGCTGGCCGCGGCGGGGGCGTGGAATTCGTTGAGCGCCGAATACGCCGAGTTGGCCGACGAATTGTCGGCGGTGGTGGCGGCAGTGCAGGCCGCAGTTTGGGAGGGCCCCGGCGCCGAGTCGTATGCGGCCGCCCATGCACCGTACGTGGCTTGGCTGACCCAAGCGGCGGCTGACGCCACCGCCACCGCGGCACAGCAGGAGATCGCGGCAGGCGCTTACACCGCTGCGCTGGCAGCCATGCCGACCCTGGGTGAGCTGGCCACCAACCACGCTGTTCATGCGGTGTTGCTGGCGACGAACTTCTTTGGGATCAACACCATTCCGATCGCACTCAACGAGGCCGACTATGTGCGGATGTGGATTCAAGCCGCTGCCACAATGGGCATCTACCAGGCGATCTCGGATGCGGCTGTAGCGGAATCCCCGCAGACCACACCGGCGCCGCAGATCCTGAAAGCCGACGGAGCCTCGTCCGATCCACCGTCTGACTCCGGCCAGCCGGGAACGCTAACCTATTTCCTGAACCAGCTAATCGCGTATATCGAGGGCAATGCCCCTGGTCAGGGGAATGAAACATTGCTTCAGTACATTACCGGCGTCCCTCCCGGGACACCCCTGTCGTCAGTGCTAGCCACCGACCTTTCCGAGGACGAGGCCATAGTGCAGGCCCTCGTGGGGTTCGCTGGGAACAATCCGGCGCTGCTCCCCCTCTCGTACCTGGCTTCCGCGGCCATCCTCATCGAACACGTGTCGGTCCAGTTCCTTCAGTTTGCATATACGTTTCCCGGGCTTACTGCGGGCCTGGCCACCCCACTGCTCGCCCTTCCGGCCGGCTTCGCGGGTACTGCCGGTATCGCGGGCTTAGCGGGGCTGCAGAGTCCGGCCCCGCCGCCGACGGGTGTCGAAGCGGTCCCGGTTGCGCCGACCGCCCCCGCTGCCAGCCCGGCTCCGACTCCCGTCTCGGCGGCTCCGGCAGCGGCGGCCCCCGCCCCGCCCGCTCCCACTGCATCGGCTCCAGCGGCGCCCGTGTCGGCTTCCACGCCCGCCGTACCGCCCGCGCCGGGCGCCCCACCGCCACCCGGCGCGGCCCCGGGGCCGTTTCCCTACCTTGTCGGCGGCACGACCGCCATGGAGTCTCAGGCAAGCGCGCAGGCCCGCGCCAAGAAGAAGGCGCTGGAGTCCGATGTCGCCGCGGCTCCTGCCGCGGCAGCGGCGGCAACGCGGGAAAAGGAGCGAGCGCGCCGGCGCAGGCGTGCAAACGCCGAAATGCTAGGCCGCGGCTACGAATACATGGATTTGGACGACCAAACTGGCCAGGGCCTTAGCGCCACGACCGCGTCGGACCAGGGCGCGGGAACCCTCGGTTTTGCGGGCACGACGCGCCAGCAAGCCGTTGCCGAGGCCACCGGGTTGACCACGCTGACCGGCGATGCGTTCGGTGGCGGCCCGAGAGCGCCGATGATGCCCAGCACTTGGGCACCCGGACATTCGGGTAAGCCAACGAAAGACATAGTCGAATAACTCTGCAGCAGTAAGGGAGTCTGATGATCGGCGGTGCATTGCGGTGGTTGGTTACAGTGCTGTGGCTGAGCTTCGGTACGGCTTGCTTGGCGCTGACATTGGTGATCAACCCAGTTCCTGCCCGCGCGGACGACGCCACGCTGATCATGGGCGGCACCGGCGACCCTGACCCGGATGCCAACTACCTGACCGATGTCTACGATGCCTACATTCTGCCGAATATCGCTCCGCAGACAGCCATCCCGACCGCCTTGTTTACCCCGGAGCAAGGATTTCCGCTCACGGCCGGATTGACTTTTGATGCGTCGGTTGCTCAGGGACTCGAAGATCTGCAGCAGGCGATCGCTGCGGAACCGTCGGGCACCGACACCACCGTTTTCGGGTTTTCCCAAAGCGCCACCATCGCCACCTTGTACCTCGATGACGTCGCGAACGGTTCGATAAACCCTGCGGACCCAGCGGATTTGAGCTTCGTTCTGGTCGGTGATCCCAACAACCCCGACGGTGGCATGTTCGAACGCTTTGACGGCTTGTACATCCCCGGCTTCAACGAGACATACAGCGGCGCGACACCCGACTTGGACATCCCGACCGACATCTACACCATTCAATACGACGGCTTCGGCGACTTTCCCCAGTACCCAATCGACCTCGTCGCAGACCTCAACGCCATTTTCGGCCTTTATTACGACCATCTGGATCCAGCTACCGACTACTCGACGCTCACGCCCACGCAAGTTGCGACGGCGATCATCGAGCCGGTGTCTCCAGGAACTGCCGGCGACACAACGTATTACATGATTCCCACCCAGACGCTGCCGCTGTTGGAACCGCTGGTTCAGGCCGGCGCGCCACAATGGCTGATCGACCTGCTCAACCCGGATTTGCGAGTGCTCGTCGATCTGGGTTACGGCAACATCGGCGGAAGCGTTGATCCGGATTATGCGAATCTTCCCACGCCGGCCGGCCTGCTAGAGCTCCCTAACCTGATCACCGTGGCCGACGACTTGGTTCAGGGAGCCGTGCAGGGAGTCGAAGCCGCCCTGGTGGACACTGGCGTGTTGCCCGAGTCGGATATGCCCGACGCGTACCCCTTCATTCCGTCGTTGGACCCCGAACTAACTATTAACTTGGGCCAGTCGAGCGAGACCCTGATATCCGCTGTGACGACTGACCTCGGGAGTCTGCTTGAGGCTCTTAACATCCCCGCTTTCTAATCTACAACGGGGTGGTGTAGGCGGCGCTGATGCCACCGTCGACCAAGTACGTCGCCGCGGTGATGAACGAGGCGTCGTCGCTGGCCAAAAACGCAACGACAGCAGCGATTTCGTCGGCCTCGCCGAACCTGCCCATCGGCACGTGCACCATTCGCCGCGCGGCGCGTTCGGGGTCCTTGGCGAAAAGCTCCTGCAGCAGAGGAGTATTCACCGGGCCGGGACATAAAGCGTTGACGCGGATGCCCTGTCGGGCGAACTGCACTCCGAGTTCCCGCGACATGGCTAGCACTCCGCCCTTGGACGCGGTGTAGGAGATCTGCGACGTCGCCGAGCCCATCACCGCGACGAACGAGGCGATGTTCACGATCGATCCTCGGCCTGCGGGGACCATGTGCCGCAACACCGCCCGGCAGCACAGGTAGACCGATTTCAGGTTGACGTCCTGCACCCTCTGCCAGGCCGGCAGTTCGGTGTTCTCGATCAGGTCGTCGTCGGGAGGCGAGATGCCGGCGTTGTTGACCGCGATGTCGATCGACCCGTATTTGCGTGCCGCGGTGTCGTACAGCGAGTTGACCGAGAATTGATCCGAAACCTCAACTGGCACAAACAGACCGCCCAGCTCGTCGGCCGCCGCTTTGCCGGTCTGTTCGTCGATGTCGCCGATGACGATGCTGGCTCCCTCGGCGTGCAGGCGTCGCGCCGACGCCAGCCCGATCCCTCCGCCGCCGCCGGTGATTACGGCGATCTTGCCGGCCAGCCGCTGAGTCAGATCCACTGTCATCAGTGCCGCTCCTTCGCATATGACCGCGCCGCCTCCACGATCGCCGAAAACAGTCGCAGGTCGTCCAGAGTTTCCTCGGGATGCCACTGCACGGCGAGCACGAAGTCGTCGCCGGGCAGCTCCAACGCCTCGATCACACCATCGACGTCCCACCCGCTGACCACCAGGCCCTCACCCAACTCGGCGATGGCCTGGTGGTGATAGCACCGCGCGTCGACGGATTCACCGACCAGCGCGGCCAACCGAGTACCGGGCACGGTGCGCACCGGCAGCGTGTTGAACACCGCGTTGCCGGCCCGGTGACGGCTGTGCCCGATCACGTCCGGCAGATGTTGATGCAGCGTCCCGCCGAGGGCGACGTTGAGCACCTGGGCGCCGCGGCAGATGCCCAGCACCGGCAGGTCACGCTTGAGCGCGCCGTTCAACAACGCGAATTCCCACGCGTCGCGGTCCTGTCCGGGCTCGTCGGTGGCCGGATGCGGCTGCTGGCCGTAGGTGGCTGGGTCGACGTCCTTGCCACCGGTGATCAGCAGTCCGTCCAAGCCGTCGAGCACCCGCTCGGCGATGTCCGCGTCCACCGGCTGCGGCGGCAGCAGCACGGCCACACCACCGGCCGCGGTGACGCCCTGGTAGTAGATCTCCGGCAAGAAGCTGGCCCGCACATCCCAGACGCCCATCTGCGCTTGGTTGAGGTAGGTGGTCAGGCCGACGACCGGCGGTCGATCAGTATCGCTCGAACCCACGTACCCGCTCCCAATCGGTGACCGCCTCGTTGAACGCGGTCACCTCGACGCGGGCGTTGTTGACGTAATGGTTGACGACTGCCTCGCCGAACGCCTGCCGGGCGACCGCTGACGCATCGAACAGCGTCGCAGCTTCGGCCAGCGTACCGGGCAGCCGCCCGGCTGCCCCTTCTCCGCCGCCCTCGGCGAGCTCGTAGGCGTTGCCCGTGCACGGTTCCGGTAGCTGCAGGTCGTGTTCGATGCCGTGCAGGCCACCGGCGATCAGGGCCGCGACGGCGAGGTACTGGTTGACGTCACCGCCGGGCACCCGGCATTCCACCCGCAGGCTGTCGCCGTGGCCGACGACGCGCAGCGCGCAGGTCCGGTTGTCCACTCCCCACGCCACCACCGTGGGCGCGAAACTGCGATCGGCGAACCGCTTGTAGGAGTTGATGTTCGGCGCGTAGAGCACCGTCAGCTCGCGCAGCGTGGCCAGCTGGCCGGCGACAAAGCTGCGAAACAGCTGCGACATGCCCAGCGGTTGATCGTGGTCGGCGAACACCGCGGCGCCGTCGGCCGACCGCAGCGACATGTGGATGTGGCAGCTGTTGCCCTCGCGCTCATCGTATTTCGCCATGAACGTCAGGCTCTTGCCGTGCTGGTCGGCGATCTCCTTGGCGCCGTTCTTGTAGATGCCGTGGTTGTCGCACGTGACCAACGCCTCGTCGTAGCTGAACCCAAGCTCCTGCTGTCCGTTGTTGCACTCCCCCTTGACGGCCTCCCACCGCAGACCGGCCCCCTGCATGTGCTGGCGGATGTCGCGCAGCAACGGCTCCATGCGGCTGGACGCCATCACCGAGTAGTCCATGTTGTAGTCGCTGGCCATGGTCAGCCCGCGGTACTCATTGGCCCAGGCGTGGCGATAGGTGTCGTCGAAAACGATGAACTCGAGTTCGGTGGCCACGTACGCGCGCAGGCCCCGCTGAGCCAGGCGCTCGAGTTGACGGCGCAACACGCGGCGCGGCGCGGGCTCGATGGGGCTGCCGTCGTGCCACACCAGATCGGCCAGCACCAGCGCCGTGCCCGGCAGCCACGGGATCCGCCGCAGCGTCGTCAGGTCCGGCTTCATCACCATGTCGCCGTAGCCGGTGTCCCAGCCCGCCATCTTGTAGCCGCCGACGGTGTTCATGTCGACGTCGACGGCAAACAGATAGTTGCAGGCTTCGGCGCCGCTCTGGGCGACCTCGTCGAAGAAGAACCGGGTCGAGACCCGCTTACCCATCAACCGGCCCTGCATGTCGCTGAACGCGACGATGACGGTGTCGACGTCGCCGGACGCTGCTAGTCGCTCGAGTTCGTCGCGCGACAGGTGCGCACCGCCGCCCACCCGATCATTGTCGGTCACCAGGTGCTGGTACGCAGGACGATCTCGGCGGCCAGTTGCGCGGTGGACTCGTGCGCGTTGCGCCGACCGAGCAACTCCACCACGCGGTAGTCGCCGTAGACGTACTGCTGGCTGGCGCGCGCTACCGCCTGGGTGGCCGGCGAGCTGACCAGCGCAGTCGTGTTGATCTCGACCGGCGGACAGCCGTCGTCGCGGATCACCCCGGCGACGTCGGCGATCCGCGGGTGCCCGCGATCGATGACCACCAGACCGGTGAAGCGGTCCAGTCTGGTAGCTGCCAGTTCCCAAGCCAGTTCCCCGCCGACGCGGTCGCCGACCAGCACCGACCAGGTGATGTCGAGCACGTCGAGAATGCCGACCACCGACTTGGGTGTCAGGCGTGGGTCGGGTCCGATCACGATCGTGCGCAGCGATGCGGTATGCAGACGCTCGCAGACCGCCTCGTAAGCATTGAGTGCCCGCTGGGCCGCACACAGCAGCACCACGACGGAGCCCTTCTCCGGACCGGTGTCGCAGACCTGGATGGGAAACCCGTCGACGGTTGTCATCATCGTCGAAGGCACCACAGCAAACTACCGCCAATTGGCCCGTGCGCGGGCTGTTTTCGCGTGGTTCGTTAGCCGAGTTGCATTTGGAAACGTTCTGGCAACATCGAACTGGCGCGTTGCTGTGCGGGGACAATCTTGACGAATAATTTACGGCGGCTATGAAAACCCTTGACTGGCTGGCGTTTTAGCGGAGTGCGGCAACGACGGTCGGACGCGGCGGCGGGCCATCGTCCAATAGGCCGGTGATGGCATCGACGTCGAGGTGGGCGTCCAACAGATCGGCCATCAGATCCAGTTGAGCATCCCGCCGCGCCGACACATTGACATCGTCAGCGACGACGAATCCGTCCCGGCCTGCGGTCGCCGCGGCCCCGGCCAACCACTGCCGCCGCAAGTCGTCGTTGTCGAACAGGCCGTGCCAGTGCGTCCCGAAAACGTGGCCGCGTCGATAGCCCTGCGGGCGCCCGTCGACGTCGAACCAGGAGTCCTCCGCGCAGTGCGCGACTCGCCCGTGATGGATCTCGTAGCCGTGCGGCGAACCCTGCCAGCGGCGCAGCACCTTGTCTGGCGCGAACACGATCTCGGCGTCCAGCACCCCCATCGCGTCGACCCGGCCGGACCGGCTTTCGACCGGGTCGTCGATCGAACGGCACAGCATCTGGAAGCCGCCGCAGATCCCCAGCACGGTCCGGCCCGACGCCGCGTGCGCGAGAATCGCCTGGTCCAGCCCGCGCTCGCGCAGCCAGCCCAGGTCGGCGACGGTCGACTTGGTGCCCGGCAGCACGATTACGTCGGTGTCGGCCAAATCGGCGGGTTCCCTGACCCAACGCACCAGCACGCCGGGTTCGCAGGCCAGCGCTTCGACGTCGGTGGAGTTGGAGATGCGCGGTAGCCGCAGCACCGCGACTCGAAGCCACTGGGCGCCCCGCGGTGGTTGCGGAGTGCCCAGGACGCGGTGGGCAAGCACCGGAACCGCGTCCTCGGTGTCGAGCCAGAGGTCGTCGGTGTAGGGCAGCACGCCGTAGGTGGGACGGCCGCTGAGTTCGGCGAGTTGACGCAAACCGGGCTCGAGCAGCGAGACGTCGCCGCGAAATTTATTCACGATGAATCCAGCGATCAGCGCCTGGTCTTGCGCGTCGAGCACCGCCACCGTGCCGAACAGGTGCGCGAGCAGCCCGCCCCGGTCGATATCGCCGACCACAACCACCGGCAGATTCGCTGCGCGGGCCAACCCCATATTCACCAAGTCTGTTGCGCGCAAGTTGATTTCGGCTGGTGATCCCGCACCTTCACAGATTACGGCGTCGAAATCGGCTCGCAGTCCGGCCAATTCGTCTTGCACGACGGCGGCCAGCCGGTTGCGATCCGACCAGTACTCTGCCGCGGTGGCCGTTCCCGCGACTTGTCCCCTGATCACTAGCTGCGAGGTCGTGTCGCTGCCGGGCTTGAGCAGGATGGGGTTGAACCGCACGCTGGGCGCCAACCCCGCCGCACGAGCCTGCATCGCCTGGGCCCGGCCGATCTCGCCGCCCTCGACCGTGACCGCCGAGTTGTTCGACATGTTCTGCGCTTTGAACGG
>Ga0335075_10003613_pt1 | contig 24430 bp, 20 predicted proteins | sample Lox_Sample_24_FD_206723 | JGI IMG/M metagenome (GOLD analysis project Ga0335075, IMG submission 206723) | Soil microbial communities from Loxahatchee National Wildlife Refuge, Florida, United States - Lox_Sample_2.4 | ecosystem: Environmental > Terrestrial > Soil > Wetlands | place: USA...
AGCCGGAGCAACGCATCCGTAGACGCGGAGAGAGCGATAGTCTGCGTCATGCCTCCACCTCCGTGGTGCAGCCGGAGCCTTCGGCGGTGCGTCTGCGCTCGGCCACGATGGCGGCGGCCTGGGCGATACCGCGGATGATGGCGTCGGGCCGCGGCGGGCAGCCGGGAACGAAGACGTCGACCGGGATGTGGCGGTCGAGGGGGCCGTCGAGCGTGGGGCTGTCGATGAAGACGTTGGTGGTGGCGGGGCAGGAGCCGATGGCAATCACGGCCTTGGGGCAGGGGACCTGCTTGTAGACGGTCTCGATGGCGCCGGCGGCGTTGCGGGTAACCGGACCGGAGACACAGAGGATGTCGGCGTGGCGGGGACTGCCCTGCAACTGCACGCCAAGCTGCTCGGCGTCGTAGCGCGGAGAGAGGCTGGCGATTAATTCGATATCGCAGCCGTTGCAACTGCCCGAGTTCATGTGAAAGAGCCACGGGCTGCGGCGGCGTGCGGTGCAGACAAGCCGCCTGAAGAAGTTCATGGCAACCTCCAAAGGCCGGCGCTGAAGAAGTCGGCGGGGCCAAGGTGCAGTAAGTCAAGAGCGTGGGGCCAGAGGCCTGCAGCCAGCAGAACAACGATGAGGACAATGAGCGTGGCGCGCACGAGCCAGGGCTCGGGTGCCGGCGGTGCATCGACAGCCGGGGGCCCCCACCAGAAGCGGGTGAGGGCGAGAACATAGGCGATCAGGGCCATCCCCGACGAGACGGCAAAGAGGGCAAGCACGAGCGGGCTGTAAGTGAGGGTCGTATCGTAGAGCCGCCAGTGAGCCGCGTAGCCGAGCAGAGGCGGCACGCCGAGCATGGCCAGCATGCCGAAGAGAAAGGCGGCGCCGCTGACAGGGTAGAGGGAGGCGAGGCCCTTGCCGCCGTCGAGGGCGCCGCCAGCTTCAGGCGCGCTGAGCGCCGTGAAGAGCAGTGCTTTAGCTAAAGCGTGGACGGTGGCGCCGATGACCGCGCCCTCGAAACCGAAGGCGGCGACGGCGCTTACGCCCAGCAGAAGAAAACCGATGTCCTCGACCGTGGACAGGACAAGCAGGCGTTTGAGATCGCGCTGCGTGAGCATGAACAGCGAGCCGCCCAGCGCGGAGATGGCCGCGGCGGTGAGCCAGAGGCCGCGCGGCTCGAGCAACCAGGGCGATGCCTGGGCGGCGATGGCGGGCTCGCCGAAGACGGCGATATCGACGACAGCGATGAGCAGGCCGAGGACCAGTGCAGGCAGCTCGTCAGCCAGTCGCAGGAGCCAGAAAAAGAGCGGCACGGCAGCCAGCTTAATGAGGATTCCGGTGAAGAAGAGGGCGCGAGCCCAGTCAAACTCGCCGCGGGCGATGAGAACTTCGCTTGAGATGAGAGACGCGGCCGAGAGGGCGAAGGCGGCGAGGTACGCGGATCGCGCTCCCGCCGTTTTGACCGCGCGCCAGACCAGCAGGGCTGCCGCGCCCGCAGCCAACTCAAGAAGGGCGAGGCGCCACTCGGGATCGGAGACGGTGAGGCCGGCAACAGCGAGCGCGCCGGAGAGAGCCATGAGCAGCGCGTGGCGGCGGAAGATGGGTTGGGCAAGCGCGGCGGCAACGAGCGCCACCAGGGCCAGCGCGCAGCCGGCCAGGAGAAGTGCGGGTGCGGCAACAATCACCGCCGGGGTCACAGGCCCGGCCGGAAAGATGAAGGCGTGAGCCCAGGCGACTAGAACGCAGGAGACGGCGACGAGAGAGAGGACGGCGTGGCGCTCCGTCCAGGCCACAGCGCGGCCCACGGCGGCCGAGAGAGCGATGAGCACCTGGCCGGCGCCGATCCAGACGCGGTCGACGTTCGTCCACGTGAAGAAGGCGTGCCAGTTGTCGTGCAACATGCCCGAGAACTCGTCGGCGGGCAGACGGCCGTCGCCGATGAGGGGCTCTCCGCCGGTAAAGGCGCCGGTGCCGCCGCCCACAACTACGGCGGTGGCGGCGGTAGGACGCGCGACGCTGGTGGCCATCATCCAGATCAGAGCGCCAAAGACCACGGAGACGAGCGCAAGCACCAGGCCCTCGCCCACCAAGAAGCTGCCGGTGGCCGAGGCCATGCCGAACCAGGTGACCTGCGCGCCCTGGACCATGCCGAAGGCGGCCAGCACGGGATTGAGCAGAAAGCGGACGGCGACCTGTGGCGCGATCCCTAGAACCAGCGTGCCCGCAGCGATGATTCCCATGCCCGCCTGCATCGAGAACGGAGACTCGTGGGCGTGCTCGGTTTTCTCGGTCGTCGGGCCGAGAAAGACCGTGCTGGTGGCCTTGAGGAACGAGAAGACCGTGCCCAGGCTGGTGACCCACGCGGCGAGAGCGGGAACCACCCATCCGGCCTGCAGAGCGGCCGTATACAGGAGCCACTTGCTGGCAAATCCGCTCATAAGCGGAATGCCCATGATGCCGCCGGCGTTGACCAGCCAGAAGAGGGTGGTGCGCGGCATGCACGGGGCCAGGCCGCCCAGCTCGTTCATCTCGCGAGTGCCGGTGCCGTGCTGCACGGAGCCGGCCGACAAAAAGAGTCCGCCCTTGAAGAAGGCGTGATTAAGGCAGTGCAGAAGGCCGGCCACGATGGCGAGAGGCGTCCCGATCCCGAGGCCCACAATCATGTAGCCGATCTGGCTGACGGTGTGGAAGGCCAGCATTCGTTTGAGGTCGGTCTGGACCATGGCGTACATGACGCCGAGAACCATGGTGGTGGTGCCGATCCACACCAGCACCGCGCCGCAGTGGCCGGGCAGCGCGCCGAAGCTGTACATGCGAGCGGCCAGATAGACGCCGGCCTTGACGTAGCAGGCGGCGTGGAGCAGGGCGCTGACCGGGGTGGGCGCGGCCATGGCGTCGGGAATCCACGTGTGCAGCGGAATCTGGACGCTCTTGGCGACGAGCGAAACCGCCATCAGCAGAAAGACGCCGCTGGTAAAGGCGTGAGCCACGGCCGGGTCGGTCCACGCCAGGCTGCCGACGCTGTGAAAGATGATCAGTATGGCGGCGAGCAGGCCGTAGCCGGCCAAGTGGGTCATCAGCAGAACCTTGCGTGCGCCGTTGACGGCCTCGGGGTTCGCGTACCAAAAGCCGACCAGGCTGAAGGAGCAAAGGCCGATCGCCTCCCAGCAGAGATACATAAAGAGGAGGTTGGCGCTGAAGACCAGCCCGATGAAGCCGGCGATGAAGACCAACATGGTGGCGAAGAAGCGCGTGGCTCCGCGATCCCTGGCCATATAGCCGATCGAGTAAAGAAGGATGGCGGCGCCGAGCCCCGCTCCCATGAGCGCAAAAAGAACTCCCAGTGCGTCGATATGGAACACGAGGGCGATGGGACCGTCCCAGGGGCCCAGGCGGTAGTCGAGCGCGCCGCCGTGCTGGACGGCGGGCAGCGCCGCAAGGGCCCCGGCCAGTGCGGGCAAGCTGCATAGAAGGGCCAGAATGCCTTTGGCGCGGCCCGGCAGCAGCCGCGCTGCGAACAGCTCGAGCACGGCCCCGATGAGGAGCGAGCAGGGCGCGAGGATGATCCAACTTGCACTCATAACCCTCCCTTTAATGCAAGTGGCATTCCAAACCGTTTTGCCCGTTCCATCAGCGGAGAAAGCCAGTGCAGCGTGGCACTTTATCCCGGGCAGGAACCTTTGTTTGTCCGGATTCAAGTCAAAAGGAGGACTGGCCGCGCGGAAGTGCGCTGGGAGAGGTTGCAGCTGTGATTTCGCGCACACTGCGCAGAAATGGAGCAGCTTAGAATGATTGAACTTGGAGGCCAGTATGTCCGCCAGCCTTCTTACTCCCGGCAAGAAAGCCTGGGAGCAATATATTGAGCGCAACGTCGTCGATCCCCTGCTCGTGCGCGAGCCCGTCGCCCATTCCTGGCAGAGATGCCGGGCCCTCCGGGTGAGCTACAACTCGATGCCGGAGCGGGAGCTGGTGGCCGCGCCGGTGCTGGAGCGGCGGCTGGACGAAAAGGAGCGGCTGATCGAGGCGGCGCGGCCGTTTATGCGCGACCTGAACAGTATGCTCAGCGGGTCGGAGTTTCAGGTGATCCTGACGGACGAGACGGGCCTGCTGCTGGAGGCCTCGGGCGATCCGCATTCTCTGCAGCAAATGCGGGAGGTGCAGCTTTGCCCGGGAGCAACCTGGAGTGAGGCCAACAAGGGGACAAACGCCATCGGCACGGCACTGGTGGAGGCGGGCCCGGTGCAGATCTCGGGGTGGGAGCATTTCCGCGAAGAGAACCACTTCCTGACCTGTTCGGCGGCGCCAATTTTCGATGCCGACGGCCGCATCCTGGGCGTGCTGGACGTAAGCGGAGACTGCCGCTTTTCTCATCCGCACACGTTGGGCATGGTGACGGCGGCGGCGCGGGCGATCGAGAACCAGCTGCGCCTGGAGCTGGCCCGGCACGAAGTGCACGTGCTGACGCGCTACTCGAGCGTGCTGATGCATGGAGCCAACGAGGGGCTGCTGGCGGTGAACAATCTGGGCATCATCCTCGACATCAACGCGCGGGGCGGGCAGATCCTGGGCGTGAACCCGGCCGCCGCTAAGGGCGCGCCCCTCGAGCGCATCTGGATGAGCAACTCGCCGATCGTGCAGGTAATCCAGAAGGGCCAGGAGTACGAGAATCAGCCCATCCTGATCGACCGGACAGGCAAGCAGATTCGCAGTTCGGCCACAGCGGTGCGGGACGAGTCAGGAAACGTCGTCGGCGCGGTCGCCTTCTTCCAGGAGGTCGCTGAGAGGCAGTTGTCGCGACGCTCGCTGATCTTTCACACCAGGCGTTGCTCGTTTGACGAGATTGTGGGCGAGAGCCACGCCATGCGCGCCGCCAAGGAGTGGGCGGCGCTCGCCGCGGGCTGCAACTCCACAGTGCTCTTGCTGGGTGAGAGCGGTACGGGCAAGGAGATCTTCGCCAGCGCTGTGCACGGAGCCAGCGCGCGCAGTCACGCGCCGTTCCTCGCCATCAACTGCGCGGCCATGCCGGAAACGCTGATCGAAAGCGAACTGTTCGGGTACACGGATGGCTCGTTCACAGGCGCGAAGCGGGGCGGCCAGGCGGGAAAGTTCGAGCTGGCCAATGGTGGCACCGTTTTCCTGGATGAGATCGGCGAGATGTCGGCGGCCATGCAGGCCAAGCTGCTGCGGGTGTTGCAGGAACGGACGGTGCAACGGGTGGGCTCGTCTCAGGAGATTCCAGTTGACATAAGGATCATCGCGGCCACGCACCGCGACCTGGGCCGCGACGTGGAAGCAGGCCGATTCCGCGAAGACCTCTATTACCGGATCGCCGTGCTCGAAGTGAAGATTCCCCCGCTGCGGGACCGCCCTGAAGATATTCCGGTGCTGGCCCGGTGCCTGATGCGGCGAATCTCGACGCGGATGGAGCGGGCGCCGCTCGAGATGGCGGACGGCTGCCTGGAGAAGCTGGGCACCTACGCCTGGCCTGGAAACGTGCGCGAGATGGAAAACGTGCTGGAGCGGGCGATTGTGGCCAAACGCCGGGGCGACCGCCTGGACGCCGAGGACGTGGATCTGCCCTCCGGATCGCCGCAGCGCACACAGGAGAGAGTGGCAGCGCCAACCCCGGAACCGGCCCGCAAGCCTGCCGTTGTACGGCCACTGCGAGAGGTCGAGCGGGAAGCGATCGCCGAGGCGTTGAGCGTCTGCGAAGGCAACATCAAGCAGGCTGCAGCCCGGCTGGGAATCGCCCGCAACACGCTCTATCGCAAGATGGAGGAGTACGCGCTGGGGCCCGAAGAACTTGTGCACTGATTCGGACCTACAGGGAGCATATGCTCCACATTGGAGCAATCGTCCGTGCGCAATCCTGGAGCATTTCCCGCCTTCGGAGCTCGGCTGCGAGCGGAGGGCTGTTGGAACGGCGCGTTTAAGTCCGCCGCGCTGCAAGTCAGGCAGCAACGTGTATTGTGCGCTGCCAGCCGGTCCGCAAGACCAGCCGGCTTGCCGGTCGATACCCACAGAATCGCACCAGACTTCGTAGCAATCTCACCCGCGGCCCGCTGGCAAGCGAATTGCATTCATTCTCCGAACAGAAGACGTTCCATTGGGATCCGTCGGCGGTTGTCTGAGTGACCGCTAAGACGCGGGGTTTGTCTGGGCCCGCGCATGGACCGGTCCGGGTGAGGCCGGGAATCCCACTGAGGAGGAAAATCAGAATGTATCAAGCGAAGTCGAAGAAACACCTCTGGGGCCGGTTACGCTCTGCCGCTGTGATCCTGGGCGGCGCCGCACTGGTCTCTTGCGCGCCCACACTCCTGCACGGACAGGCGGCTGGCTGGGAGGGCGAGACCGGCGTGTTTGTGACCCCTCTGGCCTACACGGCGACGGTCGAGGGACAGAAGATTCATCCCGTGGTCGCCTATCACTACTTCGACGCGGGTCCGATCATCGGCCAGTTCCATGAGGTTTCGACCGAAGCCGGGCTGGGCAAGCGCGCGGAGATCGGCTACAACCGCGAGTTCCACGTGCTGGGCGGCAGCGGCGGCGTGTATGTGAACGGCGTCTCGGCGGCCAATCTGAACTACCTGTGGCAAAACGGTATGGACATCTTCAACGGCAAGTTGAACCTGGTCCCGGAGAACTACCAAAAGCACAACTGGGTTCCGGCCATCTCGGCTGGGTTCATCGCGCGTACCGGCGACCGTAACGTGGGCGACTACCTGACCTATAACAACCAGACCAACAACGGCAAGAACAACGGAGACATCTATCTGGTGGCCTCGAAGGTGGTCACGCAGTGGGTAAAGAAGATGCCGATCGTGCTGAACGCCGGCGTGCGCGGAACCAATGCTGAGCTGTGGGGCATGGGCGGCAATGCGCCGGACTGGGAAGCCAAGCCCTTCGGTGCGGCCGCGTTCGTCTTTACCGGCCCGGCCAAGAGCACTATCATCTTTGGCGCTGAAGCAGCGGCCCAGCCGCACCACCCCCTGGGGTACACGTCGTTCACCGACATCGGCGGCCTGCCCTTGAACATCCCGACCACGCTGACCTATTGCACGCGTATCGTGCCCATGTCGAAGTACCACCTGAACGTCGATTTCGGCGTGGCGCAGATCGCGGGCCGAATCTACAACAGCGGAGCCGGCACGGTGGTGGATCTGAAGGCGCGTCAGAGCTGGGGATCGCAGATCACCTGGGGCTTCTAATCAAGAGCGCCGCTCGATCAAAAGAAGCGCGGCGCCCGGATGTCTACCGACAATCGCGGCTCCGTGCCGCCCGCGGCAGCGGGGCCGCACCACGGAACGAGAACGGCCACGCGCAGCGTGCGAGGCTGCGAGGGATCGTGTGGGGCCAAAAGCGCCGGTTTCACAAGAGCCGGCGCGTCCCAGGCCAAACCGAAAACAGGAAAGAGGTTCAGTCATGGAAAGAGTACTTCTCAGCGTCAATGGCGTTGACCGGTCCCTGGTTGTGGATCCGGAGAAGAGCCTGGCCGAGGTGTTGCGCGACCAGCTTCTGCTGACCGGTTGCAAGGTGTGCTGCAGCGAAGGCCAATGCGGTACCTGCACCGTCATCATCGACGGCGAAGCGGCGCGCGCGTGCCTGATTCCCGTGGGCGAAGTGGAGAAGGGCGCCAGGATCACAACGATCGAAGGCATCGGCACGCCGGACAACCTAGATCCTCTGCAGGTGGCGTGGATGGCGCACGCGGGCGCGCAGTGCGGCGTCTGCACCCCCGGCTTCCTGATGTCGGCCAAAGTGCTGCTTGAGAAGAACAACAAGCCGACCCGCGAGGAAGTGCGGACCTGGTTCGATATCAACAAGAATGCCTGCCGCTGCACCGGCTACAAGCCACTGGTGGACGCGGTCATGGACGCGGCCGAGGTGATCCGCGGCGAGAAGAAGAAGGAAGACCTGCTGTTTGAGCCGGCCGACAACGGCTCCATCCTGGGCTCAACCTACAAGCGGCCTTCGGCTGTGGCCAAGGTCACCGGCGCATGGGACTTTGGTGCCGACGTGGCCCTGCACATGCCGCCCGATACGCTGAGGCTGGCGCTGGTGCAGGCTGAGGTTTCGCACGCCAACATTAAAGGCATCGACACCACAGAAGCCGAGAAGATGCCGGGCGTGGCGAAGGTCGTTACCTGGAAGGACGTGAAGGGCAAGAACGCCATCACCGGCCTGATCACCTTCCCGACCAACAAGGGCGACGGCTGGGACCGGCCGATCCTGTGCAAGGACAAAGTCTTCCAGTTTGGCGACGCGATCGCAATCGTGGCGGCCGATACGGAAGCCCATGCGCGGGAGGCGGCCGAGAAAGTCAAGGTCGATCTGGAAGTCCTGCCGGCGTATATGGACGGCTGGTCGGCGATGGCCCCCGACGCTATCGAGATTCATCCCGGAACACCGAACATTTATTTCGAGCAGGGAATCCAGAAGGGCGAGGAGACGGCGCCGTTGATGGCCAAGGCCGCGTATACGGCCGAGGCCGAGACCTACTGCAGCCGCCAGCCCCACCTGCACCTGGAGCCCGATTGCGGCTGCGCCTATCTTGAGGACAATGGCCGTCTGACCATCCAGTCCAAGAGCATCGGCCTGCAGCTGCATGCGGCCATGATCGCGCCGGGCATTGGCGTCGAAGGCGACAAGCTGCGGCTGATCCAGAACGGTACCGGCGGCACCTTCGGCTACAAGTTCTCGCCGACGATGGAAGCTCTGCTGGGTGTGGCGGCGCTGGTGACGGAAAGGCCGGTTTCGCTGGTCTACAACCAGTACCAGAACATCACCTACACCGGCAAGCGTTCGCCGGGCAACGTGAAGACCAGGCTGGCCGCGGACAAGAACGGCAAGATTGTGGCCATGGAGACCGACTGGTGGATCGACCATGGTCCGTACTCCGAGTTCGGCGACCTCCTGACGGTGCGGCAGGCGCAGTTCACCGGCGCCGGCTACGACATTGCCAACATCCGCGGCAAGGGCAGGACCGTCTGCACGAACCATGCGTGGGGCTCGGCCTTCCGGGCCTACGGCTCGCCCCAGGCCTTTCTCTCGTCGGAGATCGCCATCGACATGCTGGCCGAAAAGGCGGGGATGGATCCGTTCGAGTTCCGGTACAAAAACATCTACCGGCCGGGCGCGACCACACCCACCCAGCAGGTTCCGGACGTTTACTGCCTTGAGGGCCTGTTCGACAAAATCCGGCCGAAGTACGAGGAAGCCAAGGCGCGATGCAAGAAACTGTCGACCCCCGAGACGCCGCGCGGCGTAGGCCTCTCGTTAGGCATCTACGGCTGCGGCCTGGACGGCCCGGACGGTTCGGAGGCGGCCATCGAGTTAAACCCCGACGGTGGCGTGACCCTGATGAACTGCTGGCAGGACCACGGGCAGGGCTCGGACCTGGCCTGCCTGACTATCGCGCATGAGACGCTGCGTCCGCTGGGGCTCAAGCCCGAGCAGATCAAGCTTCGCATGAACGATACATTGCTGCCCAACAGCGGCCCTTCGGGCGGAAGCCGTTCGAATGTCTTCACGGGCAATGCCACCAAGGTGGGCTGCGAGATGCTGCTGAACGCCATGCGCAAGGCCGACGGGAGCTATCGCACCTACGCCGAGATGGTGGCCGGGAAGCTGCCGCTGCGCTACGACGGTAAGTGGGTCGCCTCCGACTGCACCGCCTGCGACGCTGTAACCGGCAAAGGCAATCCCTTCCCGGTGTACATGTATGAAGTGTTCATGCCCGAAGTCGAGGTGGACACCAGGACCGGCAAAGTCCGGGTGGTCAAGTTCACCACGGCCGTGGACGTGGGCACCATCATCAACCGCGCGACGGTGGAAGGGCAGATCTACGGCGGTCTGGCGCAGGGCATCGGCCTGGCGCTGACCGAAGACTTCGACGATCTGAAGTATCACACCAACCTGAAGAACTGCGGCCTGCCTTACATCAAGGACGTCCCGGACGAGATCGAGATTCTCTTCCAGGAGACGCCACGTCCGCTCGGTCCCTTCGGAGCGGCCGGCGCGGGCGAGGCGCCCCTGACGGCTCCGCATCCGGCGATTCTTAACGCCATCTACAACGCCTGCGGCGTCCGCATCTTCAAAGTGCCGGCGCTGCCCAAGACGGTGAAGGCGGCGCTGGACGCCAAGGCCAAGAGCGAACAGAAGGTCCACGCATAACCCCGAGCAACCCGCCGGGACGAAGACACAGGCCTCGTCCCGGCGCTGTCTTCACCCCAAAAACGCCGGGCCGTTCGCAGGCAAGACCGGAGGGCCGGTGACGGATCCAACGGTTTTGGCAGAGGGCGAGCAGGTTAGGCGGCGAAAACACAGCCAGCTTCCATGACGCCCGTCACATATGCTTGTGCTAAGACCGACGTAGAATCGAGCCGTCATGGACCGGGAACAAGTACGGCGCTGGGAATCGCAGTGTATTCAGGAGCAGGCGCCGGCGTGCGCCTCGGCCTGCCCGATGCACGTGGACGCTCGCAAGCTGGCCGAGTGCGCACGCAAGGGCGATTTCAAGGCCGGATTCTCCGTGCTGGCAGCCGCAGTTCCCGTCCCCCTGATCGTCGCCTATGTCTGCGACCACCCCTGCCAGCGGCAGTGCCGGCGCGCCGATGCTGGGGACCCGATCCGCATCCACGAGCTTGAAAAGGCCTGTGCGGAGTTTGGCGGGGCCTCGCCGACCCTGCGCGTGCAGAACAAGAGAAATCGCGAAATCCTGGTGTGCGGCAGCGAGCTGAGCGGAGTCTCGGCCGCGATTCTCCTGGCGCAAAAGGGCTACAACGTCACGCTTCACGAGCCCGGACCGGCGCTGCTCGGCAGTCTGCGCGGCCTGGGCGACGGCTTTCTGCCGCAGATGGCGATCGGCACGGATATGGCGGCGCTCGAAGCCCTGGAGATCGAGGTCTGTTACGACCGCGAGCTGCCGCACGACGAGGAGGCGATTCTCGGGCTGCGCCACGAGTACGATGCGCTCTTCTTCGAGGCGGGGGCATGGCCTTTTACATTCACCGGCGACCCGGCAACGCTCGCCACCCGCCATCCAGGTGTCTTTGCCGGCAACGCCTGGCAGGAGCTCTCGCCCGTCTATGCGGTCTATGAGGGCAGCGTGGCGGCCATCTCCATCGACCGCTACCTGCAGGGAGCTTCGCTGACGGCCAACCGCGAGAACAGGGGAGCCTACCCATCGCGGCTCTACATGAACACGCAGGACCAAATCCCGCTGGCGGCAGTGGAATCCGCCGACCCCGAACAGGGCTACACCCGCGAGGAGGCCCAACAGGAAGCCGCGCGCTGCTTCCCCTGCCAGTGCCTGGAGTGCGTGAAGGTCTGCGAGTACCTGAAGGAGTACAAGTCATACCCCAAGCGCTACGTCCGCGAGATCTACAACAACGAGTGCATCGTGATGGGCGTGCGCAAGGCCAACCGCATGATCAACTCCTGCGCGCTGTGTGGGCTGTGCACCACCGTGTGCCCTGAGAACCTGAGCATGGCGGAGGTGATCCTGGCGGCGCGGCGGGGGATGGTCGACACGGGCAAGATGCCGCCCTCGGCCCATGACCTTGCGCTGCGCGATATGGCTTTCAGCACGAGCGACGCCTTTACGCTGGCGCGGCACCAGCCGGGCCATGCGTCGAGCGCCGTAGCCTTTCTGCCCGGCTGCCAGCTTTCGTCTTCGTCGCCCGAGCACGTTGAGTCGGTCTACAAGCATCTCAGGGAAACGACCCAAGGCGGCGTGGGCCTGATCCTGGCCTGCTGCGGTGCGCCTGCCCAATGGGCCGGCAATGAAGCCAAATTTGCCGAGGCGCGCGCCGAGCTAACAGCGTCATGGGAGCAGCTGGGGCGGCCGAAGCTCATCACCGCCTGCTCGTCCTGCATCCGTACCCTGCACGACCACCTGCCGCAGATTCCGGTCGAGTCGCTCTGGAAGCACATCGACTTGGCGCTGATTGCCCCACCCACGGCTCCCAAGCGGCTGGCCGTGCACGATCCCTGCTCCACACGCGAGATGCGCGAGGTGGAAGACGGAGCGCGGGCCCTCTTGCGCGAATTGGGCGTGGAGATCGAAGAGCTGAACGAGCGCGGGCTCACCACCTGCTGCGGCTTCGGCGGCCTGCAGCAGTTCGCCAACCCCGAACTGGCGGACCGTACCGCGCAGCGCCGCGCGGCGACGAGCAGCACGGACTACGTGACCTACTGCGCGATGTGCCGGGACCGCTTTTCGCTCCGGGGCAAGCGCGCCGTCCATATACTTGACCTGATCTTTCCCGCCGATGACGGGGCGGATCCGGCGGCGCGCCTGGACCCCGGGTTCTCGCGCCGGCAGGAGGGCCGTGCCCGGCTCAAGCGCCGCCTGCTGCGCGACTTATGGGGAGAGACGGAGGCCGAAATGGACGAGCTTTTCGAACTGGAGATTGCCGAGGAAGTGCGCGCTCTGCTCGAGAAGCGCATGATCCTGGTGGAAGACGTGCGCCAGGCGGTGGAGCACGCCGAAAAGACCGGCGAGAAGCTTGAGCAGCCGGGAACCGGTCACTGGCTGGCCATGTGGCGGCCCTCTTGCGTCACCTACTGGGTGGAGTACTCGGGCGGCGCGGGCAGCTTCACGGTGCACAACGCGTACTCGCACCGGATGCAGGTGAAGTGAGATGGCCGAGGAAGCGGAGTTGATGTGCGGGAAATGCAAGCAGCCGCTGGTGAAGGCGCAGGTCGTGGCGTCGTACCTGGGGGCCGAGTTTCCCATCGAGCTGCTGCGCTGCCCAGGGTGCGGCGTAGTGCACGTGCCCGAGTCGCTGGCCACGGGCAAGATGTTCCAGGTGGAGCAGGCGCTGGAGGACAAATGAGCTGTTGCCCGGCTGCAAATCCGACCGCGTACGAAACCGGCGTGCTTGCCGCGTCGGGCCAGCGGCTGCCGCACCCAGGCGGGGCCGAGCTGACCCGCCACGCGATCGAGTCCGCAGGGTTGCGTGCCGGAGCGCGGATCGTGGACCTTGGCGCAGGTGCGGGCAAGACCGTGGAGCTGCTGCGGACGATGGGGTTTGACGCTGTGGGGGTAGAGCCGCGCGCCGATAAGCCGTCCGCGCAAACAGGCCTGTGCGTTCGGGCGACAGCCGAGTCGCTTCCCTTCCCTAACGGATCTGCCACAGCCGTTCTGGCCGAGTGCAGCCTGTCGGTGATGGGCGATTGGGAGCGCGTGCTGGCCGAGTGCGCGCGGGTGCTGGAACGGGGCGGACGGTTAATCGTCGCCGACCTGTACGCGCGGAATCCTGAAGCCATCGGCCGGGCGCGGGCCCTGGGGCACTCGGCGATTGCAGGCATGATTGTCCGCGAAGAGCTACAGGCGAGTCTCAGGGCGCATGGATTTGCGGCCGAACTCTGGGAGGACCACTCGCGGGCGCTCCGTGAATTCGCGGCCCGCTTTCTGATGTACAACGGATCGTTGACGCAGCTGTGGGGTTGCGCCGGAACAGGCGCCTCCGCACAGGAGATTGAGAGCGCGATGAAGGCCACGCGCGCCGGCTATTTTCTGCTGATCGCTACAGCCGGGAACGCACACAGGAGCACACCGCCAAGGAGTACACAATGGATATGAACAACGCCGATGCGTTTCGCGTAATGGAGCTCGGCATGCAGGGCTACAACTGCAGCCAGATTCTGATGCTGCTGGCCCTGGAGGCGCAGCACAAGGAGAATCCCGACCTGGTGCGGGCGATGACCGGCCTGGTAGGCGGGATGAGCTGCGGCAAGAACTGCGGAACGCTTACCGCCGGCTGCTGCCTGCTCGGCCTCTACGCCGGCAAGGGCACGCCCGACGCCAACGCCGACGACCGGCTGGAGCCGATGCTGCACTCGTTCGTCGAGTGGTTCGAGTCGGAGTTCAAGCCGCGCTACGGCGGCATCGACTGCGCTGTAATCCTCGAAGACGACGCGCGCAACCGGCTGGCGCGCTGCCCTTCGATCATGCTCGAGAGTCTGGCCAAGCTGAAGGAGATCCTGGCGGAGAATGGCTATGCCTTCGCCGCCTGAGGCCGGAGCGCACAAGCTGGGCGCCGTTGTGCTGGCCGCGGGCTACTCCTCGCGCATGGTCGAGTTCAAGCCGCTTCTGCCCTTCGCGGGCGCCACGGTCGCCGAGGCAACGATCGGCCTCTTCCGGCGCGCAGGGATCGGGGATGTGCTGGCCGTCCTAGGCCATCGCGCGGAAGAGTTGCGCCCGGTGGCGGAGAAGGCCGGCGCGCGAACCGTTCTGAACCCGCGTTACGACGAGGGGATGTACTCGTCGGTGCGCGCTGCGGCGGGTGCGCTCACGCCGGGCGTCGATCTCTGGTTCGTTTTGCCCGTGGATATGCCGCTGGTGCGAGCCGAAACCCTGCACCGCCTAGCCCATGCTTTGCAATCGAGCGCCATGCGTATCGCCTATCCGGTATTTCAGGGCAGGCGCGGCCATCCACCGCTGATCGCGCGCGAAGTTCTCCTTGAAGCACTCGATCCAAGCTTTCCCGGACCGCTCTTCGCGCTGCTCGCTCGGCACAAGGATGAGGCCTGCGAGGTTCCGGTAGCAGACGAGGGCATCCACCTGGACTTGGACACCCGGGAAGAATACGCACGTCTCTACGCCATGGCTCCCGGGCGCGACATACCCACGGAAGCCGAATGCGAGGCTCTGCTTTCGATCTACTGCGTAACGCCGCAGATCGTGGCGCACTCTCGCGCCGTAGCGGACGTAGCCTCCGAGCTGGCGGCGGGCTTGAACCAGCGGGGGCTCAATCTCGACCTGGCGCTGGTGCGGGTCGGGGGCCTGCTACATGACATCGCCAAGGGTGCAGCAGACCACGCCAACGCTGGCGCAGCGCTCTTGCGTGCCATGGACTTCGAGCGCGTGGCAGCGATCACGGCCTTCCACACGGGGGCCGAGGCGCTGCCCGCTCAGATCGACGAGACGGAAGTGGTCTTTCTCGCCGACAAGATCGTGCGCGGGGCCAGCCGGGTGGGCATCGAAGAGCGGTTCCGTGCCACGCCCAGCAGGTTTGAGGGCAATGAAGAAGCGCTGGCTGCGGCGCAGCGGCGGCAGGCCAAGGCTCGCGCGTCGGCCGCCCGCGTCGAGGCCCGGCTCGGGACACCGCTCAACGCCTATCTGCGCCTGGGCGGCAATATCGAGTGATCTAAATCACGGTTTGGCAGGCAACCTGCTCCTGAAGATAAGAAAGTCATGGAATGCGCAGGTTCAACCCTCGATGTCACGGTTCTGAGCACGACTGAGAGCGTCTGCCCCGTCTGTTTGCGCCAGATCGGAGCAGAGCGCATCGCCATCGGCGACCAGGTCTTCCTCCGCAAGGAGTGCCCCGAACATGGGCGCTTCCAGACCGTCCTCTGGCGCGGGCTCGATTCGTATCTTGCCTGGAAGGGTCCGCAAAAGCCACTTCATCAGCCCACAGCGAATGCTTTGCCCGTTTCGTCCAAAGGCTGCCCCCACGACTGCGGCCCCTGCACCGACCACCACCAGCAGACCTGCTGCGCGATTGTAGAGGTAACGCCGCGCTGCAACCTGGCCTGCCCGGTCTGCTTCGCCGATGCGTCTGCGGGGCGCGCGGGCGAGCCGGACGCAAACGAGATTGTGGAGCGGTGCCGCGCGCTCCTGGCCACACGAGGTCCGTTCAATATTCAGCTCTCCGGCGGCGAGCCCACGGTGCGCAACGACCTGCCTGAGTTGATCGCGCGGCTGCGCGAAGCCGGCGCGCCGTTTGTGCAGCTCAACTCGAACGGCATACGGCTGGCCTGCGAGGCCGGCTACGCCCGCCGCCTCAAATGGGCAGGCCTGGACTGCGTCTTTCTCCAGTTCGACGGGCTCACAGCCGATGTCTACAAGGCTATCCGCGGCTGCGATCTCTTCCGCCTGAAGGCCGCGGCCATCGCCAACTGCGCCGAGGTGCAGCTTGGAGTAGTGCTGGTGCCTACACTGGTTCCCGGCGTTAACACTGGCCAAATCGGTGCGATCTTACGGTTCGCCCTGGAGCACATGCCGGTGGTGCGGGCCGTGCACTTCCAGCCGGTGAGCTACTTTGGGCGCTATCCGGGAAGCCGCCGCGGCGAGAACGGGCCTGGGGCCGGCCCCCAGGACAGCGACCGCATCACGATTCCCGAAGTCCTTGAGGCGATCGAGCAGCAAACCGGCGGGCTGATGCGCGCAGGGGACTTTCACGCACCCTCGGCGGAGAACGCCTATTGCTCCTTCCAGGGCAAATTCCACGTGGCGGCAAACGGCCAGGTGAAGCCGGCAGCCGCGCCCAAAACAGCCTCCTGCTGCGGCACAACGCAGCAGCTGGTGCAGCCGGGCGGCAGCCCGCAGCAGCAGAGCGACGGCGGCGAACTGCGCCGCGCCCGCCAGGCTGTTTCGCGCCAGTGGGCCTTCCCGGTGATTCAGGACGCGGGTCGTGAATCCTCCTGCTGCTCGGCCACGGAGTTCGCGAGCTTCGACGCTTTTCTGGCGGCCGAAGCGCGCGCGCTGAGCGTCTCCAGCATGGCGTTTCAGGATGCGTGGAACCTCGACCTCGACCGCCTGCGCGAGTGCTTTCTGCACGTGGCCACGACGGACGGCAGGATGGTTCCGGTGTGCGCCTACAACCTGACCTCCTGCGACGGCCAGACACTTTACCGGCCTCTGAACGGAGACCCGCGATGAGCGCAACGGTTGTTTGCGGAACGCCGCTTGAGCCCACGCCGCTTGAGCCATGGACAGCGGCCCGCCTCGGCCCACCCGCCGGTGCGCTGACGCGCGAAGCCATCGAGCGTTGGCAGCTCGCGCGGCTGAACGAAACCATCGCATGGACGCGGGAACGAAGCCCCTTTTACCGCGAGCGCCTGGCAGGGTCGGCCTCAGCATCGTTGACGAATCTCGCCGATCTGTGCAGCCTTCCCTTCACCACCGGCGCCGACCTGGCCCTTGCGCCCGAGCGGTTCCTGTGTGTTTCCCAAAGCGAGGTCCGGCGCGTCGTGACCTTCTCAACCAGCGGCACGGTAGGAAAGAAGCGCGTCTTCTTCACCGCTGAAGACCTCGATTGTTCCGCCGATTATTTTGAGCATGGGGTGCGAGCCGTGGCCGCGCGGGGCGAGCGGATGGCCATTGCGCTCCCTTGCGAACGCGCGAACAGCGTAGGCTGGCAACTTGCCAAAGGCATCGAGCGCGCCGGAGTCGTTCCCATCCGCTGCGGCCTTGCGACGGACCCTGGGCCGCTGCTCGATGCAATTGATCGCGAGCAGCCGGCAGCCGGCATCGGCCTGCCCACGCAAATGCTGGCGCTGGCCTATCGCGCCGATGCCGAGCGAAGCGCGGCCTTCCGCAACCTGCGCAGCATGGTGCTCTGCAGCGACCACGTTCCTTCGAGCCTGGTTGAGGCCATTCGCCGGCGCTCGGGCTGCGCGGTCTTCGAGCACTATGGCATGACCGAGACCGGCCTGGGCGGCGGCATCGACTGCGAAGCCCACGCGGGCTACCACTTCCGCGAGGCCGATCTTTACGTTGAGATCCTCGATCCGCTGACCGGCGCGCCGATGCCCGATGGATGCGAAGGCGAGATCGTCTTGACCACGCTCAGCCGGCGCGCCATGCCGCTGCTGCGCTACCGCACCGGCGACCTCTCGCGCCCGATGCCGGGCCCATGCCCATGCGGCTCCGTGCTCAAGCGGCTTGCGCGCGTCCGCGACCGCATAGGCAGCAGCGTTGCGCTCAGCGCGTCCGGCAGCCTCACTCTCTCCATGCTCGACGAAGCGCTCTTCGCACTTCCCGGAGTCACAGACTTTACGGCCTCCATCCAATCCGGCAAGCCTTCGCGCCTGGAACTCGTGTTCTCGATCGCGCGTGGCTGCGCGTCGCCAAATGAGGCAGCGATTCACGACGCTTTGAATATGATCGAGATCGTGCAGGCGGCGACACGAGCCGGTGAACTGGCCGTCTCCACAACCGCAACTTGCCAGCCCCTCGAACACCCCACGCCCAAACGGCGCATCGAGGTGCGCTAACTCCCATGAGCAATCCCGTCCTCTATCTCGTGCGCCACGGCGACATCATCTCCGTGCAGGGCAAGGCCTACATCGGCCAGGTCGAAGCCCCGCTGAGCGAGACGGGTGTGGAGCAGGCCTGGGCACTGCGCCGCTGGCTTGATGACGTGCCCTTCAGCCTCGTCTGCTCGAGCGACCTCTCGCGTTCGCAGCGCACCGCGCGTATCATCGCGGGTAATCGCACAGAGCGCATCCGGCCCTGCCCGGCATTCAGAGAGATCAGTCTGGGCGCGTGGGAAGGCTTCGCCTTCAAAGAGATCGAATCCCGCTTCCCAGAGGAGTACGCGGCGCGCGGACGGGACCTCGAGAACTGGAGCCCGCCCGGCGGCGAGAGCTTTGCCGACTGCCGCGCGCGCGTCCTGCCCGCGCTCAAGGAGCTTCTGGATGGAGCCGAAGGCAACGTTCTATTGGTGGCGCACGCAGGGGTCAACCGTCTGATCCTCTGCGACGCGCTGGGCATTCCCACGGCAAATCTGATGAGCATCGGCCAGGACTACGGATGCGTCAGCATCCTGGAATACGACCTATCCCGGGTCCGGCTGCGGCTGATGAACTTTACGCCGCCGCTCGCTCAGCCGGCAGTAGAGCGGCCAGCGGCGCCGGCGCGCGGTCGACGCGAGACATTGCGAAGGAGGCAGACATGTCAATCGCCTACCTAGACAACAACGGAACCACACAGATTCATCCCGAAGTTCTGCGCGAGATGCTGCCCAGCCTCACTGAAGAGTTCGGCAACCCGTCGTCGATTCACGCCTGCGGGCGCCGTGCGCTGGCAAAATTGAAGTCCGCCCGCGAGCGCACCGCACACCTGTTGGGTTGTCTGCCCACGGAGATCGTCTTTTCCGGTGGCGGCACCGAAGGCGACAACACCGCGTTGATGGGGATGGTGAACCCGAGTGATCACATCGTAACTTCGGCCATCGAGCACAGTGCCATCCTGCAGTGCTGCGCGTTCCTCGAGCGGCAGGGCTGCGAGGTGACGCGCGTGGGCGTGGACGGCAACGGGCGCATCGATCCTGCCGAGGTACGCCGCGCCCTGCGGCCAAACACCCGGCTGGTCTCGATCATGATGGCAAACAACGAAACCGGCGTCTTGCAGCCCGTCGAGGAGATCGGCCGCATCGCGGCCGAGGCCGACGTGTGGTTCCACACCGACGCCGTGCAGGCCGCCGGCAAGACGCCAATCTCGGTGACGGCCATCGGCTGCGACCTGCTGACCATTACCGCGCACAAGATGCACGGGCCCCAGGGCACGGGCGCGCTCTTCGTCAAACGGGGCACGCCACTGCGCCCACTGCTCCATGGCGGCCACCAGGAAAAATCCCGCCGGCCCGGCACGGAGAACGTGGCCGGCATTGTGGGACTCGGCAAGGCCTGCGAGCTTGCGCGGCTCGGCCTGGAGGACGGCTCAGTCGAGCGGCTGCGCGACTGGCGCGACCGGCTGGAGAACGCGGTGCTGGCGGCGATTCCGGGCTCGGGCGTTAACGGCCGCGGCGCGGCACGAGTTGCCAACACGACCAGCATTTACTTCGACGGCGTGGCCGGCGATGCGCTCGTGCTGGCGCTCGACGAGGCAGGCATCGCGGCATCGCGCGGCTCCGCGTGTTCCTCGGGAGAGGCCGGCCCGTCGAGCATGCTGATCGCTATGGGCTTGAGCGGCGAGCGCTCGCGCTCTAGCCTGCGCTTCAGCCTGGGCAAGTTGAACACGGTCGAAGACATTGACCGCACGATAGCAGCATTGCCCGAAGCGGTGGCGCGGCTGCGCGCCACGCATTCGTTTTTTGAGCCGGAGGCAGTTTCGTCGGTGTGGTAACGCACGCGCTGCGTACGCGAGAGAGCCGCGGTAAAAGATCGGAAAGAAGAAAGGCAAACGATGGATATATTTGAGGAAATCGCCAGATTGAAGCGGGAGGGCCGGCGCGCGGCGCTCGCCACCATCGTCAACGTGCAGGGCTCTATCCCGTCGGTAGCCGCCGCCAAGATGCTCGTGCTTGAAGACGGCTCCATCCTGGGAACCGTGGGCGGCGGCTGCGTGGAGAACGATGTGCGCAAGGGCGCGCTGGAGGTGCTCCACGACGAAAAGCCCCGGACCTTCACCTTCAACCTGAACCAGAAGCCGGACGACGACACGGGCCTGGTCTGCGGCGGTTCGCTGCAGGTCTTTGTCGAGCCCATCGTGCCCACGCCGCCGCTCTACATCTTCGGCTGCGGCCACGTCGGCCTCAACGTCTACAAGATCGCCTCGCTAGTGGGATTCGAAGTGAACGTGGTCGATGACCGCGAGGCCTTCGCCAACCGCGAACGGTTCCCGAATGCGCATGAGATCCATGCCGGCCTGTGGCAGACGGTCCTGCCGCAGATCGTCCCGCCGCCCACGGCGTTCGTGGTGATCGTGACGCGCGGCCACCAGTACGACCTGGGCGTGCTGCGCTGGGCGCTCGATACCGAGGCGCGCTACACCGGCATGATCGGCTCGGGACGCAAGGTGCTTACCATCTTCGATCAGCTTGAAGCCGAAGGCGTGTCGCGCGAGAGCCTCAAGCGGGTCTATGCGCCCATCGGCCTGGAGATCGGCGCGGTCACGCCGGAGGAGATCGCCGTCTCCATCGTCTCGGAGATGATCGCCGTCCGCCGCAAGACCGTCATCGCGCTGCCGCACTCGCGCAATCGGATTCGCGAAGAGGAGCCGGTCGTGGAAGCAAAAAAGCGAGCGGCCGCTGAAAGATGAAGACTACACGCTCACCATCACGTTGGAGGCTTTGATCACGGCGCTGGCCTTGGCGCCGGCCGCCAGTCCGAGCGCTTGCACGCTTGCCTTGGTAATGGAGGCGACCACCTTGGAGCCGCCGGCCAGTTCGATGGTCACTTCACTGTTCACCGCACCATCTTCCACGCGCGCCACCGTCCCGTTCAACACATTCCGCGCGCTGATCTTCGCGCCGTCCATTCCCGTGCCCACCATCACTTCGGATGCTTTGATGATGACAGTCGCGGCCTTGCCTTCACCCAAGCCAAGGGCATCGGCGCTGGCGTTGGTAATGATGGCGGCGATCTTTTCGCCCTCGGCCAGTGTGAGATCGACTTCGGTGTTGACTGCTCCCTTGGCCACCTTGGTAACCGTTCCGGCAAGCATGTTGCGCGCGCTGAGTTGCATGGGCATTTCTCCTTTCGATGCCAATTGGCGCAGCGAAACCGAAGTCTCGCAGCCCGACTTTCGCCGAAAGAATAGCGCAATTAGAGCTGGCGCTGCAATGCATCAACCGGGGCTGCAACAAGGCACGATTTCCAGCGTGATTCAGTCAATGATACCCGTATTGAAGCAGCAGAAACTGATACCGACGTGGAAGCACCCGTTGCAACCGGTCTGCGGATATTCAGCGGCCTACGAGAGTCCTCACTGCATCCGCCCACTGACAATTTGGCCTCCACCATTCGCGGCACGATACAATAATCGAACTTGCTTGCATGGGAACCGGCGCTATCAACTTGCCTGTCCGCGTGGCGATTCTCACCTTGAGCGACAAGGGCGCGCGCGGGGAGCGCGAGGACCTGAGCGGCCCGGCGCTGGCCGTCTGGCTGGCCTCGCACCACGTCATCATCGCAGTTACCAGGATGCTTCCCGACGAGCCGGAGGTGATCTCTGCTCAACTGGCCGAGTGGGCCGACACCGGCGTCTGCGACCTGATCCTCACCACAGGCGGAACGGGTATCTCGCCCCGTGATCGCACCCCCGAGGCCACGGCCAAGGTTCTGGACCTCGTCATTCCCGGTTTCGCCGAGGCGATGCGCGCCGCCAGCCTCAAAAAGACTCCCTTCGCGGTGCTTTCGCGAGCCGTCGCAGGTGTTCGCAAACAAACCCTGATCCTTAATCTTCCCGGGAGCCCGCGCGGAGCCGTCGAATGCCTTGAGGCCGTGTGGATCGCCCTCGAGCACGCCATACGCAAGATGCAGGGAGATATGAGCGACTGTGTTCCCCCGCCGGGCTCCGTCTCCGTGCAACCATAATTCGGCCCACCACCCGCCGCGCGACCCAAACCACCGCCAGGCCGACTCAGCCGCAGAGCAATCGGTCACAAAGGAAGCAACGATGAGCCGTGAGTATCACAAGTGGTTCTCCCCCCGCCTGGGCCGCGACATGGAGTTGCTTGTCTTTGGCCACGCCGGACTGCCGGTGCTCGTCTTCCCAACCTCCGGCGGCCGCTTCTACGAATTCGAGGACCGTGGCTTCGTGGGCGCGCTCTGGGGTAAACTCGACGGCGGCCATCTGCAGTTGTTCTGCGTCGACTCGGTCGACATGGAGAGCTGGTACAACAGATCCGTGCCGCCCCGGTGGCGCATCGCCCGCCATGTGCAGTACGAGGACTACCTGCTCAACGAGGTCGTGCCGCTGATCCGCCTCGAAAACCGCGAACCGCACCTGGTGTCGCTGGGCTGCAGCTTCGGCGGCTACCACGCTGTGAACATCGCCCTGCGCCATCCCGATATCTTCACCGGCGCGCTCTCGATGTCGGGCGCCTTCGACCTCTCGGGCTTTCTCGACGACTACTACGACCAGGATTGCTACTTCAATCTACCGCTGCACTACCTGTCCAACCTTACCGATCCCTGGTTCTTCGAGCACTACGACCGCAACACGCTGGTGCTGGCCACCGGCTGGGACGACCACTGCCTGGGCCAGAACCAGAACCTCGACCGCGTCCTCAGCGCCAAGGGGATTCCGCATAAGCTCTACATCTGGGAGTCCTGGAACGCCCACGACTGGCCCACCTGGGAGCGCATGGTGCGTGAGTACCTGTGAAAGCCGACAGCCAAACGCCAGCCCTGCCGTATAATAGAGGGAACGTCAGGTTCGATCATTACTTGCGGATTGAGCGCCCCGCTCCCGCCCACGGAACATGAATGCCGGATCACATTAAAAAGCAGCTACTTGCTGAGATCAGCCAGCTCGAGCACGAGCTCGCACACGAGCTTCCCGCGGAGATCAAGAAAGCCGTGGCGCTGGGCGATCTGTCGGAGAACGCCGAGTACCACATGGCAAAACAGCGCCAGGAGTTCGTCAATGCGCGCCTGGGCCAGCTCAAGAAGCGCATGGCCGAGCTTTCGCTCGTAAACCTGGCGAACATCCCAAGAGACAAGGCCGGCTTTGGGTCGACCGTGGTTGTCTACGACACCACCAAGGACGAGGAGATCGAGTACCGGCTCGTCACCAGTGAGGAGTCGGACGTGGCCAAGGGGTTGATTTCGACTACCTCGCCAATCGGGCGCGGGCTGGTGGGCAAGCGGGTGGGCGACATGGCCACCATCGTGACGCCCAACGGCAAGCGCGAGCTGGAGATTTTGAAGCTGACCACGATCCACGACGAGGCCGGCGCAGAGAGCCCGGCCAACGGAACGGCCGGCGCGTAGTAACAGCCGGAAGAACTAGCCGCTAGCTTCTAGCCTCTAGCCTCTAGTTTTTTCGCGAATGAGTCCAATGAGCCTTCTGACAACAAAGTAGAGGCGAAGGGCTAGAAGCTAGGAGCTTGAAGCTCGCATGACCTGGACCAGCGCCTTTGGCCGCGCCTGCGGCTGGCTTCTTGACCGCATCGTTCACGGACTGGCGCTCACCCGCATCTCACCGAATGCCCTCACATTCATCGGCCTGGTGATCAACATCGTGGCCGCGGTGCTGTTTGGCCACGCCAACGCGGCCAACGGAGACCAAATGTTCTTCTACGCCGGCCTGGTCATCTTTGGCGCCGGCATCTTCGACATGGTTGACGGCCGCGTAGCCCGCCGCACCAACCAGGTCACGGTATTCGGTTCGTTCTTCGATTCGGTAATCGACCGCTACTCGGACGTGGTCCTCTTCTTCGGTTTGCTGGTCTTCTATGGGCGCATCAACCGCTTCAAATATGTGGTGCTGGTGGCCTTCGTCATGGTCACGTCCCTCATGGTCAGTTACACGCGCGCCCGCGCCGAGGCCCTCATCGGCCAATGCAAGGTGGGCTTCATGGAGCGGCCAGAGCGGGTGGTGCTGATCATGCTGGGGGCGCTGTTCAACCACTGGGGCGTGATGGCCCCGGTCCTATGGGTGCTGGCCGCGCTTTCGACCATCACCGTAGCCCACCGCATCGTCTACACCTACCAGTGCACCAAGCATCTGGCGCCGCTGAGTTAGAGAGCGCTACTCTATGGCGCTTCCGGAGATGCTGAATCAAGCCGGAGCTTTCCTATCGGCAGGCCCTCTGTCGGGCGATATGAGACGGCCTGCCGTCCGCCATCTGGCCCGAATTCGGGCCCAAAACTGCTGGGGTGACCCCTTAGTTTGAGACAGTTCGAAATGGTCCCAACTGCAGTTTGCTGTTTTCAGTTTTACCAAGAGCCACGTTTTGATGGAGCATGGCCTCGGCC